>JAEEGK010023975.1_pt1 | contig 12681 bp, 6 predicted proteins | sample 8958771 | NCBI WGS metagenome assembly JAEEGK01 (sample SAMN16246547, study PRJNA631951) | gut metagenome | biome: gut microbiome; feature: rumen; material: SC-attached | host: Bos | place: Iran: Karaj | collected 2018-10 | reverse complement strand
AATCCCCAATCCCCAATCCCCAATCCCCAACAAGAGATTAAAATTTTATAATTTATGCCAAAAAATATTTACATAATAAAAAATAAATAAAATATTAAAGTTTTTATAATTTAATCAATAAACTTTATAATTATAATTTTATAAAATAAAAAATAAATTAAATCAAATTATTATTTTAATATGATTGATATGAGATGGATGTGGCAATCACTTTTATATTGTGATATAATTATTTCTTTCTTCATAATATTTAAAAAATTTAAATTTATTTTTCCATAATTTTAATTCATTATAATATTTTGTTAATTTTCATTTTAATTAATTATATTATTAAAATATTTAAGATTTCATTTTTTTGATATTTTTTTATTAAAAAAATCATAAAAATAAATGTATTTTATATTATATAAATAAAAAATAAAAAACTATATAATGACAGAAAGAAAAAGAATAAAAAATTTAAAAGTAGCAAAAATTCTCACAGAATTTGTGTTAACAAAATATAGAGAAATCTCAGGAAGACAATTACAAAATGAAATATTTCAAATGGAAAAAAATGAAGAAGATATATTAATAGAAGAAATATCAAAAAAAATAACAAACCATTTACCAAATCAAAAAAAAAAAAATAATAATATAAAAGAAGAAAGACGAAAATCAATATTATTTGATAGAAACGATTCAAAATTAAAAACAATAAGAAACGTAGATGCAATTCATTTAACTTTATTAAAATTTAAAGGATTAAAAAGATATATGAGTTATCAAGGTTTATGTTCACAAGACATAAGAAATTTTTCATGTTACATAAAACATAAATTTTATGAAAAAGGAGCTTATATAGTAAGACAATATGATAAAAGTGATGCTTTATATGGAATTATTAATGGATGTATTGAAGTAAGAGAACTTGAAACAATTGAAAAGACTAAAGATATTTTTTTAAGTATTGCTAATGATAATGGAGAAGATGATGAAGAAATGGAAAAAATATATAAAAAAATACCTTATGATTATTTTTTATCTGATATTGAAAGTGATGTAGATAATGACAATGAAGAAAATGATAATAAAGATAATAAAAGTGATAATGAAAATAATAAAAATAATAAAATTTATGAAAATGATGAAAATGATGATGATGATTATTTAATAAATCTTAATAAATTAAAAAGAAGATATAAAAAAAAATTAAAAACAGTACAATATACAAATCCATTAAAACAAAAATTTAATTTAGATTTCTCAAATCCAGAAAATAATTTTAAAAATTTGTTAAAAAAAAAACGTAATAGTATAATAAAAAAAGTAGCAATAGAAGAACATCAAACACCAATAGATAAATTAGAAGGTCAAATATTAGAATATTTTAAATTAGAATTTGAAGAAAAAAGAGTAACTTTAAAAAAAGGAATGTGTTTTGGTGAATGGGGAATAGTATATAATATTCCAAGAACAACATCAATTTATTGTCCAGTTGATACAAATATTTTTTATTTAGAAAAAAAATATTTTAATAAAATATTATTATCAAAATTTTTAGAAAGTGATTTAAAAAAAGTACAATTTATATTAGATAGAATTCCAATATTTAAAAAAGATTTAAAAATAAGAAATTTATTAACAAAAATTCCACCTGAATTTTTTGAAAAAAATCATATTGTTTATACACCTTTTGATGAAGCTAATACAATTTATTTAGTTTATAAAGGAGAATGTATTATTGGTGAATTACCTTTTTATGTTAATAATAAAAAAGAATATTTAAATAAATTTGATCAAATTAAAACTCTTTCTTTTTTAGATGAAGGCGGAATTGCAGGATTAGAATCAAGTCAAGGATTTAAGAATTATAAACATTGTTTAATTATTAAAAAAGAATTTACTATTTTATTAAAATTAAATGTTGAATATTTAAATAAAATTTATCTTGATTTTGGTGAAAGTATACAGTCTTTATATAATAAACAAAATCATCGAATTGAAGAATTTAAAAGTGAAAGTAATTTAAATAAAAAAAGAATTAAAATTAGAGCTCAAATTTTAAATGAATTAGAATTTCAAAAAGAATTAGATAAACCTATTAAAATTAAAAAAGATAATTTATTAAAGTTAAATAAAAGTATTTTTAATAATGAAAAATTCCATTCTTTATCTCATAGAAGTCATTTAAATAATAAATATCATTTTCCTTTGCTAAATAAATCAAAGAATGACAGTAATTCTATAATAGTAAAAGAATCTTCAAAATTTAATTCTTTTCTCACTCAATACAATCATTTTCCAAATAAAAATTATTTAAAAAAAAGAATTGATAGAAATAAAAATTTGTTTAATATAAAAGCACATAAATTATTTTTAAGAATACCAAAATCTTATTACCAAGATAATTCTGTTGAAAATAATGAAAAAAATAATAGTTATTTTAAAAGAAAAAAAGTAACTCCAAATGATATAATATCAGAATTAAAATTACCTAAAAAACTACATTTAAATAATTACTTTGGTAAAAATCAAAGTAATACTGGACATTATAATATAACTTTTATTAGTAATTTAGTCTAATTTATGAATAAATTTTTTTATTAATTAATATAAAAAATTTTCTATAATTAAGCATAATTGAATTATAATAAATGAATTAGGATAATTTTTAAAATTATTTATTTAAATTTAATTATAATTAATTTATTATAAGATTAAAAAAAATAAAAATAAATTTCTTGATTATATTTTCCAAAATTTAATATAACTTAAATTAAAAAAATAAAAAAAAAAAATTTAAATGAGTAATAAAAAACAATTTGGAAGCAAATCACGTCGTTTAAGAGAAGCTCAAGAATTTTTAGAAAAAATACAATATAAAGAAGAAACAGATGAAATATACACATTAATATCAAAAAAAAAGAAAGAAATAGATGTAGAAAAAGGAGAAATAGCAAATTTATTTATAATGTCAAATGGAAGACAAGCATTATTAAAACAATATATAGATTACATAAATAAAAAAATGTATGAAACTGATATTCAAATAGATCCAAATATAGAAAAATTAGGAGAAGAAATATTACAAATGATAACAATTTTACAAATGAAAATGCAAATGGCAATAAATTATACAAAAAAAGAAATGGAACAAGAAATTCAAAAAGAATTTGAAGAAATTGAAAGAAAACAACAAGAAGAAATGGCAAAAAAAGTTGAAGAAGGAAATAAAATAATTATGCAAATGAATAATTCTAAAAGTGAATTAGATCAAATTAAAATTCGATTTGAAGAAACTAATGTTTATTTAAAGAAATTAAAAGCTATTAATGAATATATGAAAATTAATTCTGATAATGCAAAAAGTGATAATGAGAATTTAATTAAAAAATTAAAAGAATTAAAAGATGAAAATGAAAAAATAAAAAAAGAATATTTTGAAATGGAAAATAAAAAAGATTCTAATAAAAATTTATCTAATGAAGAAGAAGAAAATAAAGATAATAATTTATTTTTAAATTTACATCAAAATAACGAACAACAAATTTATACTCCTAAAAATATTATTAAAATATTAAAAGATAGTATTAAAAGTCTTCATAATGAAAGTAATGAAGTTTATCAAAAAATAAATGAACAAAAAAAAGAAAAAAATGAAGCTCAACAATTATTACAAAAATGTATTGATGATTTAAATGTTGAACTAAATAATATTAAAAAAGTTCTTCCTAAAATAAATGAAATTGAATATGTACAAAATGCAAAAAAAGATGAATTAGAAAAAAAATTAAAACTTTTAACTTTTGCTTATGATAATGCTTTTCATAATGTTAGAAATAAACAATTAACTATTAAAAAAAGACCTATTTTTAAATAAAAAAAGTATTTATTTAATTTTTTTATAAAATATATATATTTTTTGAAATTTAATTAATCTTGGATTTAATTATTTTTTTTTTAAATAAAGTTAATTAAATATTTTACTTATAATAAAAAGTCATTCTTCAAAAATTTAAAGTTTTTTCAAAATTTTAACAAAAAAGAAAAAATATTTAAAATTAATAAACTATAAATAATATTTTCTAAAAAAGAGAAATAAATATAAAAAAAACTAAAAAATAAAATAAGAAAAATATCTTTTATAAAAATAAAGATAGGTAAAAAAATTAAAAAACATATAAAAAAATGGAAGAACCAATAAAAATATCTCTTCAAATTTCAGCAAAAACATGGCTAAAAGATACACATGGATTATTTGATTATGAAATAATAGATAAAATTAATCAAAATAATTTAATAGTAACAGGTTCAGGTAGTTTAATAAGAGAAAACGATGAAGTAAAAAATAAATCAAATTACGAAATGTTATTAAATAAAAATAATATTAAAATAAGAGAACTTTGTAAATATAATTTTGATAAAAATGAAAATTGTTATTATATTGAAAATTCTATAGAAAGAAATTTAGAATGTACAGAAGAAAATATTACTAAATTAGAAAATAAATTATGGTTTGTTATCCAATCAATAGATAAAAATATTCCAGAACAAATTAATAATTATGAAAATTGTTATGAATGTTCAATTGGTGATATTATTAAATTAGGTAGAGTAAAATATATTATTACTGAAACTAGAATTAATGGAATTACTAAATCAATTAAAGATTATAATGATTGTATTTTTAATATTATTCCTACTATTAAAGAAGATTTAGAAAATAAAAATCCAATTTGTAAAATTTGTCTTTGTGGTGAAAATGATGATGAAAATGATATTTTTATTCATTTATGTAAATGTTCTGGTTCAATTGAAAAAATTCATTTATCTTGTTTAAAAAGTTGGATGAGAACAAAATTAGAAAGATTTAATAAAAAAAGAAATAATTTTATTTTTAAAAGATTTAATTGTGAAATTTGTAATCAACCTTACCCTTTAAATTTTAAATATAAAGATAAAATTTATTCACTTTTAGATTTAAAAATACCTTCAATTAATTCAAATTATATTATTTTAGAAAGTTTAAATCAATTAAAAGATAAAAATAATATTAAAAATATTCAATTAATTCAATTAAAAGAAGGTAGTAATGTTTCAATTGGAAGAAGTATTGAAAGTGATATTAGAGTTATTGATATAAGTGTTAGTAGAAATCATGGATTTCTTTCTTTAAGAAATGGTAAAATTTATTTATTTGATTCCAAAAGTAAATTTGGTACTCTTGTTTTATTAAAAGATAAAATTTATCTTAAAAATAATTTGTCTTTTTTGAATCTTCAAATTGGAAGAACATTTATTAAAATTAATGAAATTAAAAGTGATAAGATTAAAAATAAAGATTTTAAAAAAATTTTTATATGTAATTCTAATACACAAAGTAGTGTTAGTGATGAAGAAACTGAAAAAAAGAAAAATATTACTAAAACCTTATTTATAGTTAAAAAATATGAAAAAAATGAAAGAAATGAAGAAAATGAAGAAAATGAAAATAAGAATTCATAATCATTATTTTATTATAAATAATAATTGAATCTTTTATTAATTTATAAATATAAAAATCTTGTATTGATTTTTTAAATAAATAAAAAAATATTTTATTTTATTTTTAATAAAAAATAGTTAAAACTGTCTTACTTAATAATAATACATTCAATTTTATAAATAAATTATAATTTATATACTTTAATTACTATTTTATTGATTAATGTGTAAGTACATATTGCCAAGTGACTATATTATCTGCATTGTTGGAATTAAAAAATTTTCCATAATATTGTATATTTTCTTTAATTGGAAAAATTATTTCAAAATCTGTAATTGAAGCTCTTAATTTTTCTTCTTGAAAATCTCTTAATATTCCATTAACAAAATATTCATTATCATATTCATAGCCTTTATAAAATAAATTATTCTTATCGAATTTATTATATATTTTAGATTTCAATTCACCTAAATTAAACTTATTTATTTTCCTAATATTAATATTATAATTAATATTATCATTATTTTTATTATTATTATTTTTATTATCATTATTATTTTTATTATCATTATTTTTTTTATTATTATTATTACTATTATTACTATTATCATTATCATTATTATTAATACAATTAATATTATTATTACTATCATTATTATTATTATTAAAATTATGATTAATTCTTCTTAAATTGATTTTATTTAAAGTATAAACATCATCTTTAAAATGATGATCATAAAATTTAATTCCAATAATATTAAAAATATCAATTACTAAATTAGTTTTAATAATTTTATCAAGTTGAGAGCCACAAGTCATAGAAGGTCCTACATTAACTTCCATTAACCAAGTATTAAATTTTTTATCAACTAAAATATCAAAACCATATAATTCAAATAAACTATTTTTTTTACTTAAAGCAATATCAGCAGTAATATCTTCAATAGAACTTATAATAGTTTTAACAACAATATCTTTAACTTTAATCATTATATTATTATAAATATTACCTTGATTATTTTTTTCAAAATAATTTTTATATTGTGAAAAAGACCATTTAGAATAATTTTGATAATTTTCATTATTATTATTATTATTATTATTTACATTATATCTTGTAATATTTTGTTTATTAATTGAATAATTAGTTAAATGAATAAAAACATTATCATAATCACCTTTAGTATAATCTTCAGTAGCAAATCTAACTAAACCTTCTTTATAAATATAAATTTTTAAAGGATGTAAAGATGATATTAAAACATAGACTCTTAAATCATATTTTTTATTATTTATTAAATGTGGTTTTGAAATATATTTACTAATTAAATAATTTTTACCATGTCTAATTAAACTTTTTTTTAATAAGTGTTTAAATTCACTTTTATCTGATAAAATTCTAATTCCTCTTCCTCTACTTGAACCAACTGGTTTGACTATAAATTTTATTTTTGAATTTGTTAAATTTGGAATTATATTTTTATACTTTTCTAAAAAATCATTTCCATCTTCAGGTAAAATAAAAGTTTCAGGAACAAAATTATAATCTTCTTTAAATTGATTACGATATTTTTTATAATGTTTATACATATAATCTTTTCTTCCTAAAGCAAAAGTATATGGAAAATGATTATAATGTTGATTTTGATGTATTTCTCTTATTACTTGTTGCATATTATAAGTTGAATATAAATGCCAAATTATATTTGAGTTAATTGGTTTTTTTTTAAATTTTATATTTGCTCTTTCACATGTATCTATAAAACATTTTGGCATATTTCCAAAAGATAACATTCTTATTTTGTAATTATATGGTATTGTTATATTATGAATTAAAGAAAAATGTAAAAATTTTTTTTCAATTTGATGAATCGATAAATTTTGAATTAAATTTTCTGTTGAATTTCTTATTAAATTATTATTATTTGGATATTTTATTATTACATCAAATTCTTTGTTTTTTTGTAAAAATTTAGAATTTGGAATAAATAAATATAAATTTTTTGAAGTATAAAAATTATATACTGAACATATTTGTGGTGTTATGTCTTTTGGTGGTTTTATTTTTATTGTACAAACTGAACTTAAATAATTTTTAGGTCTTAAATTAAAAAATTGAGAATAAAAAGAAGAGTTTTGACTTTGATTAATATTATCAAATACATTAATATGTTTTTGATATAAAAGTTTTTCTGGTTTCATTATTGTTTTTTCATTAATATTATTTTCTTCATTATTATTTTCATTTCTATTTATTCTTCCTAATTCTAAAGAATTTACTCTTTTTTTTCCTCTAGAAGATGATGGATATACTACTTTATATTTTTTTCCATTTATTTTATTTGTTAATTTAAATTTATTAATATGAGGAAGACTATTACTTATTGTATTATATGTAGTTGATATTATTGAACTCATTGAAGAACTTGAACGGACATCCATTTATACAAATTAAACTTATTTTATTTAATAATAATTAATTAAAAAAAAGTTTTTATTTTGAGTTTATTGTTTAAATATTTTTAACTTCTATTAATAAATATTTTTTGGATTTAAATAAAATTCAATTTTTTAAATTAAATAATATTTATTTTTAAACTTATTCATTAGTTTCTTCTATTAAAGATAATTTATTTAAATCAGCAAGAGTAGTATTAACTTTAATTCCTTCAATATTAGGTAATAATAGAAAACATCCTGTTATAAAAGGGAAAATAAAAATTATAATTTCAACAAATCTTTCATTTTTAAAAAAAATATTAGTTCTTAAATAATAATTTATTGATAATAAAAATAAATCACTGATACAAACAATAATTTCACAAATAGAAATAATAATACTTTCTCCATAAGGATGACCTTCATCACAAATATAATCATAACTAATAATAATAAAAAGAACCATACATAATCCCATAATAAATTGAAAAAACATAACAAATACTGGAACATAATTAAAATTTTTATTCCTAATAACAAAAATAGAAAAAAATATTAAAAAATATGTAGCAATAGTTGTTAATAAAATAACTTTTATAAGAAAATCATAATTAGCAAATTTTTGAAAATAAAAATAAATTAACAAAATAAAACAAATAGATAAAATAAAAAAAAAACCAATTAAAAAACCAGGAGCTCTTAACATATTTTCTTGAGGATCAACATGAGATAAAAAAATAAAAACATAACTTGAAATAATTAAAGAAATAGAAAAAATTTTTTGCCAATTTAGAATAAAACAAGGATAAATTTGATTTGAAATACTATCTTTATGTGTATATCTTTCATATTGTCTTTCAGATACAAATTTTTCTGGATAAGGATTTATTAAAAGACCTAAACAAGGAATAATTGAAGTAATTTTAATAATAGAACAAATTCTTTTAATTTTTCCCCATTCAACTGCTCTTTTATTATAAGTTAAAAAACTAATTCCAGCACCAAAAAAAATAAAAGTAATTGAAATAAATAAAATTAAATTTTTTTCTTGTCCAGAATGCCATAATTGACATATTTTTCCTATTGATTTAAAAAAAAGTGTCATTGCAATAATTGAAGTAAAAACAGAAAATTCAATTAAAATTCTATATCTAATTAAATATGAAAAATAAGAACTTATTATTTCAAGAACACAAGATAAAATTAAGGCAATTGAAACATCAATTTCAATTAAATACATTGTTGGAAATGATAAAAATAAAATTGAAAATAAATGTAAAAGAGAATAATTATAATATCCAAGATGATCATTTGCATTTTGATGTAATTTTATTGAGAATATATCAAAAAAATGCCATCCGAATATTATACATAAAATTAATAATGGTATTGTTATAAAATATTTTTTTTGAGGTGGAGTTTGGTATATTGGAAGGTTTTTTGGAGTTGATTCTAATAATATTTCTTTGAATCCTTTATATTGAGTTGTTGATTCCATTTTTTTTTTCTCTTTTTTAATTATTGATTTTTTGAATATTAATATTTATTTAAATTAATTATTATTTATTTTATTTTTTTTATTAAAATTATTATTTTTAATTTTTTTTAGATAATTGTTTTTTTAATTAATTCTAAATTATTTATATATAAGTAAATACTCATTTTTTGGACAAAATTAACATTACCTAATAAATTTATGATTTATTATTAATGTCAATTCAATATATACATTTATTTCTGATTGGAAAAAATAATCCTTGTATAAAAAATAAAATTCCATATTCTTAATGATATTTTTCATCTATTTTAGATAAATAAAAATCCATAATTCTCATTAAATATAATATATTGAGTAAAAATCTTTAAATATATATAAAAAAAATTCTTACTTAATTATTTTAAATTGTTTAAAATACTCATTTATACAAATCAAATAAGGTATCTTTTCATAATAATAATATAACAAAAGATCTAATTTCTAGTTAGTTTTATATTGACAAAGAATTAACGTTTTACCAGTTTTAAAAATCATTTCATTTTTAATTAAAATTTTATTATTATTTATTAAAAGCCATATTCCATTTGTTGAAGGTTTAATTTTTTTTTCTTGAACTGAATAAAATCCATCATAAATATAAAATAAATTATTACTTTTATCATATAAAAAAGTAAATTGAACTCTACTTACTCCATCATCATTTGATATCATAACATCACAATTTTGACATCTTCCAATAAAAATAATATTTTTATTTAAATAATTAAATTCTCCTTTGTTTTCTCCATTATAATCAATAAAAATTAAATTTTTTTCTTCATTAATTAAAATATTTAAAAATGATTGTTTATTGAATAAAAAAATAAATTTTTCTTCTGGTTCAATTAAAATTTTATCATCTATTTTTAAAAAAATTCCACTTCCATCATTATAACCTTTTATATAATATTTCCCATCAAAATATTCAATATCAAATTGATGAGGTTGTATATTATTTTCTTGAATAATATAATCTACTTCTTCACTTTCATTAAAATGAGAACTTCTAAATGAACTTGAATTTTCTGATTGATTATTTAATTTTTCTATTTCTCCACCAAAAGAAAAAATTGCATGTGAAGGACAATCTTTTGTTATTTTAATATCATTTGCTTTATTTTGTAAAATATTTTGTTTTATTGATACTGTTTCATAATTTTGATTAAAATCTTTTGAAAATTTTAATATTAAAGTTTCATTTGAATTATTAAATAATGATGTTGAACAATTTGTTTTTGAATTTATTGAATTTGATTGTATGTTATTTTTTAATGAAAATAAACTTTTTAGTTTTATATTTGAAAAAGATTGATTTCCAAATATGCTTCCATTATCTAAAGTTTGATTTGCATTTGTATTTATTATATCATTGTTTAATTCTATATTATTTCCTTTAATATTTCCTCCTACTATACAGCCCATTTTTTTTATTTATATTTTATTTAGTTATTTTAATTATATTTTGAAGAATTTTATAAAATTATATATAAATAACAAGATTATTTTTTTTAATTAATTTTCTCTTTCTTTTTTTATTTTAGTATATCAATATAAATATAATGTGTTAAAAAAATTGTAAAACTTGAAAAAAAATAAATTATAAAAAAAATAAGAAACAAATAAAAATAACATAAATTATATTTCTCAATACATTTTCACTTCAAGAACAATGATGATCATGTCCAATAACATATATATCACATAAATTACAATGAGATACTATTAATTTTTTTAAGAATATAATATTACATTTTGTACATTTTTGATATCTTGAAAGTTGTTCATTATCTTTTATTTTATAATTTTTTGAATAATATTTAAAAGATGGATTAATTAGAAAATTTGCTAAATATATTATAAGAAATAAAAAATAAGAAATAACTTCTATTGTTTTTATTATTCAAAATTCTTTTTACAATATATTATTAATATACTAATAAATATAACAAAAATTCCATAAATATCTGAATTAAATTTTTTTTATATATTATATACAATTTGGCCCTATTGTTATTAAAGATCAATTTTTTATATAACAAAATACATATGAATTTCCTAATTTTTTTGGATTTTTAATATTATAATCATTTCCATATATTATATTTAAAATATTTGGTTTTTTTAATTATATTTCTATTCAAATTGTGTGAAGAATAATTTGTTGAATTTTTTTCATTTATATATTTTGTATATTTTCTGTTTCATTTATTATTATTGATTCATAAGACCAATTCTTCAGGAAACTCCTTCTTCAAACCCAATATTTATATCTCCACTATAACAATATTCTACTACATGACAACTGTATATTTTTCTTTTGATATTTATTATTTTATAATATATAGATTGTCATCTTTTTATATAGCTAAAAATTACTATTTATAACATTAAAAAACTAATTGTTTTTCTCTTATTCATTTATTAAATTCAGAAAAAAGTCATTAATTAATGAAGATATGAATACTTGGAAAAAAAAGGAAACTAATTTATTATGGATTATAACTATAAAGAATATGTAAAATTTCATATATGACCATAATATAATGAAATTTACTTATTTTTCTAATGATAATTAAATCTTTTTACAATTAAATATCCAAGTTGCTTTTATTGTATATATTGAGTTATAATAATAGTGATGATTATAATAAAAACAATAATTTCATTTTAAATATAAAAATAATATATATAATTTAAAAAGAATATAATAAGAATCATGTTCAAAAAGATAGAACTTCATTAATTTTTTATGTTTATTTTGAATTATTTTTTAGTTTAGAATGTTATCTTATAAACTGTAACTTGTATTATTTGTAAATTACAAAAATACAGGGGTTAAAGTCTTTTAATTTCTAAGTATCTTTATTCAAGTCTTGGTCCTTTATCTTCTTTAAACAAAATAGTAGATTTTAATGTTTATAGTTATTTTATTCGATAAGAAAGTATTTTCCATATATTGAGGTAGCTCTAAATATTTTTTATTAGAATAGCATTTGGGATTATATAATGTTTACTCATTGGTATTTATATCAATATATGATATTTATTCATTTTTGAATATATTATAATGTATTAATAACTTGAAGTAATATTAAAATTTTAATTTCATTTAAATTTTGTTATTCATTTCAATATTATGAATTAAATATTTTGATATTTTAAAAATATCAAATAAAAATATTAATTTTTTAAGTATTCTTTTTTAAGGAATTAATTCATATTTAAAAATTTATTTTAT
>JAEEGK010023974.1_pt1 | contig 12681 bp, 8 predicted proteins | sample 8958771 | NCBI WGS metagenome assembly JAEEGK01 (sample SAMN16246547, study PRJNA631951) | gut metagenome | biome: gut microbiome; feature: rumen; material: SC-attached | host: Bos | place: Iran: Karaj | collected 2018-10 | reverse complement strand
TAAAAATAAAGAATTTAATATTAAAAAGATAAATAATAAAAATATTAACAATGTTAATAATAAAAATATTTATAATAATAATAATAATATTAACAATATCAATAATATATCAAATATAAATAAAAATAATATAAAAAATCAAATAAATAATAAAGAAGATAAAGAAAAAAATTATTCAGGAAATTTAAAAAATAAAAATTTAAACGATTCTAATAATAAAAATAATGGCCAAAATAATGATAATAAAAATTTTGTTAATATTAATGATATTAATTATAATATAAATAAAATTGATACAGATAATAATAAAGAAAAAAAGATAATAAAAGTTGAAAAAATTTCTTCTTCTTTTATTAGTTTAGAAGATATACTTAAAATCTCTCCACCAAAAACAATAGATATTGAATATGTTAAATCTAATATTAAAAAATTAAGAGATTTAAATTCAGATGAATATAAAAAATTAAAATCAAAATTAATTGAAGAATTAAAAACAGCATTTATTGAATTAGAATATGGAAAATTAGAAAAAACAAAAAATTATATTGAAGAATTAGTTTATTATTTAAGAATAATATTATCTGAATAATTAAATAAATAAAATTTTAAAAGAATTTTATAAATATTATTATAATATATTTATAAATAATAATTAATATTATAAAAGAATTAAAAAAAATAGCTTGAATTATAATTATTATTTTCTGTATGAATATAATTACTTGATTTTTTATTTTGATGATAACTATTATTATTATCATATAAATTTAAATGATTTTTATTTAATTTATTTGACATATAATTTTCTTCTCTACTTAAATTATTATTAATAAAATTATTATTCATATTGCTACTTAAATTATTATTTAAATTATTGTTTAAATCTTTATTTTTTTTTAATTGGAATATATCATTTTTTAATTTAGTTGATTTTGGTGTTGAAAAAGTATTATTATTAGTATTTTTATAATTCATTTGCTTATATTCATTTTTATCATTGAAATTAATATTTTGTCTAAAACTATTATTATTTAATATTTTATTTTTATTAATATATAAATTTGATTTTTGATAAGAGGAAGAAGTATTTAAAACATTGTCTTTATTATTAATAATATTATTATTTTTTTTATGATTAGAAATTGAAATATTTGAAATAGTTGAATGAAATGAATTATATTTTTTTAATATTGTGTTATTATTTAAATTATTAAATTCATTGTTATTATTATTTTTTATATTACTTATAAAATAATTTTTAATTTTATTATTATTTATATTATTATTTGAATTTGTTGTTGTATTTAATTTTAATTTGTATTTATTATAATTGTTATTAGTATTTTTTGTTTTTATATATTTTGAATAATCACTAAAACCTATATTATTTCTATGAATTATTCTATGAGAATTTAAACTTGAGTTACTAATATTACTTAAATTAATATTTGTTTTATTATTCAAAGAATTATTATTATTATTTTTATTCATATTGTTATTATTATTATTATTATTATAACTATTATTTATTAAATTATTAAAATTAAGATTTATTTTTGAAATAAATTTTTCTCTTGAAATAGGTTTAGGAATATCATAATATTCTTTTAATATATTTTTTTTATTTGTATTATTTATAAAATTATTGTAAATTGTTGTATTTTTATTAGTGTGAAAATTAATAATATTATTATTATCATCTTCTTTATTTTGATTTAATTCATTATTATTATTATTAAAGTTATTATTGTTATTATAATTATTATTATTATTAATAATGTTATTATTATTACTATTATTATTACTATAATTATTATTATAGTTATTATTATTTTTTTTATTTGATATATTATTTAATTGTTCTATATTAGTAATTATTTTTTTATTTTGAATTCTATTAGATTTAGGTCTATAGTTTAATTTATTATTATTATCATCAGTAATATCAATATTATTTAAAATTTTATTAATTATTTTTTTATTATTTTCTTTTTCATCATTATTATTATTATTATTATAACTAAAATTATTACTATAATAATTTCTTTGATCAATTAAATTAATATATTTATTGATATTTTTTTCTTCAAATAAAGTTTTATAATCTTTTAAACAAATCATAACAGTTGTAACATTATCAAAACTTTTTCTATTCATCGCTGATTTAATAATTAATTCCGAAATTTTTCCACATTTTTCATGTATTATTTCATTATTATTATTATTTAAATAAAAACTTTTATTATCATTTAAAATTAACCAAGCACAATCAAACACATCTTTAGTACTTAATTGATCAAAAATTCCATCACAGCCTAATATTAAAAAATCAATATCATCACTAATTAAATCATATTTAAAAATATCAGGATCACTTATAATAACATTTTTATTTCCTCCAAAATTTTCAAATTTCGCTTCAATATCTCCAATTGTTCTACTTACACTTAAACGTCCAGGAAAAACTCGAAAAGGACCTAATAAAATATTTTCTGTATTATTTACATTATTAAATTTATTTAAAATTGTTTGAGTTTGATAAACTTTTCCATTATTTTTTATAATTCTTTCTTTTTCTTTTGTTTCATTTGGTTTATGATCAATTGTTACTTGCTTACAAATTTTTCCGTTTTTTTGAGATAATATACATCTACTATCACCTATATTTGCGATATATATTTCATTTTCTACAAATAATATAATTACTGCACAACTTCCTGATTTATCTAAAATATTATTGTTATTAATATTATTATTAAAAAAATCATTTTCAGTTTTTTTAATTCCAAATTTTATTGCTTCTATTATATTATAAGGAAAATAATTATTTTCTGTAATATTTTTGTGTAAATTATCTCTTAAATATTCAGAACATTTTTTTCCTCCATGACCATCATAAATACTAAAAAATGAAACTTTTGGCCATTTTCCATTAAAATTTTTTGGTTTAGCCATGTTTAACATAATTGAAACTCTGTCTTCATTGTAATTTCTTATTATTCCTTGATATGTATTTGCACTATATGCTTTTATTATTCCTATAGATTTTGATGATATTTTTGATGATTCAAAATTTTGAAATGTTAGATTTAAATTATTTAATGTTATTGGATTATTTGTTTCGTTTATAAAAAGTTCTGAATATTCTATAAAATGTTGTTGATTTATGTTTTGATTATTAGTTAAATTTTCCATTTTTAAATATTTAAATTGAAATATATTTATTTTTTTTAAAATTAAATTTAAATAATTATTTTATTAATTAATTTATTAAATATTTATATTTTAAATTTATATTTTAAATATTCAGAAAATAATTTATAAAAATAATATTGATTTTTATTATAAAAAAATAAAAATTTATAAATAATTGTAAATAAATTAATTCTTATAAATTCTAATTTATTTAAATAACAAAAGAAAATTAATTAAATTTTTTCAATAAAAAAATTAGTTATAGAATATAAAATATAAATATATTTACATATTTATTATTTTCTTAAAAAAATAATAAATGAATTCATTTAATTTATATAATAAAAACGTAAATTTTTATGATATTGTAAATATATTTAAAATAGATGATTTAGATAATTTCATATGTTATTTAATAGAAATATATAAAGATTTATCAAAACGCTCAGATAATCCAAAATTAGGTATAAATAAACTAACATTTAATAAATATTATGAATTAAATGGAATAATAAATGATCGATTTTTTGATATTTTAGATATAGACCATAATAAATATTTAAATGTTGAAGAATTTATAAATGGAATTGTTTTTTTATTCAATGGAAATTTTAGTTATTTATGTAATTTAATTTTTAATTTTTATGATTTTGATGGAGATGGAAAAATTAATTCAAATGATATTAAATTAATAATAAGTTACATTCCACTTCAAGGAAGATATAATAGAAGTAGTAAACAATTTTTAAAATATGAAAATTTAGATGAAGATCGTATTGAAGCAGAAGATGATTTAACTGAAACATTAAATTTAATTTTTAAAGAAAAAGAATATTTAGAAAAAAATGATTTTAAAAATGTTATAGTTAATATAAATTCAGATATTTTTATGTTTATTTTAATTTTTTTATTAGAAAGAAAACCTTTTACTTTTGAAAGTTTAGATGTATTTAAAAATGGTTTATATCAATTTGGAACAAGAAAAAATTTTATTCATTTAAGCAAAGGAAGTAAAAGTAGTATTAATAAATTTATTGTTAGTCCTAGTCATAAATCTAAATTTAGTCCTTTATATAATAAAAGAAGTATTACTAGAAATAGTTTAATTGTTATTTATGGAACTAATTTAAAAAATAGTGACCAAAATTCTTTAAAAAATGGAGAATCTAATGTTTCTAATATCATTAATTTTGAAAAGCAAATAAGTTTTAATAATAAAAATGATTCTAAACTTTTAAATTCAATTTTAAAAGATATTAGTAATTCAAAAGATATTAGTAATTCAAATCAAAATGAAGAAGATGAATTAGAAGAAGAAAATGTTGAAGATATTAAAAATACAGTTATTCCAAAAAGAAAAATAAGTAAAAAATTACATGAAGATAATAATAATAATAAGAATGAAGAAAAAAATAAAAATGAAAAGAATGATTCATTAATAGATGAAAGTTCTTTGTTTAATATAGATGAAGACTTTTTATTAAATAAAGATATTTATTATGAAGGTTATTTATATAAAATTTCAAAAACAAATAAATTAATTCAAAGATATTTTCGATTAATTGGAAGAGATTTTTATTATTTTCAAAATGATAATTCAAATAAATTCGAAGGTTTACATTCAATTTGTGATTGTTTTATAAAAGATAATAAAATTAGAATTATAGAAAATGAAAATTTTTATTCTTTTTCTATAATTTATCCATATTGCACTAGAGATTATTATTTAAAAGATGAATCTCAATATAAAATTTGGATAAATAAATTAAAAAGTGCTATTCATCATTTTTCAATAACAGATTCTTTTGAAATAAAAGAAAAAATTGGAAGAGGAAAATTTGCAATAGTTAAATTAGGAATTCATAAAATAACTGGTAGAAAAGTTGCAATAAAAGAAGTTCAAAAAAATGGATTAACAGTAGATCAATTAAATTTATTAAAAACTGAAATTGAAATTATGAAAATATGTCAACATCCAAATATAATTAAATTATATGATGTTATTGAAAATGAAAATTATATTTATATTATTATGGAATATTGTTCAGGTTATGATTTATTTAATTATATTGAAAAAAGAAATTATAAATTACCTGAAAATAGAGCAGTAGAAATTATTTATAAATTATGTTCTGCTGTTAAATATATTCATTCTTTTGGAATTGTTCATAGAGATTTAAAACCTGAAAATATTTTAATGACAGATGAAAGTGAAACTTCTGATATAAGATTACTTGATTTTGGTTTAAGTAAAATAATCGGACCTAATGAATTTTGTTCTGAACCTTTTGGAACATTATCTTATTGTGCTCCAGAAATATTATTAGATATTCCATATAATCATCAAGTAGATGTTTTTGCAATAGGTGTTATTACATATTTATTATTATGTGGCTTTTTACCTTTTGATGCTGAAAATAATGAAGCTGAAATAGCAAGAAAAACAATAAATGAAAATCCTATTTATTATAATTTTATATGGAAAAATATTTCATTTTATGCAAAAAGATTTGTTGAAAAATGTTTAATAAAAGATCCAAAAAAAAGAATAACAATAAACGAAGCATTAAATGATTTATGGTTTAAGGAAAAATATAATATAAAAGATTCATAATTATTTATAAATTATTGAAAATAATATTTTATGTGAAATATATTTTTTATAAATATTTAATATATATAAAATAGAATTATAATAAATGTTTTTTATTTATTATTTATTTATATATTAAATATCTTATAAATTTAATTATATTATTTAAATATATATAAAATAAAATTGTATATTTTATTCTATTATAATTATATTTTTAATATTTTTTTACAAAAATTTTTATTCATTTTTAACTATTTTTTCATTTTCTTTATCTTCAGAAAAAGAAACCATATTTTTAAAATTTTTTAAAGCTTTTGTAATTCCCATAATTTTCTGTTTATTTTTTTCATTAAACACATAATCATTTGAAACATCTTTAACTTCTTGAACATATTCATCAAGTTCTTCTTCAATCGATTCAAAAATATTATTAATAACATAACTAAAAATTATATCACATCCTTTACTTTCTGGCCATTGAAGCCAAATTAAAAAGCATATTTTCATAACAAAATAAAAAGGAATAATTTTAACAACAAATCCACTAAAAAAATCAAGTAAAATAAAAGAACTAAAAATTATCCAATAAATTAACCAATGTATTGCTTTTCCATCTTTAGATTCTATAGATTTTATTGTCCAAAAAGTAGGATAAACAGTTCCTATTAAATTTGTTATTAAATTTTCAAATAAATTAAAATATACAAAAATTAATGATAATATTAATAAACCTATAAAAACATAACCATTTATGCCTGTTTTTTCTTGAATTAATTGAATTTGTTCTTTAATTTTTTTCACTAAAGATTCAGTTTTAATTTTTTTAGTTTTAGCCATTATTAAAATAATTAAAATTATAGTAAAAAAATATTATATAATTAAATTAATAAAATAATTATTATTTTTTTTATATATTTTTATTTTGACAAGGAATAATTACTATAACATTTCCATTTGGATATTGATCTATTCCATTTCTAATTAAACTTTTAGTTCTATCTATTCTTGCACTAATACTTTTATCAAATTCTTTTGTTTTTCCATAATATAATTTTTCTTCTTCACAAGTTGGAATTTTCTATATATTTTTTAATAATTTAAATAATATTTTTACTATTTTTTTAAAATCATAAACTCCTTTTGAAGTTTTTATTTCACTTTTATCTTCATCATCTATTCCATATTTACATTGCTCTAAATTTCCCATTTTTTATATAAATTTAATTTAATAATAATTATTAAATATTATTATTAATATTTTATAATTCTTGTAACAAATAATAAAATGAATACTCCTTCAAAATTTTATAATAATTTAAATTCAAATGAAAATTCTTTTATTAATCAAACTTTACCTTCAATTAATAATAATCATGCTAATAGAAACACTTCAAGAAATTTAAATGAAAGTTTATCGCAAGAATCTGAATCTTTCGATAAAGTTTTTTTAACATCAAGAAAAAAAAAAAATCAAAAAAGTAATAATTTTCATCCTTATGATAAAAACGTAAGAAAATATAAATTCATAACAAAAGAAGAAGAAAAAAACAACGAAAAAATAAAAAAAAAGAAAGAATTACATCTTAAAAAAAAATTATTTAAAAATTTATCAAATAAACAAAGAGAAAGATTTATTTTAGATAAATTGTATGGATTAACTCCAAGTTTTAAAGAAAAATATGAAAAAATAAAAAAGAAAAAAAATTTATCATTAGAACAATATCAAAATCATATTTTATCTTTTTTTTCTAATAATACAGATATTAATAAAATGGATTTTATGGATTTAAAACAAAATTTTGAAGAAATAAAAGAAAATAATGACTCTATTTGTGTTCTTCCACCAATCAATGTTGATAATATTATTTATCATGTTAAAAATACTGTAAAAGATAAAAAAAGTGATAAAATGATGAGTATTAAAGAATATTTAAATAAAAATGAAAAAGAAAAAAATAGAAAAAAAGATGATTTTGAAATTGAAGAAGAACAAATTAAACAAATGAAAAAATATAAAATAATTCCTAAAAAAAAAAGAAATAAAAATTTAGATGTTTTGCCCAGTCATTTAAGAGATTTATTACAAAAACAGTTAAAATTTAATGTTTAAAAAAAATTAATAGAAAAAAGTTAATTAAAATAATAATCATTTTATAATTAAAATATTAATTTTATTATTAAAATATAATATTTATTTCTTTATTTTAAAATAATATTAAATATGAAAAAAATAAAAATAATTATTTTTTCATATACTAAAATAAATAATTAAAAATGTCTTCATTAAATTCTTTTTTATCACGTAAACATAAATCACCAACAACACCTATATCATACTACTCAAACCGTCCAAAAAAATATCAAAAAGAACTTACAAATTATCAAACTCCATTATTAAAAACACACATAAAAAATTCCAAAACAAAAAACAAAAAATTTTACTATACTTCAATAGCATCAAATAAAGGTCCATGGAGTGAAGAAGAAGATCAAAAATTAATAACTTTAGTTGAAAAATTTGGTGCAGAAAAATGGAGCTATATATCATCTTTTTTACCTGAGAGAATAGGTAAACAATGTAGAGAAAGATGGTTTAATCATTTGTGTCCTACAGTTAATAAAACAGCTTGGTCAAATGAAGAAGAATGGATTTTATTTCTAATGCATAAAAAATTGGGAAATAAATGGAGTAAATTATGTGAATTTTTACCAGGGAGAACTGATAATACGATTAAAAATCATTGGAATAGTACTATGAAAAAGAAAATTGATAATATTGAAAAAGAATATAATTTAATTATTCAAAGTAAAAATAATGAGGAAATTTCGAATATTAGTGAAAATATTATTAAAAAATGTTTGGAAGTTGTGAAAAATGAAAATAAAAAATTTTATGATGAAAAAATTAAAAATTATGAGAAGTTTAAAAATATGGATATTGAAAATAAACAAAGTATTGGAAAGTTAAAAAAAATTTTGTTGTTTAGAACGCATAGTAAAAAAACTAAAAAAAGAGGAAGAAAAAGAAAAAATAAAAGTAATAATAATATTATTATTAAAAGTAATAATATTATAAAAAATAATAGTAGTACTAATAATAATAAAACAAAAAAAAGTAAAAATAAAATAATAAATAATAATAATAATGATGAAAATATAGAAAAATTTTCTCCTTTAAATAAATTTAATTTAAATAAAAAATTTTCAATTAATAATAATAATAATAATAATATTAATAATAATATTAATAAATCAAGCAAAAAAGAGAATATGATTAAAATTAAATTAGAAAAAAGTAATAATAAAGAATTAATAACACCAATTAAAAATTTAAATAGTTCTGAAAAAAAGGAAAATGAATATAATAATTATACAAATAATAATATTAAAATATTAAAAAGTACAGAAAATAAATTAACTGAAACACCTTTTTCAAATTTAGAATCACAAATATATTTTAGTTCTATAAAAAAAATTGATAATATTTTCAATAATAATTTAAATAATAACATTAATATTAATAATGAAAATTTTTCACCTAATTTTCAAATAAAAACTAATAATAAAAATGAAAATTATAATTATTATAATTATAATTATAATAATAATCCTTATTTAGAATTTACACCTCTTCGAAATTTAGAATTTGATTTTAATAATAATAATAATTTTAATAATAATAACAATTATTGCAATAGTAATAATATGAATTTAGATAAATTATTTTTTAGCAGTTTAAATAATAATAATAATATTAACAATATTTTTTTCAAGGATTAATTAATTAATTTATAATTTTTTAATAATGCATTTTGTTTATAAATAAATATATTAATAATTTATTAATTCATTTATTATTTATAAGTGTTTTTAATTATATAAATAAATTATAAATTATTTGTAATATAAAAAAATTAAAAAATTATACATTCATTATCATCTGGAATTGCTCCACATCGAATGCTATTGCAACTATAATTTTCTCTTTCTTCGATTTTGATATCTAAACTCTCTAATTCACTCTCTGTATTATAATATTTTATTCCATCTTCTTCATTATTACTATTTATATTATTAGAAAAATTTGTTTTACTCAAAGTAGCATTATTTATATTATTATTATTATATTTATTCAAATTAATTATACTTTTATTTACAATATTTTTATTTTCAATATTTAAATCACATAAATTAATATCATTTAAAATATTATCATCATCTTCTTCATTATTATTATTGATATTTTTATTATTATTTTTATTATTTTTTTTATTAAAAATTATATATGGTTTAATATCCATAATTAATTTAATAAGTAACTTATTAAGTTTTGCTTCTTTAAAAATATATAATTTTTCATCTATAGTTAGACCATCTCCTTCAAATGTATTTTTTTTATTTCCACCTATAATTCCTTTATAAACCCATTTTGAATTAATTAAACCCAAATTTTTAAGTTCTAAACAATTTTGTAAACACAATGGGCAAAAAATTTTTTCACCTTCTTTTAATATATCAAATATTCCATAACCTAAATTTTTAACATATAATTTATTATAAAGATTACAATTTTTGTTTAAACAATAAAAAAATAAATTAATTCCATCTGAACATTCACATAAATCAGATGCGTTTTGATCAAAAGATAATTTATAAATATTTTTCATATAATTAAATTTAAAATTTAAGCCAAAATTTGGCTTGTTATTTAAATTTGAAGTTAATAGAAAATTAATTATATAATTAATATTAAAATTTATCAAATTTGTGTTATTACTATTTAAAGGAAATTCAAAACTTGAATTATTATTATTTAAATTTTCTGCATTAAAAATAATTTCATAAAATTTAACATTATTTTTTATTTCTTTGAAATTATTAAAATTAATTTTTTCTTTGTGAGATTTGTAATTTTTATAAATATTTAAAATATATAATTGAATATTATCAATAGGTAAATTAATTTTATTTTTGAATTTTTTATTTAAAATATATTTAAACATAAAAATTGAAGAAAAAATTGATAAATTAATATAAATTTTTTCTATGTTTAATTGATAAAAATCTAAATGAATTTTTATTAATTCTTTATTTATTTTATAAAAAATTGTGTAAAAATTTTTTTTTATTGAATTTATTTTAAATATTTTTTCAAATTTTTCATTGTCGTTTAATTCTTCAAAATTATTATTATTTAAATAAAATAAATTTAAAGAATCTAAAGAAAAATTTTTTTCGCTACAAATTTTTTCCTTAAAATCAACAATTAAAATATGTGTATTATTATTATAAATAAATTCGAAGTTTTCATCAATTAAATTTGAAGAAAAATTACTATTATGGTCATTTGTATTATTATTATTTGAAATTTGATATGATGAAATGTCTGTGTATTTTATATTTGTACAAATTGAAAAATTTTGATGATTTTGAATATTTGGAATTTTTTTTAATATAAAATTAATTTTCATTTTTTTTTTGTTATTTTTTTAATTAAATTTAATAATATTATTTTTAAATTAAATTAATATTTATTTCTTTTTAATTTTAATGAAAATTTTTCTATAGAAAATTCAAATTCAAAAATTATAATTATTTTTTTTATAAAAATAAATTATAATAAATAAAAATAAATTTTATAACTAAAAAAATATTATAAAAATTTCCTGTAATAATAAATTATAAATTTATTAAATATTAAAATAATTATTAATGTCATCGAACATAAATTTAAATAAAGCTTTTAATAATGCTTTATTTTTGAATCTATCATTAGATTGTAATAATAGTAATATAAATTATAACAATACACTTAATAATCAAAATCATAAATTAAATGATAATAATAATAATATAAATAATAATTATAATACAAATCATAAAAATATAAATAAATTTTTACCGGAAAGTTTAATAAATAAAATTGATAATTTAAGTTTGAATTCATCAAAAAATAATATCAATAATAGTTATGAAAGTTCTGAAGAAGAAGAAGAAGAAAGTGAAGAAAACAATAGTTTTGTTTTAGATGATTTTAATATTCATAACAATAATAATAATATTTATTTTAATAATAATCACAAAATGAGCATTAATAGTAATAGTATAGAAAGTCAAATTACAAGATCAAGTAGTAATAATTTACTTAATAATAATAATATGCTTTTTAATAATAATTATTTTTATAATTATAATAATCCAAATTCTTTAATAAATTTAAATATTTTTAACAATTTTAATTACAATACTAATAATAATATTATTAATAATAATATTTATAGAAAATATTCACTTCCTAATCAAATTATTAATAATAATATTTTTAATAATATTAAAATAAATAATAAATTTAAATGTTTTCCCCACTATAAACCATTTATTGTGGATTGGCTATATTTTGAGCTTGTTGGATTCTATTTTGGTTGGCAATTTCCATAACATTATTTAAGGAAGCTTGTTGTTCTGAGTTCAATGATTGTGTAAGTAAACTGTAGGATTGAACTTGGTTTTGAGAAATGACTATATATATAAAAGTATTAATTAATTGAATATATTAATATATTATAAAACTTTACAAGTAAAATAATATTATTATTTTATATACTTACATTGGAAGATATCTTGGAATTTAATATATATATCAATTTCATCTAATGGTGTTGAGAAGTATAATTCTTCTTCTAATTCTTCAAATGAATCATACATACCAAATTCATTAGCAGCAGCTTCAGCAAGTAATTGTAAGTAATCTTCACCATCACCATCAATAACATTTTCATCACCTTCAACTTCAACAAATTCTTCATTATCATCATCTCCACTTAATAATTTTTCATAGACATCTTCGTAATTTTCATCTTCATCTTCTAATTTCTTACGATCTTTTTAAA
>JAEEGK010023973.1_pt1 | contig 12681 bp, 10 predicted proteins | sample 8958771 | NCBI WGS metagenome assembly JAEEGK01 (sample SAMN16246547, study PRJNA631951) | gut metagenome | biome: gut microbiome; feature: rumen; material: SC-attached | host: Bos | place: Iran: Karaj | collected 2018-10 | reverse complement strand
GCCATCCGCCAGATGATCGGTTTCTATCCCATCAAGATGACCAGGAAGGAAAACCGCGAAATCTACGTCGAGGCCATCCTCAAGACCGAACGCCGCCTCATCGGGCGCCTCATTGATGAGAAAGGAGGGCCGCTGGAGTATGCCAACATCATCGTGATGGATCCACGGGATTCCACTCTGCTCACCCACGGCGTGAGCAATGCCAGTGGCATTTTTGTCATTCCCGTTGAGCGTGAAAAGGTTATTGCCCGTATCAGTCATGTGGGTTACAAGACGGTGTATAAGCCCTGTAAGACTGTTAGAATCGGTACCATCAAGATGGAACCCGAGATCATCAGGCTCCAGGAAACCTTTGTCACCGTCCCCAAGATGCAGATAGCGCGTGACGGGACCAATTATACCATCTACAGCATCGACGGCACCATCATGGGTAACGCGGGCAACGCGCTTGACCTATTGCGCTGGGCGCCGGGTATCATGGTTGATGCGGGTGACGGCATCTCGGTCATCGGGCGCAGTTCGGCCGAGGTATATATCAATGACCGAAGGATCACTGACAGGTCGGAACTCAGGGCCTTGAGCTCCCAAGACATCAAGCGTATTGAGGTCATCCGCGACCCTGATGCGCAATATGCCTCCACGGCCGATGCGGTCATCAAGCTGTACACGCACAGTTCCATCAAGAACCACCTGGGCGCCAGCCTTACCGAGGTGCTGGACTTCAAGCACAAGGTGTCCAACGCCACTACCTTGACGATTGACGGCAAGTATAACAAGCTGTCGGGCAACGTCTCGCTGGGTTACAGCCGCAACTATTCCCGCAGCCACAACACGCAATATACTCATGCCTACGGCAGTGGCGTCAAAAACGACACCACGAGCTATTCGGGCAGCGGTGACAACTACCTTGTGTTCGCCGGCATCAACTATGCCTTTAATCCCAAGAGCGTTGTGGGTGTTCAATACAGTGGCGATTTTAGCAAGACGGGTATTGACCTGCAGACGTCACGCGAGTACAACCATGGTTTTGTCACTGAGCAGACCGACAAAAAGTGTGATATGGCATTGAGATCAGACCACCAGAACATTTCGGCCAGTTATTCGTGGCAACGCACCGACGATTCCCGCCTGCTGCTCATCTACGACCGTGCCTATTCCTGGCAGACCAATCGGCAGGACATCCATAGCCCTGGCCAAGACCCCCAAACGATAGACTATTTCAACGACTATGAGATTAGCACGGCCACGGCAAAATATGACTTTGTCACCCGTGGTTGGGAGCACAAGACGGGGCTGGAATGGGGCCATGCCAATAATGCCAGCGAAGTAGAGAAAGCGGGCGATAGGCAGCGAAGCGACCGCAACAACTACTGGACATCGGCCTATTATGCGCTGAGCAAGCAATGGAAGCGATGGCGCTTGAACCTGGGATTGCGCTACGAGTATGACTACACCAAAACTCTTCAGGACGTCGTTATCCGTTTTGAGAAAACCTATCATGACCTGTTGCCAAGCCTAAAGGTGGGCTATCGGGTGAACGACGACCTTGACCTCACAGCCAGCTATCGCCGCACGCTCATACGCCCGTCTTACAACCAATTGCGCTCCACGTTCTACTTTAACGTGTTGCCGCACAACAGTCTGGGCTATTCATTCTTGTCAAATTCTGATTTCATGACGGGTCATTCCTCACAGGAGAATTTCCCGAGCAATAACCTGTCGCCCAATATTATCTATCTGGGTGCCGATGACATCGCCACGGGCAATCCCGAGTTGCGTCCCACAGCGACCGACCGCTTTGCCCTGACGGCACAATATAAGCATTTTGCGGCCCAGCTGTCCTACAGCCGTGTGGACAATGCCATCCAGACCGTACATCAGTTGTTGAGTTCAGGAGCCTTGCTCCAGAGCCCCATCAACATCGGCCGCATTCAAGCCCTGAGCCTCGACTTGGATTATTCCTACAGCAACAGATGTTTCAACGTCTTCCTGCTGGCATCGGGCACATGGCCCCGCATTCCCGTACCCTCGTTGGGACGGGACAAGATCGAGAGCAAGCCGTTTGCTGTGCTGCATGGCAACCTTCAGTACAACCTTTCGCAGCATGTGATGTTGGGGTGTGACCTGCTGTATTCCACGCCCTGGACCTCGGGCTGCAGCACCCGTTGCAATTCAAGGCTGGGTTTGAACCTGAGTGTGATGGCACGCCTGCTCGATGACCGGCTCATCCTGGGCGCCAACTTCAATGACGTGTTCAACCGCAGCATGAGCACCCGCAACGAGACCCAATATGGCAACGTGTTCAATAGCACCGATATCCACAACGACTCGCGCAGCGTCTCGCTCATGGTCCGTTGGACGTTCAACACCATCAACAATCCCTTCAAGCGCCGCAGCGGCAACGATGCCACATTGCAACGCACCCAAGAAACAGTCAACTAAACAATTAAACAACAATAGAGATATGAAAACGAAAATGTTATTTATGGCAATCATGGTCATATTGTGTTTGACGGCATGTAGTAAAGATGAGACTGGTGTGTATGACCCATCTGGTTTTGACAACAATCAGGAATTGCCCATGTTCGAATATGATAAAACTAAAGATTTTGTCTTCTGGCCGACGCCCACAATTGAAGATAGCGAATTGACGGGCGGAGGCTATGACTTCGCCTATTGGCAGCAGCACAAGACTGAGGCTGAGAGTGTTGAGGCCATGATGGCCATGTGCAACATTCCCAAGGATTTGTTGAAGGCTATGTCAACACGTAATTTGGCAATAACCTGCTCAAATTACCCGTATAATGCAACATTCCTGGCTCACAACGATGAGTACAAGGGCTTTCTGGGAACCATCGCATACTTCAACGGCTATGCCGAACTCATGAAACGCAAAGGTGGTCTGCAGACCACCCTGGATTTGTATGCTGAATTGGACGGCCGCGCACAGGACATCTCGTTCACACGTTTTCAGCCTTGGACATTCTTTGTCTGCTCTGCTGTGGATCACAAGGTGCTATCCAATGAGCAGGTAGCCCGATTAGCACAAGTGGTGACTTCAAGATTCAGCGATGGAACCGAAAGGACCAATCTCGCATTCACCTATCTGCTGGGTGCTTTTATCGCCTATCACTATGATACAACCCTGCCCGACGAGCAGCTTTATTTACTCAAAGTATATATCCATTCAAGCTGTCAACTCACGCCTGTCGATAAACCTGTTGACCGCATCTCCACCATTATCGAGTCCAGCCTGAATCGCCTTGGCAGCGTAGATTGAATTCATCCTTAACAATACAAAATTATGAAGAAGATAACACAGATACTATTGATGCTTGTCATTGGAGTTATCGCCGTTTCCTGCGACCATGATGAGCCTGATTATTACAGTCAAGAGGCTACTGGCGAGACCTTTATTGAAAATGGTGTGCTGGTAGAGGCCAATACCGATTTCTCTCAGGAAATGTTGACCTATGCACTGAGCAAACATGAATGGAAAAGCGTCTCGTTCTTTTTCTATGACAGTGAACACGTATCCAATAATGTCACCTTGCCTGGGGCTCCGCTATACATCCACAGGGATGGAACCGTTGAGTATAACTCAGCTTTGGGCCCGTATGCAAGTATTCGGCAATACACTATCAGCGGGAAGGAGATGACCGTCTCCATGAAGGACAATCCCTGGTGGAGTAACGCACTTTATCCCGACGTGGTGTACACCGTCGTTTCGGTTGATCTGAAGAAGAATTCCGGAAGAATCATCATGGACAGGGATGTGTCAGGTTTTGTTGATGGTCCTTACTATGGTGATACGCTGAATCAGCGATCTGTCTGGACCTATAACGACTAATTTATCCCAAAACACCCATTTGGATATTGTGAGCGACAAACAAGTGGTTTACCTTTGCAACAATAAAAGACGATGAAAAAGATACTATTGATAATGCTTGTGTGCCTGTTGGCACTGGCGGGCTGTAAGGACGAAAAGGACGAGCCCACACCCGACAAGAACGCGATCGAGTCATTCACGGTCAATGGCGTGTCGTTCAACATGGTAAAACTCAAGGGCGGCAGTTTGACGATGAACATGGAATTGCCGTTAACCCCGACAGTCGTACTATATCAGGACTCAACCCTTGATGTCACCCTTGCCGACTACAGTATCGGCCAGACCGAGGTCACACAAGCTTTGTGGCAAGCCGTAATGGGCAATAATCCCAGTTATTTCTCAAGCAACGAAATCTTTATGGTTGAGAAAGAGGGGGAGTTTGAGGATGACCTGAACCGACCTGTCGAATGGGTATCGTGGGATGACTGTCAAGCGTTTATTGAAAAGCTGAACGAACTCACGGGGCGACACTTCAGGATTCCAACCGAAGCCGAGTGGGAGTTTGCAGCCCGTGGAGGAAACAAGACGCACGGCTACCCCTATGCGGGAAGTGATAACATTGATGATGTGGCTTGGTGTCTTGGAAACACCGACAACATGACGCATCCTGTCGGCCAGAAAAAGCCTAATGAATTGGGCCTCTATGACATGAGTGGCAACGTGCGTGAATGGTGCCTTGATCGTATCTCATTTAGAATGGCTGATGGGACAAGCTATGCATACCGCATAGTTCGCGGAGGTTCATATTACCAGAAGTGCTTTGTATGGTATCGTGACCGTGCAACGCAAAATGTAAAAGGAAGTGATCTCGGCCTGCGCCTCGCCATGTAGTAGCAATCATGAATTCAACATCGATAATAAAACAATCAATCATGAACACGATTAAGAAACTGATGGCACTGCTGCTGGCTGTGCTGGCGATGTCTTTACTCACTGCTTGCAACAACGATGACGAGCATGAAAACAAACAAAAATTTACTACTGCCATCAATAACCGGGCATGCAAGGATGGCGTGGTCATCTTCTCACAAGGCACTGCTGAGGTCGAAATCAACTTTGATGCTCGCACGGCGATGCGCACCATCAAAATCACAAGCACCTACAAGGATATTGATGGACAATCACGCACGCTCACCACACCCGAGTTGGAAATGCCCTCACCCTATGGCAGTCCCATTGGAGTCTATTCTTTCTCCACGACCGAAGACCTGGGTGACGGAGTAAGAAACCTGAAAGGTACCATTGACATTCAAACTGGCATGATGCGATACGCTTTCCAGCAGAAAGATTACACCATGGTCTGCACCACCAATCTGCTGTTCAACAATGTAATTACAAACATCAGCGACGTGTCGGGCGCGACCATTAATACCAACATGTCATCCTATCTGTTCATGCTGGACAGCAATGCCAAGACTTGTATCATGCAGATCAGCAATTTTGTTCCAGGCGTCAATGGTGCTGTACAGGCGGCAGTTGTTGAATACAAGGGCTTGAACGTGACGCTTACCGATCAGGGCTACCTAATCAAGGCCGACGAAGCCAAGGCCACTCATGACAGCTATTACGACCTCACCGACGTGGATATTACTATCGATAGTGACTGCACCCATTTTTCCGGTTCATTTAGCACAAAAGTGAGTCGTCACGAGTTCAGTGGCAACCTCTTTAATTAACCAACCTAAATAATTGATTGATCATGAAGAAGACAATGTTTGCACTCGTGTGCATGCTGATGGCCGCTGGAACGGCCATGGCGCAGAAGAATTTCACCATTGGCCCCAAAGTCGGCGTGGACTATACCCACTGGTGGGGTGAAAACATCAACGACGAAAGCGCTTTGAGTTATCAGGCAGGTGTATTCATGGAATACCGCTTCAGCAGTAAGTTTGCTATCGCCCCTGAGGTGGTCTTTGCTGCTCATAATCGCCCCAAGATGGAATGGCAAAGTTGGTGGCTGGACGAGTATCCCACCCGTGATATAACCACGACTTATCACACTAATTACATCAACATTCCTGTCATGCTTAAGTATTATGCGACTTCATCATTGAGCATAGACTTGGGTCCACAATTTGGCTTTAAAGTCTATGACAAGAGCACCGACAAGTGGGAAGACAGCAACGGCTATTGGGAAGAGAAGCACAACATGGGTCACAGGAGCTTTGATTTCGGCCTCGGCCTTGGCGCGACCTACAATTTCAATGAAAAGGTCTTTGTTCAGCTCCGCTACACCCTGGGCTTAGTGCCGCTATATAAAGACGGTAACGCCAGGAACGGCAACGCCCAACTCTCCATCGGCTACCGTTTTTAATTGTGAGATGAGAAAAACACCCTTTTGGGTATTGCTGTCAAGATGAAGAACCTGTATTTTGCAACGAATTAATCACATAAATAAAAGAGAAAGAATCATGGAAATGACAAAGAAACTGATGACCCTGTTGCTGGTGGTGCTGGCACTGACGGCCTGTAAAGATGACGGTGAGGTTGTTTATATGCTCCCCGAGAAAAAGCCTATCCAGTTGAGCGCTGAACAAAAGCAGATGCGTGACAACAACAATGAGTTTGCATGGCGGCTGTTCCAGACCATGCAGGAGCAGAAAGGCGAGGTCAGCACTGTGGTGTCACCCATCAGCGTGACCTATATGTTGGGCATGCTTAACGCCGGCGCGGCAGGGACAACACGCGACGAAATCACCGCAACGCTGGGATTCGGCTCAGACCCGACGGCGGTGAACGAATTCTGCAAGAAAATGATTGAAGGAGCGCCCAATGTCGATCCGGCCGCGACCGTGAAAATCGCTAACTGCATCAACGTCAATTCTGCAAAGGGATTAAGCCTGCTCAAACAGTATGTCAACGACATGAAGAACTATTATAGCGCTCAAGTCGAAGATTTGGACTTCACCAAGAGCAGTACCTTGGAGAAAATCAATAAGTGGTGCTCAAAGAACACAGCCGGGATGATTCCCAGTATCCTAGACGAGTTGAATCCCGATGCCGCCATGTGTCTGTTGAACGCCATCTATTTCAATGCTGACTGGAAAGAGAAATTTGACAAAAACGACACCCGAAACTCGAGTTTTACCTTGCCTGACGGATCTATCGTGACGCGTGAACTCATGCACCGCAAGGCCATCGCACAAGGCTGCGAGAGCGAGTTGTGCTCCATGCTGCGCATACCCTTTGGCAGTGGTGGCTACAGCATGTATGTCATGCTGCCTGCCGAGGGGAAGACCACGGGCGACCTCATACGCGACATGAGCCAGCAGGAATTGACCGAACATCTGGACGCCATCGACATGACGCCCCACGAGGTGGATATTCTCATGCCTCGGTTTGAAATCGTGAGCGACATCGACCTGATAGATGTCCTCGAACCCATGGGCATCAAATCAGCGTTCACCACCAGCGCCGACTTCTCAAACATGTCTGACACGAGGCTGTTTGTATCCATGATGAAGCAGAAGGCCAAGATTGAAGTTGACGAGGACGGAGCCAAAGCCTCGGCAGTGACCATTGCGGAGATGGGAGAAACATCCCCTGGACCACAGCTATATGAAAAAGCCGAGTTCCATGCCAACCGCCCCTTCCTGTATTTCATACTTGAGGAGAGCACTCGCAGCATCTTCTTTATCGGCACCTACTGCGGCAAATGATTGAGATACCTCTAACTGGACAATTCGTAGGTAACTGCAGGGAGAATGTCGTAATACAAACTGAATCGGGAAAAAGTTGCTTAAAAGGTGTGCTGAATCCCCAGAAATGTATTATCTTTGCTAGGTAACTACAATGTTAAACCTCTAAATGATAATGATATGAAACGGACAGGATTTATTGTGCTGATTGTCGCTATGTTATGTTGTATGCCAGCCGAGGCACAGCTGGGTGGCCTGATTAACAAGGGCAAAAATGCCGTTAACAAGGCCAAGGAAGTCAAAGAGAAGGTGGATGAAGAAATCAAGAAGGCCAACGGTGACATTGATCTCTATTTCGTGGAAGCCTACAAGGGTTTTTACCGCGGTAAGAACCGTAAGATTGTCTTAGACGACCGTCACAAAGAGGGAAAGCTGAACGGCAAAAATATCATCTATACCATTGAGAAAAACGGCGAGGTGATGTGTGATGACGGCAGCAAGGTCGGTGCTGTGGTTGACGGTGGCGTGATCAACTGCCATAACGGTTCCACTCAACTTACCGTAGCTGACAATGGTCAGGTGAAAATGGACGGCGAGATCATTGGCCGCATTGACAACACAGGCAAAGTGACGCTGGGTGGCAAGCCGATAGGCAGGGCTCCCGGTATTGACAAGCAGGTGGTTGCATACATTTTTTACGGCATTCTACATGACAAGCAGAGTTTAACTACTGCGATAGCAAAAGCCAAAGAAGAAAGAATGCTCGCAGAGCAAGAGAGAAAACAGGCCGAGGAAGCCCGCTTGAAAGCGGCCCAAGAGGCCGAGGCAAAGCGTCAAGCGACCGCAGGCACCACTCAAGCCAAAGGCAACCAAACCAGTGGCAAGAAGTCCAACGGCAGCGCTTCTGCTCCTAAAGTGAGGGAATGGACCATCGAGAAGGGCGGCAGCCGTGGCTATGTTGATGCCAATGGTGTGGTCTATAACTGGTCGCACAAGAAGATTGGGCAACTGCCTAAAGGCAGCGGTGACATCAAAGACGGTTCTGGCAGCACGATTGGCCGTATCAGTGGCGGTGACATCTATAACCGCAGCGGCAACAAGGTGGCAACGGTGACCAGCGGTGGCTCCATCTCAGTTCCTGGATCCAACGCCACTGTCGCCGAGGTGAGAGGTTCTGGCCGCATCGACATGACTAAAGACTCTAAGACACTTGGCTACTGCGATGTGCGTCCCTATGAATGGGCCGTAGCGATCATCTTCTGCGACTTTTTCAAGTTCTAAGAAAAGAAAAACAATAAAGGAATTACGAGTTCACGAATAATTTACGTCCGAAACCTTTGTCATTTAACGTTGATCACGCCCTAACTTTCGCTGCATAGTTAGGGCGTGATTGGCATTAAAATCAACTGAGCAGACAAAAAACGAAAAAAATCTTTTGTTATGTGCTCTACTTGCACAACTTTTGCTTAATTTTGCAGATTGTTTGAGAAAGAACTGAACACAAAACTATTAACTGACTATACTATAGACAAATGGCTAAGAAACTGACCGAGAGAGTGACTTGGGTTGGAAAGGTGGATTGGGAACTGAAGACGTTCCATGGCGACGAGTTGTCCACTCACCGCGGCTCAAGCTATAATTCCTACTTGATTCGTGACCAGAAAAATGTGCTGATCGACACGTCGTGGCTGCCCTACAGCCGTGAGTTTGTAGCCAATCTCAAGAAGGAAATCGACCTTAACGAGATTGACTATATCGTGATGTGTCACAACGAGATCGACCACAGCGGCGCTCTCGTTGACCTCATGCGCGAAATCCCTGACACGCCCATCTACTGCACCGCCAAGGGCGAGGCCATCATCCGTGGCCACTATCACCAGGATTGGAACTTCGTGAATGTCAAGACCGGCGACAAACTGGAGCTAGGTGACACTACCCTGACCTTTATCGAGGCGACGATGCTGCACTGGCCCGACACGATGTTCTGCTACCTGAGCGGTGAGGAAATCCTGTTCAGCAACGACGGTTTCGGTCAGCACTATGCCACCGAGTCGCTCTATGACGACCAGGTGTGCATGGCTGAGGTCCTGCAGGAGGCCGAAAAATACTATGCCAACATCATCGCTCCCTTCAGCCCGCTCTGTAACCGCAAGGTGAAGGAAGTTGTAGGGATGAACCTGCCGCTGAAGATGATTTGCCCGAGCCACGGCATCATCTGGCGTAACAACCCAGGTCTGATTATTGAGAAATACCTGCAGTGGAGCGACAACTACCAGGAGGACCAGGTGACCATCGTCTATGACACGATGTGGCAGAGTACCCGCCTGATGGCACAGGCCATTGCCGACGGCATTCGCGAGCAGTCACCCACAACGACCGTCAAAATCTACAACGCTGCCCAGAATGACAAGAATGATATTCTCACCGAGGTGTTCCATTCTCGTGCCGTGCTCGTGGGCTCTCCCACCATCAACAACGGCTACAGCTACGCTATTGCCGGAATTCTGGAGATGATGAAGGGCATGAAACTGAAGAAGAAAAAAGGCGCTGCCTTTGGTAGTTACGGCTGGAGCGGTGAGGCCGCCAAGCTGATTACCGAGCACCTGAAAGCTGCCGGCATTGAGCCCGTGAATGACGGAATCCGCACCCCGTGGGTACCCAATCAGGACGCATTGGAGCAGTGCCGACAGTTCGGCCGTGAGTTCGCAAGCAACCTGTAATTTACAATCGGCCATTTGGATGACGATTCGATTGTAAATATTCAGATTTGATGCAGTATGAACATTATGATAATTATATGAAACGAGTTCTGTTTTCATTAATATTGAATATGTGCCTGGCCTGTGTGGCCGTGACTGCATGGTCACAGAACTTGATGTTAAGCCAAGAGGAACCCGAGGACGAGATTGCGGTGGTGGGTTACTTCTGCAAGAACGACACGATGACCTACAGGCAGACGCACAACAAGTACAAGATCCAAGGGAACGATACGACAGTCAGCCAATCCTACGAGGAGGAGTTTATGATTGTCGTTACCGACTCGACCAGCAACGGTTACAAGATGAAGTGCATTCCGCTGAGTTTTACCCTCCATGATGCCGACACGGTCACCAGCCTGATGGCAAATGCCACGAGCCAGTTGATGCAGTCGGTCGTGTGTGAGTTCACAACCGATGAGTTCGGACAGCTCAAAAGCATCACCAACTGGCGCGAAATACGCGACCAACTCAAGAAGGGCGTAAAGGTCACATGCGACACGCTGTATACGACCATCCCAGACCTGGACAGCATCATGCCCCGAAAGTCGTTGGAAAACATCCTGCTGCTGCAATTCTCGACAGAGGAAGGCGTCCGCGACTCATACGAGGAATTGGACGATCTATTCGGTCTGCACGGCTCCACGTTTAAGATCGTTGACAAGGAAGAAGATACCGAGGAAAATGGTTATCCCCAGCACACATCCACCAGGATAGGCTACACCGCCATCGAGGACGAGGAGAACGACTTTGACGGCGATTATGCCCTCTCAACGCTATCAACTACGACAATTCCTATCGAGGACTTGATGGATGTTGGCTTCGGCGTGCTGTCATTGATAATGAGCGACATGGCCAATGACAGCCTGGAAGCGGTTCGCGACCAGATTGTTGATTCGCTGAAAATCGCGAAACCCAATGGTGCCGAACTCATTGAAGAAGAGTATTACAGTTTTTTCGTGAACGGATGGCCCAAAGAATACTATTCCGAGGAAAAGGTTGACCTGGGATTCGTCCAGAACATCGAGACCCGGTATATTGAGTGGATCTCCCGCAATTGGCACATCTACATCCGCGACGATGAATCCACCGAAAACAAAGACATCTGATTCCGTTAAGATAAAGAGAATCCGTAAAAAGCTCCATATGGGCGAATTCAATCATATTTGTAACTAATTATCAAACCTTATACAACAATGAAAAAGATCTTTTCTTTAATGTTCGCAGGATTACTGACGTTATCGGCATGTCATAACAATGATGAACCTAACGATCCTGATAAGATAACCGGGAAAATCTATTTGGCAGTGAGAAATGCTTTTGAAGAAGGTGATGTGGTAATAACCGCTAAGGGAGACATCATATATCAGTGTGGACCCAAAACCCGAATCCAACGCTTTTTGGTTAATGGCAGTGATTGGTATGCCGTTGCCCATCAATGGCCTGACACTGGCAGGGATGTTGACATCGTTATTAAAAATGGTAACATCATTTATACGACCGTTGAGAGCATTTATGATTTGTGCATTGATGACGGAAACATCTACACGCTGGAAAGCTCGGGCCTTGAGCATAAACAATGGGTCTGCAAGAATTTCACACACACCTATTCACTGCTAACCGACCAGTTTGCAGCCAGTCAAATGATTGTCAATCATGGTGACATCACATTGGCACCATCTAGCAGCAATGAAGCCTGTTACTGGCATAACGGTGATTTCATTGCGATTCAAGGCTTGGATGGCGGGCTGGATGTTTGCGTTATCGACAAAGATGGTGACGACGTGCTAATGGGCGTTAATCGTGATAGATACAACAAGACTGGATATTGGCGTAATGGCAGCAACTACAGCCATTTGAACATCACGGATTATATATTTCAAGTCAAATTGGTTGGTGGCAAATCTTATATCCTTGGAATGTCCCACACATCTGCCGCGCGGAATAGCCAAGGTGTCATCGTAGCGACGTCGTCTGATGCTGTTGTCGTAATAGACGGACAAGAGCAAGTGCTGCGCACAACAGGAGACACCAACAATTATGCCAAAAGCATGACTCTCCACAACAACGACATCTATATCTTAGTGCAAGAATACAAGACAGAAACCACAGGAAATAAATTTTTCATCTACAAGAACATGAAGCCGATAAAACTTGACCGAGACGTAACAGAACGGGAAGTAATTGATTTTGGTATCATCGGTTCATAAAAAACTATTAGTGCCCGTGGAAAGCCCCGCTAGAGGCGCCCATGGCTTTGAAGTGCACCCCAAAAGTTGGACACAAAACTTTTGGGGTGCACTTCATTTGCAGAGCTTTGTCAATTATTAGACAATGACAGACCTATGCTGAAGATCAGGTTCACGTTGGACAATGTGCCGCTAACATCCCAATCCTC
>JAEEGK010023971.1_pt1 | contig 12682 bp, 12 predicted proteins | sample 8958771 | NCBI WGS metagenome assembly JAEEGK01 (sample SAMN16246547, study PRJNA631951) | gut metagenome | biome: gut microbiome; feature: rumen; material: SC-attached | host: Bos | place: Iran: Karaj | collected 2018-10 | reverse complement strand
TCCCCAATCCCCAATCCCCAATCCCCAATCCCCAATCCCCAATTCATATAATAATATATTTTATTTGTAATATAATAAGTTTATTTAATATAAAATTTAAGTTGCATTGTCTATTATAATTTACATATAATAAAATTAACTTTTAAAATTTTATTATAAATATAAAAATTAAATCCCACTTTCAAAAACTCTTAATAAATAAAAAAAAGAAAAAAAAATCAAAGAAAAAAAAAATAAAAAATAAAAAAATATATCAAAAAAACCCAAAAAAAAAAAAAATAATTCATATAAAAAAAATGATAGAGGAGAAAGACAAGCCCCACACCCGTGAAGAATATGTATACTTAGCTAAATTATATGAAAGAGCAGAGCGTTTTGATGACATGGTGAAATTTGTGAATAAATTTGTAGAACTAGATCCTAAACTAAGTCATGAGGAGCGTAACATTCTTTCAGCAGGATACAAGAACGTGATATCGAACAAGAGAGCATCATGGCGATTATTAAATTCAATGGAGAAGAAAGAAGAAAAGAAGAATTCAGCACAAATAAATTATATAAAGGAAATAAAGACAAATATAGAAAATGAATTAACAAAAATATGTAATGAAATACAAAATGTAATAGATCAATATTTAATACCAAATGCATCTGATGCAGAAACAAAAGTTTTTTTCCTTAAATTAAAAGGTGATTATTTTAGATATAAATGTGAATATGCAGTTGGAAATGATTTTGATGCTGCAACTGCAAAAAGTGAAGAAGCTTATAAAGAAGCTTATGCTATTGCTGAGAAAGAAATTCCTATTAGTAATTCTACTAGATTAGGTTTAGCTTTAAATTTTTCTGTCTTTTATTATGAAATTAAAAATATGAAAGAAGAAGCTTGTAATATTGCAAAAAATGCTTTTGAAGAAGCTATGAAAGTTCTTGATGATCTAGAAAAAGTAAAAGCTAAAGATACTTTACTTATTATTCAATTGCTTAAAGAAAATTTAATTTTGTGGAATAATGAAATGAATGAAGATGATCAGTAAATTTTTTTATCTTTTTTTAAATGATTTTTAAAAAGGGGTTTTTAAAATGTTTTAATTTTAAAATTTAAAAAAATTTTTTTTTAATCTTTTAATTTTTTTTATTTTTTCTTTTGTTTTTAATTGTTTATTATTTATTTTAGATTTTTTTATTCTTTTTTTAATCTTGTATATACATTTATATGAATTATATTTTGTTTATTTACATTATTTTTTAATGAATGATTATTTGATTGATTAACCATTATTTTTTGGTTTTTATTTCTTTTATTATTTTCAAATTCTTTTATTTCTTCTTTTTTATTATTTTTAATACATACTGTATTCATAATATATTCAATAGGTTTATTTTTAAAACTATTATTTGAATTCGATATAGAATTCATTCTACTTGTAAATGCACTATTATTTTTATTTTTTTCATATTCCATAAATTTTTTTGCATTTATTTTTTTACTTCCTGATAAAGAATTATTTCTTTTTAAAGGCTTTTTATTTTTTGAATTATCTGAATTTGTTAATCTATTTTCTGTTTTATAATTATAATTAAAGCTTTTATTTTTATTTCCTCTTGATGTTAATAATGTTTCATTTAAGGAATTTTTTTTTGAATATTTTTTAAATGATAATTTTGAAAAATCATTTTCACAATAACTTTTTGAATTTTTTTTATAATTTATTCTTTTATTTTTAGCATTCCATTTTTTAAGTTTTTTACTTACTTTTGCTATTTCTGTTATATCTTCATTTTTTATAGATAATTTATTAGGAAAAACTTTTAATTTATTATCAATAATTAAAGTATGATTTTGAATTGATTTTTTTATTTTATAAATATTTTTATTTTTATATTCTCTTTCTTTTTCTTCAATATATTGTTCTAATTCTTCTATTCTTAACTGTAATATTTGTTCAATCTATAATTTATAATTAATATTATACTTTAATATGTTCTCTTATATCTCTTTCTGCTTTTATTAATAAACCTTCATATAATTTTAAACCATTTGTATCGTTTAAATCATTATTATTATAATAATTATTTTTTTCTTCTTCTTCTTTACATTTTTCCATATATTTTTCATTTGCTTTTATTAAAATTATTGTTTCTATTGAAATTTTTATGTAATTTATTATTTCTTTTATTGATAATTTATTTAAATTGTTTTTCTCTTTTTTTAATTGTGTTTCTTCTAAATTATCTATCTATTTTTATTTGGAAATTTTACCTCTTCACTTTTTCTTATTTTAAGATCTAAATATAAATCTATTAATTGGTTTTTAATTTCAAATAAAGACATATAAATTAAATGTTATTACTTATTAATTTTTGTAATTATTTTTAACATATTTTTGTTTAAAATTTTTTAAATAAAATTTAATACTAATTTAAATTTACTCACAATGATTGAAAAATTTAAAAAGTTTTCAAGTTTAAAACTTTCTTTAATTAGTTTATTTTTTAATTTAAATGAATTACCAATATAATAATATATTTATTAGAAATAGAGGGAATATCCAAAATCCTTATAATATTTATCAAAACCAATATAACCAAAGATTTAATTATAACTATAATAAAAATTATAACCTATATCCAAATTATCAAAATCAGAATTATAGAAATAATGATTATAATAATAATTCTTTTCTTAAAAGTTATTATTCTCCTCAATTAACAGTAAGAAGTTTATCATCAAATTATGAAAGGCAAAATCAAAATAATTATTATAATAATAAACCAAATAATAATTATAAAAATTTACAAAAGCCAAAATTACAAAATTTAACATTATATAATTTTCAAAATAAAAACAATGGAAATACATTTGTAAATTCCTCATATAATATAGTAAATAGTTATTCTACAAATAATATATATCAAAGAAACCCTTTAAATTATTTTAACAACATAACATATCAAAAACCATATAATAACCAATATAATAAAAATATAAATTTAGATGATAAAAACTCTCAAATATATAATAATATATATTCAAAAGAAAAAATAAGTATAGACCACTTATCAGAATATTATGAAAGAAATGGTTCAGCAGTAAAGGAATATTCATATAAAGAAGATCAAAATTCTCAATTTCGAAATTATATGGAAGATAAAGGTAAATCAATAGATTTTTATAATAATAATCCATATTCAGCTTTGTTTTGTTTATTTGATGGTCATGGAGGAAAACAAGTTTCATCATATCTTCAATTAAATTTCCCGATTTTTTTTAAAAAGATATTAAATAATATAAATGAAATAACAATAAGAAATTTATTTATTGAAATAGATGAAAAAATAAAAGAGCATAATTATTATAATGTAGGATCAACAGCAAATATAATATATATAACAAAAGAAAATAATAAAAGAATATTATATGGTGCAAATGTAGGAGATACTCGTTCAATATTAATATCAAATAATGAAGTTAAAAGATTAAGTTATGATGATAGAGCAAGTGATATAAATGAATATAATAGAATTATTAATAATGGAGGAATTGTTTTTAGAGGAAGAGTTTATGGTACTTTAATGTTAAGTAGAGCTTTTGGAGATTGGGAATTAAAAAATTATGGTGTTATTTGTCATCCTCATTTTTGTAAAGTCGAATTAAATAATTATGATAAATATATTGTTATTGCAAGTGATGGAATATGGGATGTTTTAAATGATAAAGATTTATATAATTTTAATTGTAATGTTAGTAATTCTAAAGATTTTTGTGATTTAATTATTCAAGAATCTTTAAAAAGAGGAAGTACTGATAATTTAAGTTGCTTTGTTATTAAGGTTTAAATAAGACATTTTTTTTAAATACATTTATTATTTTAAATATTATAAATGTTTAATTTATTTAGTATTTTTTTATATTAATTTTATATTTTATTTTTATTTGTAATTTTTATGACTTATTTTTCTTCCATGATTTTTTTCTAATAAAAGTTTAATATAATTTGAAAATAAATCACCATCATAAACAGCAAGAACTTTACAATTAACCCATGAATTTAAAGGTTGAAAATTATTATTTCTTTTTTTCCAAGAAATTAAAGCATATTTTTCATTAGAAATATGATCTAAAGTGATTTTTAAAACACGATCAGGAATATCAAAAGGAAAATCACCATATTCATTTTGAATTTTAGTATTTTCACTTATATATTCTTCAAATACATTTAAAAAATCTTTTGTGTCTTCATTCATTGGAAGAGTTTTTGCATAATCTGTTGATTCAAATTCAAATATTGAATCAAATGCTTTGTCTTCTATTAATATTTCTAATGATTGCCATGAATTTTCTGATTCATCATATTGTTCCCATTTAATTTCATATATTGTTAAACCGTATTCATCTGTCTTTTTATTTATTATCTTTTCTATTTGATATAAATCTTCTTTTTCAGATTCCATTTTATTTTTTTTTTTTTTTCATTAATTTTTATATTAATTATTAGAATATTTTATTTTTTTTAATTTTTTTTTTTATTGAGATTATTATTTTATCATAGGATATAGTTTCATAAAGTAAAAAAAATTTAATTTAACCCTTAATAATAGTACTATAAATTTGAAACTTTTACTTTAGTATTTCTTCTATATTAAAGTTAATTAAAGAATAAATAAAAAAAAATATTAAAAAATATATTTGAGTATAAAACCTGAATTCAGAATTTAAATAATTATTTATTGAGTTTTCTTTTCGTTCATTGTTTTTGTTTTATTCTTTAATTTATATTTTTTAGAGAAATTAACTAAGAAAACACCAACTATGATTATTCCACAAAAAATAATTCCAGGGATGATAAATTTCATACTTCTAGGTAAAAAGAAATATTTTTTGAAAGGACTGTTTTCATCTAAAAATGGCTAAAAATTTATTATTATAATATATTATATTTTACATCCACATAAACCCATAATGTATAATATGTATAAACTATTGTTGCAAGAATAAATAATGTAAATGAAATTAAAAAAGTTTGAAAATTCATCTTCTTTTAGAATAATTAATTAAATAAAAATAATAACATTATAAAATATAATTATTAATTTATTTATTTTAAAATGCTTTTATTGATTTAATGAAAATAAAAAATATAGAAAGTTTTAAGTAAATGTGAAAGAAATAAAATCAAAAAAATAATAAAAATTCTTTTGAAAAATTAATAATCATTATTCAAATATTAGTTAAGATATTCCTAATATTATTATTAATTTTAATAAAAATAATATAAATATTTTGAAAGAAAGTATTAATCTTGTTAATAATGAAAGTTTATGTTCAATATGTTTTAATAATACTCAAAAAAATATATTCAAATTATGCAATAAATGTATTCAGAAAAAAAAAAAGTAATTAGATTTTATCTTGAATATTTAAGGATTTATACTAATAATTTATATCCAAATATTTTAATTTTATAAGTTGTGAAGATTGTCATTATAAAGAATTAAAGGAATTTAAGGTAATTTATATGATATTTCTCAAATAATAATTAATACTAAAATAGATTCAAAAGAGATGATGAAAATATTTAATATTTTAATTATTTTACTATAAGAAAATATTTATTATTAGTTAATAAAAAATTTATTTTTTTTATTTTAATTTAAAAAATTGATGAATATATATAATTATCCTAATAAAAATTATTTGGAAGAAAATTTAGGGGAAATTTTATGTCTTTTAGAAGAAAGAAGTAAAAAGTTGAATATGAATAATAATCTTATTAAAGATAATTTAAATTTTTTAAAAAAATTTGAAAGAGAAAATTTAAAAAAGAAAGAAATTATATTTGAAAAAGAAAAAGAAAATAAATTATTAAAACAATTATATATAGATAAAAATAATGAAGAAATAGTTTTTGAACAAGCTATTTCTCATTATATAAAATTATTAAATTCAAGAAATGAGAAATTAAACAAAAAAATATTTATTTGTCATGAAAAAGAATTGCTTATAAATTATAAAAATAAATTAATAAATGAATTAATTAATTTAAACATTAAGGAAACAAATGAATCAAATAAAAATTATATTAATAAAAATGAAATAAATAAAAAAAAAAATACTAATAATATTAATAATAGAAAATTCAAAGATATTTATGTAAGACCAAAAATAAATAAAATTCAGAAAAATAATATTTCAAAAATAAATAAGGAAAATAATAAATTAAAAGTTAATAATTCATTAAATAATTTAAGAAATAAAAAAAGTATATTTATCAATGAGAAAACCGATTCTAAAAAACAGAATAAAACATATATAAAAAATAAACCAAAGAGAAGTAGTTCTTATATTTTTAATGAAAGTAAATTTGATAATTTAAACGAAGGATTTTTAAATAAATACAATAAAAAAATTATTAAAAAGTTAAGTATTAATTCCAAAAATGAAAATGATCAATTGAAAGAAAATGACAATAATGAAATAAATAAAATAAAACAATTATCTAGAAATAATGAAATGCAAAATTGTTCAATTGATTATTTAATTGAAGCAAGGGAAAATTTAAAAAAAATGTTATATAGAAATGATTCTTTATTAAAGAAGAAAAATTTGAATGAAACTGATATTAGAATATTAAAGAATAATAAAATCAAGAATGAAGATGATAATTATCAAAAAAAAACTATTAATAATAATTATCAAGATAAATCTGATATGAGAAGAATATTAAATAATAATGCTTTAATGAATTCAATAAAAATTAAAATATTTGAAAAAGAAAAGAACAAAAAAAACAATAAATTTTATGAAAATTTGATTAAAGTAATATTTATAAATTTATCCTTTTCTAATATTAAAACAAATATTTTTCATACAATAAAAAATTATAGAAAAGTTAATATTTATTTTTTAATAAAAAAATGGATAAATGAATTTAAAATAGGGAAAAAAATAACTAATTTATTATTAAGTGTTGTAAATAAATATAATGAAATTATAAAAAAGAATAAAATTGAAATTATAAATGATAATGAATTTTTAAATAAATTATATTTTTCAAATGGAGAAATAAATAATGAAATAAATAAATATGAAGAAAATTTAACTAAAATAAAACAAATTGCTAAAGAAGTAAAAGAAATAGAAAAAAACATTTCAGATTTTTCTAATAATATGAAGAAGAATTAATTTTATAATAGGATATAAAGAATTAATTAAATAAATTAATTTGAAATATATAAATATTACACCATTGAATTTTTTAATATTTAACTTTTTAATAAAAAAAAAGTGATTATTTTTATAAAAAATATAATTTAAATGGATTTTTATGAAGCTCTTATTCAATATGAAGATGTTTTTGGGGAATCAATTAATAAAAATTTAAATTTATTTGAAAAAGAAATAAAAGAACTTTCTTATAAAGATGATTATCATAAAAACACTGAAAGAATAATTAATAATAATGTTTATGATATAATTAATGAAATTAAATATTCAAAGAATTTAAAACAATTACTTCAAATGAAATATAATTTATCTAATAAGAATAAATATTGTATTTATGCTAAAGATATTTTAAAAAAAAAAAAATTAAATAATTTTAATCAAAAAGGAATAATAAATTATAATATTAAACCATTAATATTAAGTAAAGATATTATAGAATATGAAATTAGAGATAATATAAAAAAAAACATAAAAGAAAAATTTTTATATGATTTATTAAAAGAAGAAGAAAATAAAAAGCAAAAAAAAAATGAAAATGAAAATAAAAATAATAATAGTATTAATAATAAATTAAATAAAAGTCATAGTTTAACTGAAAGAGATTTAATAAAAAGTAATTCAAAATTAATAATAAGAAAATTAAACAGAGAAAAATTTAAATGTAATCATATACCAAATCCATCAAAAAAAAGTTTAAGTTTATTAAATAATAATCTAATAAATCAAAATGAAGAAAATTCAAAAAGAAATTTATTTCTTTTTGAATTAGATGATAAAAATATAAAAAGGTTAAAAACTGATACAAATAAATCAAAAAATAAAAATATAGAAAAACAAAATATAACTAAAGAAAAAAAAAAAGGAAATATTATTGAACATAAAAAAGAAGAAGATAAAGAAGTAATAAAGAAAATTCATATTAAAAATATAAAATTAAATCCAGGAAAAATAAAAAACGAAAAAAATAAAAATTTAAAAGAAGAACCAAAACAAGAAAATAAAAAGAAATTAACTATAGTTAAATTTAAAATAGGAAATAATAAAGAGAAAATAAAAATAAAAAATAAAATAGAAAATAAACAAGAACAAAAGCAAATAAATCCTGAAAAAGTAAAAATAAATTTTAATAAAAAAAGAATTTTATCATCAAGAATGACAATAAAGAACGATTAACCATTAAAAAAAAAATAACATTTATAAAATAAAAAAAATAAAATAGAATAAAATAGAATAAAATAATAAACAAATAAATAAATATATAATAATTTAAATTAACCTTAATTTATTACCATCTAAATAAAAATCAAATGTAAATCCAAAATAATCAACAGCATATAAAATACCAAAAACCCAAAGAAGTATTTTAGAAGTTTTATTTAAATCAGGATAACCTCTTACTTTTTTTTTAAATAGGACTTTAATAGAAGATAAAAACCAAAATAAAGAAAATTTAAAAAAAGAATGAATATATCTTCCAGCATAAAAATGCCCTACTCCAAATGGAAGACACATTTCAAGCCAAATAGCCCATTCTTTATATTTATATGAGTAATTACAATATGTTTTTATTTCTTTTGTTTCATATGAATAATATGTTGTATATCCTGGGGCACATAAACATATTTCTTCTATACATTCTCCTGATGTTGATGGACAGTTTTCTTTTGTACAATTTTGACTTTTTATTATTGTTATTAGTAGTGGAATTAGGTAATTTAATTTTTTTATGTTCATTTTTTTTTTCTTTTTTTTTATTTGTTTTTTATTTTTTATTTTTTATTTTTTTCATAATAATTAATATTAATTATTTTAGATGATTTTTAATTAATTTTATACAATAAACATATATATGTCAAATGAATATAATTTCATTTAAAACAAATAGTTATGATATAATAATTAAAGGTAAATATTCAATAAACTATATAATTATAATAAAAATAATATGAAATATCAATATCAATCAAAAAAATATTAAACTCTTCTTTATAAATCCCAAATGAAAAATATATATATATCAAATTTTAAAATAAAATTAAAATTTATATAATTAAATTAAACAATAAAAAATAAATAACTGATATGATTTATAATTAATTTGATAAATATGTAAAGTCTAAATTTCCCTTCCAAATTTTTTATCAATATCCAAGGAGAAAATATTTTTCATTCTTTTAAAAAATATATTTAAATTATCATTTCAAAAATAAGTAAACAAATAATTTTAAAAAATTTAATTATCTCCAATTTTCTCTTTAAAAAAATAAAAAACTTTTAAAAAAATTCCTTTAAAAAATCTCTTAAAGTCACTTTAAAAAAGTAGAACAAATAAAAAACTTTAAAAATCAAAATAAAAAAGAAAATAATTTAAAATAAAAACTAAATCAAAACCCAAAACTTAGTAATAAAAAAAATTTAAAATAAAATTTACAAAATCAATTTACAAAACCCAATAATTATTTATTAAAGTCACTTTCTGTAAGAAAAAGAATATAAAAGGTGAATCCAACATAAAAAAAATATATATTAAAAAAAAATGTCAAAGAAATACGATTGTGTAGGATTAGGAGAATTATTAATAGATTGGGTGCAAGTAGGAGAATCAGATCAAGGAAACCCATTATACGAATGCAACCCAGGTGGAGCACCATGTAACTTATTAGCTATGATGAAAAAAGCAGGAAAGAATGTTGCTTTCATTGGTAAAGTAGGTAATGACATGTTTGGTAGAATGTTAAAGAAAAGAACAGAAGAACAAAATATTGACATGTCAGGATTAGAACTTGATAAACGTGTTCACACCACACTTGCCTTTGTTGAAAAGTTACCAAATGGAGATAGAGACTTTTCATTTTATAGAAAACCAGGAGCTGATATTATGTTAACAAAGGAAGATATTCAAAATCATAAGGCATTAATTCAAAATAGTAAAGTATTCCATTTTGGTACATTATCATTTACTGATCAACCAGCAGAAGATGCTACAATAGAAGCATTAAAAATAGCAAAAGATTCAGGATGTACAATATCATTTGATCCTAACTATAGACCTCCATTATGGAGCAGTGAAAAGAAAGCTAAAGAATGGATGGAATATGGATTAAAATTTGCAGATATATTAAAAATATCAGATAATGAAATTACTTTCTTAACTGGTGAAACTGATTTAGATAAAGGAGTTCATCAAATTATTGATAAATATCATACTAAATTAGTTTTTGCTACTTATGGTCCTGATGGTGCAAGAGGTTATTATGGAGGAAAAGATGTTTTCGTTAAAGCTTATGAAAATCCTAATACTATTGAAACTACTGGTGCTGGTGATTGCTTCTTTGGTGCCGCTCTTAGTAAAGTTCTTGAATATGGATTAGATAATTTAGATATGGATAAAATCGAAGATACTCTTAAATTCGCTCAAGCTGCTGCTTCTCTTGTTACTACTAAGAAAGGAGCTCTTTGTGTTATGCCTGATAGAAGTGATGTCGAAGCTGAAATGAAAAAACATTAAATTATTTATTAAGGGTTAAAAATTGGTTTTTAATTATTTTTTCATATTTAAGGTAAAAATTTAATTTTTTAATTTTTTTTTGTAAAGAGTAATGGTTTATTTTATTAGTTTTTTTGAAAAGATTTTTATCAATTTTAATGGAAAATTGGATTATTATATGTTTTATTATTCATTCATTTTTTTGGATTTTATTATTTATTATTTGTCTTTTTTAAATATTGGTTTTTAATTTGATTGTTGTTTTAAATTAAATTTATTTATGTTATTTATGTTTTTAAACTATTTAATTGTTAAGCAAAAGAAGAACTAATAATAATAATTTTATAGATATAGTTAAAATTATAGAATTCAATATGTTATTACCAATAATACTATTTTTATATGGTTTCAAAGACCTAAACAAATTAAAAAAATAGATAAATACAAATTTAATATGCTTTCAAATTAATTTATTATTTAAAATTGTTCTTCATCCTTACTAAATTTTTGTCTTAATTCATTAAAATCAATTTCATATTGTTCAACAAATTGGCTTTGTCTTCTTTTACTTCTTTTAATTTCTTTATCATTATTTACAAACAATAAATTTTTATTAATACATTGATCATTATTAAAATTATTAATATTACAATTATAGTTATAATTATCATCATTAAAATCTTCATCTTCTTCTTCTTCAATTTCATCATTACATTCTTTGATAGCTTGATTTAAATAATAATCTAATTTCATATATTCTTTATTAATAGTACTTAAATTATCATAATGATATAAATTTTCGAAATAATAAGCAACAAATAATAATTCATAATCTTTTTCAGCGTCATAATAAGGTAAAATAGGTATTCCATTATCTAAATGATAAGCAAAAGACATAACAGAATTATCAACGATTAAAATATTTTTAGTATCAAATCCTTCAAAAATATTCATATCTTTAATATAAAAGTTTTTGCCATTTAATTTAACATCAATACAATTACTTCTATATAATCGATTATAAAAATATTTATTTTGAGGATCTAAAAAATTTAAAACAGCATCAGCATAACTTGAATGTGAAGCAGTATAAATAACAATAGTATATAATTTACTTATTCTTTTAATAGCTTCTTCCCAATGAGGACGTATATTAACTCCTATTTTTGCTATTTTTTTTGATGGTGTTATTACAGAAATAATATTTTTTTCATTTTTATAATTTGATATATTTATTACTCCATGAATTAATGTTTCATCTAAATCAAATACTGCTAATTTATTATGATTATCTGGATTTTGAATTTTTACTTTATTTGGTTTTGAAGCTTTATTTTTATTCTCTTTTAATTCTACTATTATTCTCATACAATTTTTTGTATATTCATAAAAATTATGAATTTCTATTGAATTTGTTAAACTTTTTGCTTCTTCTTCTAAAGAATTAAAATATGGAGTTTTTAATATTTTAGGAATATTAATAGATGATAATGAAGAATATTTTTTATTTGTATTATTATTTGATTGTGTTTTTTTATATTGTTTCATTGAATTATTTATAGAAATTGAATAATTTGAATTGGTTAAATTTATTGTTTTATTTGAAATATATTTTTTATCTACTTTATGCTTTTAAATTGATTCTATTAATGAATCATATATATCATTTACTAAAAGTAAACTATGATTTATATGACTTGATTCATTTCTTCTAAAAAACACATTTTTATTTTTTTTTTTTGTCTTTTTTATTGGAGAATTTCCTTCAGAATTTGAATTTTTTTTAGGAAGTATAAAATTTGCTTTTGAATTTTGAATTTCTATATTTTTTGGTTCATTTCTTGGAGAATTTGGAAGAGATTTTTCTCTATAATTTTTTATTTCTGATAATAAAGGAATTGATAATTTTATTGGAGTAAATAATTTTTTTTTTGTTTGAATTATTTTTGAACAAGAAAATCCTATAT
>JAEEGK010023970.1_pt1 | contig 12683 bp, 10 predicted proteins | sample 8958771 | NCBI WGS metagenome assembly JAEEGK01 (sample SAMN16246547, study PRJNA631951) | gut metagenome | biome: gut microbiome; feature: rumen; material: SC-attached | host: Bos | place: Iran: Karaj | collected 2018-10 | reverse complement strand
AAACGACTCAGTATATTCTGACATGTCGATGCGGATAAGTGCGTCGGTGGTGCCGAACATGAACTCAGCGAGTTTCTTGGCGAGATAGGTCTTGCCGACACCTGTTGGACCGAGGAACATGAAGGCACCGATGGGGTGGTTCGGCTCTTTCAGTCCCACGCGATTGCGCTGGATAGCCTTAACCATCTTCTCGATGGCCTTGTCCTGGGCAATGACGGCCTGCTTGAGTTCGGTAGCCATACCTTTCAGGCGAATGCCTTCCTCCTGGGCCATGCGCTGTACGGGGACGCCTGACATCATTGACACCACGTCGGCCACCTGTTCGGCGGTCACCTCCTGACGGTCGTCGACTTCACCGCTAAGCCACTTCTGGTTAAGTTCCTGGAGTTCGCGGTTCAGAATGGTTTCGCGGTCACGGTAGCTGGCAGCCAGCTCGAAGTTCTGATTGCCGACAGCCTGCTGCTTGAGTTCCTTGATGTCCCTGATTTCTTTTTCCTTATCGGCTATCTCGGGTGGTATGCTGGCATTCTGCAGATGAACGCGTGAGCCCGTTTCGTCCATCGCGTCGATGGCTTTGTCGGGCATAAAACGGTCGTTGACATAGCGTGCTGTCAATTTGACACATGCCAGCAATGCCTCGTCGGTATAGGTGACGTGGTGGTGGTATTCGTAGCGTCCGCGGACGTTCTTCAGAATCTGCAGCGTCTCCTCGTCGGTGGTGGGTTCTACCAGCACTTTCTGGAAGCGGCGCTCAAGTGCTCCGTCCTTTTCGATGCTGTTACGGTATTCGTCGAGCGTGGTAGCTCCGATGCACTGGATGGTGCCGCGTGCCAATGCCGGTTTCAGAATGTTGGCTGCATCCATTGTACCTGCTGCCGAACCCGCCCCAATCATGGTGTGTATCTCGTCGATAAAGATGATGATATCTGGGTTCTGCTCCAGTTCTTTGACGAGCATCTTCATGCGTTCCTCGAACTGTCCGCGATATTTCGTGCCTGCCACGACACCCGTCATGTCGAGTGTCACAATGCGCTTGTTGAAGAGCATGGGCGAGCAGTGGTGAGAGGCAATCATCTGGGCGAGGCCTTCGACGATGGCGCTTTTGCCGACACCGGGTTCACCGATGAGGATGGGATTGTTCTTCTTGCGGCGACCGAGAATCTCGATGACACGCTGGATTTCGCGCTCACGACCTACGCAGGGGTCGAGTTTCGAATCCATAGCCTCTTGTGTCAGATCGGTGCCGAAATTATCGAGCACGGGTGTCTTCGACTTGGTTTGCTTGGCCTGTGCCGTAGTGGCTTTCCCGTTGGCGGAACCACCGGGCACACTATTGGCAGAGCTAGTGTTTTCTTCCTCTTCGTAGTCCTCTTCGGGCAGACCTATGCCATTTTTGACGCTGAGCATGGTCAGGGCGTCTTCGTAGTTCATGTTGTTCATTTCCAGTATTTGTTTGGCACCATTGTCGGCTGCGTCGTGCAGGATGGCCAGCAGCACGTGCTGTTCCTCCACACGTTCGGCGTGTTGGAGACGGGCTTCGAGTACGGCGAGCTTCAGAATGTTGCTTGCATGTTCGTTAAGCACTAATTGTTGTGTATATATGGGGCGTCCTATCTCATCCTCGCGGACACGTATTTCCAGTGCCGACTTGACATTGGGCATGTTGATGTCGAGTCGGTGGAAGAGGTCGATGACCGGTCCGTCCTTGGCGCGCAGCAACCCTAACAGCAGGTGTTCGGGTGCCACAGTCTGACAGGCCAGACGGGCAGCTTCCTCGCGTGAAAAAGCGAGAATCTCGGATACCTTGGATGAAAATTGGCTACTCAATGTTTCTTTGTTGTTTCGTTATCTTGATGTGTCGTTATTTCGACGTTATGCTGACAAGGCTACAAATTCCGTGCCAAAAATTTCCGGTGGGTAATGGCGGCGGGCAGTTCCGACTCGTAGTGGGTGACCATAATCATGGTTTTGTTGCGCCGCTGACAGAAGGTTTCGATGATGTCCTTCACCAGTCGGCGGTTCCATAGGTCGAGGCCGTGAAGAGGTTCGTCGAGGATGAGCAGTTGCGGGTCTTTGACGAAAGCACGGGCCAGCAGCACCAGCCGTTGTTCGCCGCTTGACAATTGCAGGAAGGGACGGTCTGCCAGCTGCCCGATGCCGAAGATATCGAGCCACCATCGGCATTTGTCATAGTCGTCGGCATTGGGTACAGCATAGAGTCCGATGCTGTCCATGAGTCCGCTGGCTACGATGCGGATGGCCGGCAGGTTACGTTTGTAGCTGCGGTGCATCTCGGGCGATACGTAGCCAATATGTCGCTTGATGTCCCAGATGCTTTCCCCTGAGCCTCTTGGACGGTCGAAGAGTGTGATGTCACAGGCATAGCTCTGCGGATTGTCGGCACAGATGAGTGACAGTAGTGTTGACTTGCCACTGCCATTTTGTCCTGACAACGCCCAGCGTTCACCGTTCATCACCGTCCAGTCGAGGTCGTTCAGAATGGTGCGCTGGCCATAGCGGATGGTGACGTGGTGCATGTCGACGACACACTGGCATTGGTAGTCGTTGTCGTGGTTTTGAAGCGACAGAATCGCCTCACGCTTTGTTTCCGGCAACACGTGGGCTGGTACTGGCTCTTGCCTCTCATAGTAAGCCTGACGCGAACAGGCGGGTAGGACAGTTCCGTCACGAAGTTCTATCACCTTGCCGACGAATTCCGGGACGTCGTCGGTTTTCGAGATGACGAGCATGATGTCCATGTCACGCTCCTGACTGAGTGTCAGCAGCAGCACCTTCAGTTGGTCGCGCGTCTCTGCGTCAAGACCGATGAAGGGGTTGTCCATGATGAGCAGACGGGGATTGGCAAAGAGTGTCTTCGTCAGTTGGAACTTGCGCAGTTCACCGCTCGACAGGGTGATGATGTACTTGTCGAGCAGCGTGTCCATGTGGAACAACCGGTATAGCTGGCTTTGCAGCTGACGCCGTTCGCTGGTGTCATCGCCAGTCTGCAGGTAGGCCCGTTGCAATAGTTCGCCGACGGTGGGTGTCTCGTGGTCGATGTCGTGCTGGTTCCATCGCAATTGCAGATAATACTGGCTGTCGACGTTCGGACCGTAGGAGTCGGAGAAGGCGATATAGCGCACACGGTCAGATGCCAGCTGGCGCCGCAGCTGTTCAATGTATTGCGTCTTACCGCTTCCGTTCAATCCTATGACTGCTGTTACCATTATTTCTTCACGCGTTCCTTGTTTTTATTGATAAAGTCCTTCCAACCCTTGTAGTGTGCCTGACTCTCCGGACGGTTCATCTGCATGAAGTGGCAGTAGGCTGCACCAAGGGCATCTGTAGCGTCCATGAACTTTGACAGGGCCTCCTCGTCGAACTTCAGCAAACGTTGCAGCATGCCGGCTACTTGTTCCTTCGAGGCTGCACCGTTGCCGGTAATGGCCATCTTGATCTTCATCGGTGCATACTCGTGAACGGGAACACCGTGATGGATGGCGGCAGCAATAGCCGTTCCCTGGGCACGTCCCAGCTTCAGCGTGGTCTGCACGTTCTTCTGCAGAAACGGTGCCTCGATAGCCATTTCATCGGGCAGATAGCCGTCGATGATGCCCGTGACTCGTTCGAAGATATGTCCCAGCTTCAGGTAGCCGTCACCAAAGCGACGGAGATCGATAACCCCCATAGTCACCATCTCAGCCTTGTTGTCCTTGACCTTGATGACACCATATCCCATGATATTCGTGCCTGGATCTATGCCTAGAATAATCTTTTCCATACGCTGCAACAATCGATTATATTACTCATGGTGATAGGGCTCACCTTTAATAATCGTACACGCGCGATAAACCTGTTCGGTAAATGTGAGGCGTATCATCTGGTGTGAAAAGGTCATCTTGGAGAGTGAAAGCTGTTCGTTGGCCCGTGCATAGACGGCAGGGGAGAAACCGTATGGGCCGCCGATGACGAAAACGAGCCTGCGGGCTGTCTGCTGCTTCTGTTCCAACCACCTGGCGAACTCTATGCTGCGGTATTCGCGGCCGTGCTCGTCCAACAGTACGACAGTATCCGAAGGCTGTAGCTGTTTGAGGATTAACTCTCCCTCGGCTTGTTTCTGTTGATCCTCGCTAAGACTTTTGGCATTCTTCAACTCAGGGATGATCACGACTTCGAAGGGCATGTAGTGGCTGATGCGCTCTACATAGTCGTCAATACCGGCTATGAAGTGCTTATTGACGGTCTTGCCCACCTGAATGAGAATGGTTTTCATGCGGAAACAAATTTTTCACTTTTCACTATTCCCTTTTACCTCGTAGTGTGGAAACCTTCAAGGTTGTCGTAGCGACGCAGCATCATGCGACGATAGATGTTGCGCATCCAGTATTGCTCAGTTACTGTGAACAGAATACCAATGATGAGGAGAATCCAATAAGCGACAGTTTCATCGAAGGCTGCTTTCAGGATGAACACCAGGATAATGGGTGCAAACATGCTGGACATGGATACGATGAACTGCCACTTGTTCTCCATCTGGTTCTTGCCGGTGATTTTCTCGTTCAGCGGCAGTGTGGTCTTGTTGAATACAGCCATCTGAAACAGCATGAAATAGATGGGACCTGTTGCCGTGAAGAGGTAGGCCAGCACCATGAGAATGGAGAATTTGCCGGCGAAGACGGGTATCAGGGTGAATAGCAGCGGCAGTATCAGAATGGCACAATAATAATAGTATTTGGCACGTAGCAGGGTGAGGATGTTTTCCTCGTGAACCATCAGCAGGTCGATGTAGTTGCCCTCAGGACACATCACCTTGGTCAGATTGACGCTACCGAAGAAAATGAAAGCGTAGAGGCACCAGAAGTTACGCTCGAATGATGAGTTGTAGGTGCTGGTGAACGCTATCATCAGCGAGAAGAAGGTGATGAAGCAGACACCTTGGATGAAACGTGAGCGGATGGCCTTGTTGCGCATGGTACTCTTGATTTCCAGTTTCAGGTATTCGCCGATTTGTCCGAAACGGTTCAGGGCCTTGAATTCTGAGACCGTCCTCAGCTTGGTCTTCTCTTTTTTGCTGATTTCATCATAGACAAAGCGCATCTGCATGTGGCGGTTGATGGCAAAGAGAACGATGAAAAGTATGGCAAAAATCAGTAGCAGCCACCCCGTAGAGACGTAGGCCTCCAAGGTGTCGGAGATGACGTCGAGGATGGGATCCAGTATGCGGTCTGGCAGGAAAATGAAGGGTAGGGTCAGCGAACCGTAGAACACGATGGGCAATGCCACCCACCAGATGCTTTGGTTGATGAGTGTGCGCACAAGCAGGTACCACTGGCTGTTGACGACCACCATCAGATGCAGCGTCAGCAACATGCCCAAGGCAGCCCATGTGGTCATGCCGCCGCACCACACGATGAATACGAAGGGCAGTACCAGCGTCATCCACATCAGGTTGCTGGTGTCGAGTACCTGACGCACCAGGAAACAGTCGATGGCGGCATATTTACTGATGGGTGTCAGCAGATATGGCTTCACCATCATCATTGGCGTCTGCTGGGAATAGAAGCGCATGCAGAAGTCCATAATGAGGACAAACGGCATGACGTAGTACATCATTTCGGGAACATCCTCTTTGGCACCAATCCATCCGAGGAAGGTACCGAGGGCAATGAACTCAATGGCCAAGATGGCAACGAAGATGTATCCGATGAGCTTACCGTACTGGTTCGACTCAAACATTGGATGGCGTTTCTCGCTCAGCTTGGTGTTCTTTCTTAATAGGAAGAATAGTTGTATCTTATTCATCGTAAGTCAATTACCTCTGCGTTGGGAAAGTCTTTTGAGTTGAAACGGAACATGCTATCCGACAGGTTGGCTTTCTTGAAGTCGCGGATATCGATGGTGTTCCAGCCTTTCTTATGGTGAATGCGGATTTGCGAGGGAATATACGTCTTCGCATTGATGACGATATACATTTCGCGCAGTCCCTTCTTCTGGGTTTGTTGCAGGTGTACCTCGTAGTTGCCACCCTTTTTTTCCATCGTGTACGAATAGCCTTTCTTGTACATATAGATGAAGTTGTAGGGATTGATGGCCTGTATCTCAGCCTCTGTAGGATTGGCAATGTTCACTTCGTCGTTCTTCTTCATGTAAGTCCACTGGGTCTTGCCGTCAAACCAGATGATGGCATCGGGTGTGGTGACCTGAAACATGCGGCCTTTGATGCTGATGGTGCCGTTGTCGCTCATCTGTCCGCCTTTCAGCGTAAACGATGCGGTGACACCCGATTTGTTTGATACGGCAGCTGCCGTCTTGTCCAACACTTCCTTGGCGCTTTGTGCGCTGATGGGTGAAAAGGCAAAAAGGGAAAACAGTAATAATGTGATTAATTTCTCCATTGTGTTAATAAGTTTTCAAGGGACATTTCGTCCATAATTAATACTTCACGGGGCTTGCTGCCGTGTGCGGCACCGACAATACCCGCCTTTTCCAGCTGGTCCATCAAGCGGCCGGCACGGTTGTAGCCGATGGCGAACTTACGCTGAATCAAACTCGTGCTGCCACTTTGCTCACGGACGATGAGACGGGCGGCATCCTCGAACATCGGGTCAAGGTGCTGCATGTCCACATCACGGCTCTCGCCGCCGTCGCCGTCGTCGGTATCAGGCTCAGGCAACTCGAAGGCTGAGATGTAGCCCTGTTGCTGGGCGATGAACTGGTTGATGCGTTCCACTTCTGGGGTATCGACGAAGGCACACTGAACACGCACTGGCTCACCACCATTCAGGTAGAGCATGTCGCCTCGGCCTACCAGCTGCTGGGCACCTGGGCGGTCGAGAATGGTACGCGAGTCAATCATGGCACCTACACGGAAAGCTATGCGGCTTGGGAAGTTGGCCTTGATAGTACCCGTGATGATGTTTGTCGTAGGACGCTGTGTGGCGATGATCATGTGGATGCCGACGGCACGGGCTAGCTGGGCAATACGTGCGATGGGTAATTCCACCTCCTTGCCGGCAGTCATGATGAGGTCGCCGAACTCGTCGATGACCACCACGATATACGGCATGAAACGGTGGCCGTGCTCAGGATTGAGCTGGCGGTCGATGAACTTCTTGTTGTATTCCTTGATGTTACGAGCTTGGGCAATCTTCAGGAGGTCGTAACGCGTATCCATCTCCTTACACAGCGACTGTAGTGTGCGAATCACCTTGCTGGTATCGGTGATGATGGGCTCTTCACCGTCATCGGGAACCTTCGCCAGGAAGTGTTTCTCTATGCTGCTATAGACGCTGAACTCCACCTTCTTCGGGTCAACGAGCACGATTTTCATCTCTGCAGGATGCTTCTTATATAATAAAGAGGTGATGATGGCGTTCAAACCGACCGACTTACCCTGACCGGTGGCACCGGCTACAAGCAGGTGGGGCGCCTTGGCGAGGTCGAACATAAAGACTTCATTGGTGATGGTCTTACCGACGGCACAAGGCAATTCCATCGTTGACTCCTGGAACTTTTTCGAGTTCAGGATGCTTTCCATCGAGACGGTAGCCGGTTTGGCATTCGGAACCTCGATACCCACAGTACCCTTGCCGGGAATGGGTGCAATGATACGGATGCCGAGGGCAGCCAGACTCAGGGCGATATCATCCTCCAGATTCTTGATGCGGGAGATGCGGACACCAGGGGCAGGTGTGATTTCATATAAGGTAATCGTTGGTCCTACGGTAGCCTTGATGCTCGAAATTTCCACACCGAAGTTACGCAGCACGTCAACGATACGGTTTTTGTTGGCCGTCTGCTCAGCCATATCGATATAGGGCTTGCCGTCGGTTTCATACTTCTTCAGCAGGTCGAGAGTGGGATAGTGGTAGTTTTCCAAGTCGCGTTTGGGGTCGTAGGGAGTGCTGATGTCCCCATAGTTGTCGGCAGCCACATCCTTACCCTTTGCCTTTTCCTCACTTTTACCCGTCTCGACCGTCATCTCCACCTCTTTGCCGGTTTTGTTGTCTGTGTTGTTACTGGTCTGCGTGACCGTCACCTTGGCCTTTTGGGGTTCATCATTATCGATGGGGAACTCTATCTGCTCTGTTTCGGGGTTGTCAAATACTGTGGGGTCTTCTAACGTATTGAAAGAACCGTTGTCCGTACTGTCGCCACCACCCACATTGATGGTCATGGGTATCTTCTTCAGGTAGTGCAGGGGATTGAACACCTTGCGAATGATGATGACGGTCTCCATGCTCAGGTACACCAGGAAGGCAATGGCAATCAGAGCCAGCAGGGCCGTGAGTCCAGGAACACCAATAATTCCTTCTATCATCTGGCAGATGGTCAGTCCGTGGTCGCCGCCAGGATTGAAGCAGGCATCTGCAAAGAACGGCGCAAGGAATTTCGAGAAGGTGACCGATGCCCATATCATGATGATTGCCAGACACATAAACCACTTCAGCAGGTTCACCTTGTAGGCGCGCATCATGTTGATGGCTAACAAGAAGATGAATACGGGAATGACGAAGGCTGCCAAACCGAAGCAGCGCTTGATGAAAAACCATGAGGTATAGGCTCCAAGGCTACCGCATGCATTTTGAAATTCGTGATTCTGATTGAGTATCTCGCCATCGCGTGGTGTCTCGATGATACTCTGGTCGGCTGCACCCGTTACGAAGAACGATACGAAGGCCCATACCAGATACCCTGCAATGAAGAGCAGGCAGAAGCCTAGAACGAAATTGAGACGCTCGTTATTGAAGATTTTCTCTATGCCGATGGCTTCACGGAACGACGATGCTGTCTTCTCTCTTGAAGTCTTTACTGTTTTCTTTTTTGCCATTGATACGTTATTTTATAATTACAAGATGCAAAATTACAAAGAATATCTCAGATTTCATCATAAAAAGGTCGTTTTTTTATTTTTTTCTTTGTATTTCGCTTGTTTTGCACTACCTTTGCACGCTGAATGAAGAAAACTATCTATAACAAATATGATAAGACTCGCATAGCCACATTGCCGCGGGTGCTCTTCGAGGGACGTATTGTCGTTGTCTGGACGGAGCGCGAGGCTGAGAAGGCTGTCCGTTTCCTGCTGTCGCAACCTGTTTTAGGTATCGATACCGAAACGCGCCCCAATTTCCGTAAGGGCCCTATGCACCAGGTGGCGCTGCTTCAGGTGGCGTGTCACGATGTCTGCTTCTTGTTCCGCATGAACCGACTGGGAATGTCGCCATCGGTCAAGCGTCTGCTGGAGGATACCACGGTGCCGAAGATAGGACTGTCGCTGACCGATGACATGAATCAGCTGCATCGCCTGGGTGACTTCGAAGCGGGCTATTTCGTTGACCTTCAGCATCATGTGAAAGAAATTGGTGTCGAGGACATGAGCCTTCAGAAACTGTACGCCAACTTCTTTGGCCAGAAGATTTCCAAGCGTCAGCAGCTGACCAATTGGGAGGCCGACGTACTGAATGACCATCAGAAAGGCTATGCAGCCACAGATGCCTGGGCGTGCATCATGCTCTACGAGGAGCTGATGCGATTGGAACAGTCTGGTGATTATTGTTTAGTGAAGAGTGAAGAAGTGAAGAGTGAATAATTTGCTACCGCTATGATAGATTATAAGCAAATAAGATTACGCAAAGGTAAGGAGGAGAGCTTACGGAGATTCCATCCGTGGGTGTTTTCTGGTGCTATCGCCAGTATTGATGAAGGCGTTACAGAGGGTGAAATAGTGCGTGTGGTGACCAATTCGGGCGATTTCATCGCTGTCGGACACTATCAACAGGGAAGCATTGCAGTCCGCGTGTTGACATTTTCTGACGTGCCTATCGATGCAGAGTTTTGGGCTTCACGCCTGCGTTCAGCCCTCCAGATGCGACAAGCCATCGGACTGGTGACGGATGATACTACTCATTCTAATTCCTACCGCTTGGTTCATGGCGAAGGTGACCACCTGCCTGGGCTTATTATTGATGTCTATGGCGAGACGGCAGTCATGCAGGCGCATTCTATCGGTATGCATCTGTGTCGTAAGGAGATAGCTTCTCAGCTTATAGTAGTTATGGAGGGTTACATCAAGCATATCTACTATAAGAGTGAGACCACGCTACCTTTCATGACGGCTGATGACATGAGCGGATTCCTTTATGGTGGCAGTAATGATAATATCGCGATGGAGAACGGCCTGAAGTTTCGTGTCGACTGGCTGAAAGGTCAGAAGACAGGTTTCTTCGTCGACCAGCGCGAGAACCGTTCGTTGCTGGAGCATTATGCCCGTGGTAAGCGTGTGCTGAACATGTTCTGCTATACGGGTGGCTTCTCGTTCTATGCCATGCGGGGTGGGGCCGAACTCGTTCATAGTGTGGACTCGTCGGCTAAGGCCATCGAGTTGACCAAGCAGAACGTAGAGCTCAATTTCCCTGGCGACCCGCGTCATGAGGCCTTCTGCGAGGATGCTTTTAAGTTCCTGGAGGGTATCGGTAATCATAATGTTCAATGGTCAATGGTCAATGTTCAATGTTCCTACGACCTTATCATCCTCGACCCGCCAGCTTTTGCCAAGCATCGTGGAGCCCTGCACAACGCCCTGAAGGGCTATACGCGCCTGAATCCGAAGGCTTTCGAGAAAATCGAACGGGGCGGCATTCTCTTTACGTTCTCTTGTTCGCAGGTAGTCACAAAGGACCACTTCCGCAATGCCGTCTTCACAGCAGCAGCATTGGCTAAGCGTAAGGTGCGCATCCTTCATCAGCTGCATCAGCCTGCTGATCATCCCATCAACATCTATCATCCGGAGGGTGAATATCTGAAGGGTTTGGTGCTCTATGTGGAGTAAAGTAGAGGCATATATCAGCAAACATAAACTGCTTGATAGTAATGAGTTGTATCTTGTTGCTTTAAGCGGTGGTGCAGATAGTGTGGCGCTGCTGTTGCTGCTGTCTGAGGCGGGCTACAAGGTGCATGCTGCACATTGCAATTTCCATCTTCGTGGAACAGAGTCGGATAGGGATGAAGCTTTTTGTGTGGAGCTGTGTGGTGCTCTTGGTATTGAGCTGCATCGGGCTCATTTCGATACCCAGACTTATGCCGAACTACACAAGGTAAGCATCGAGATGGCAGCCCGCGAACTGCGCTACAAGTGGTTTGAACAGCTCCGTGAAGACATTGGTGCAGCAGGAATCTGCGTGGCTCACCATCGCGATGACTCTGTGGAAACGGTACTTTTAAACCTTGTCAGAGGTACCGGATTGAGGGGATTGTGTGGTATTCAACCGCGAAATGGTTATATTCTGCGACCACTCTTGTGTGTTTCCAGAGCAGAAATCGAGGCATTCTTGGCTGAAAAAGGGCAAAAATACGTCACGGACAGCACGAATTTGGAGGCTGACGTGATGCGTAATAAGATTCGTTTGCAGGTCCTTCCTCTGCTTCAAACACTTAATCCGGCTGTTGCGGAGAATGTTCAGCGTACAGCAGAGAACCTGGCGGAAGCTCAGGCTGTGTTGGATGGCATCGTTTGTAAATACGCAAATTGTAAAACGCTTGATTTAAATGAGTTAAGCCAATACGGTTCAAGTGAATATATTATCTTTGAATGGCTCAAAAACTTCGGTTTCAACGGAACTCAGGTTCGTCAGATTCTGGACGCTGATACTGGTAAAATCGTCAGTTCTGTGACGGGTTATGATGTCTTGAAGGATCGTGGACGCTTGATGGTTGAACCAGCTCTTGAACCCTTCAATCCTGTGCGTATTCCTGAAGAGGGAACGTATATTTTGGGGGAAACAACCCGTTTCTCGCTGCGTAAAAAGCCTGTTTACGTGTCGAAAGAGTCCAATATCGCAACGCTGGATGCCGCCAAAGTACGTTTTCCATTAACCGTCCGTAGGGTGGAAGATGGTGACTGGATGGTGCCCTATGGCATGAAAGGTCGCAAGCTGTTGAGTGACCTGATGACCGACCGTAAGATGACGCTCTTTGAAAAGCGCAAGCAACTCGTTGTCGTTGATAATCAGGGAGTTGTGATATGGCTCGTTGGTTTGCGCATTGACAATAGGGTGGCTGTAACAGAGGGTTGTAAAGAGGTTTTTGAGTTGTCTTTATTGTAACTTTTACTTAAACAAAAATTGCTTCATATGTTGCGACGTTGCAGTGTTGCAGTTCCAAAATAGATTGTGCGAAAGTCAAAAATTAGCTATATATTTCGGACATGGAAAGGCTTTTAGAGAACTGCAACAACTGCAACGCTGCAACGGGGTGTGTCGCCGTAAGTACCACCTTCCTGTCATAAGTGGGTAACTGGGTAACTTAGGTAGGGTAAACCCTAAGTTTATCGTAACTAAACCCTGGGTTTACCCTACCTAAAAAGTACACAAAAGGAACCGTCCCCTTTGTGTACTTCATCGTTAAGATTAATCTCTGTCCGGCACCATCGTGAAGACGAACTCGAGGTCGGCACCGTTGACATTGCCCTTGAGGGTGAGCTTGCAGGTGTCGGGACTCTTGGAGAAGGACACAGAGGCATCGCCGGTGAAGAGGCTGATGGCTGTTGCGGGCTTGTTCCAGGAGTAGACGAGCTTGCCGGCGTTCATGTCGGTCCAGCGCTACACACCTACATCGGGGTCGCGGTTGGTGTAATTGATAGCAAATAGTCCGTGCATATCGAAGTAGATGCCCTTGATGACGGTTTC
>JAEEGK010023968.1_pt1 | contig 12684 bp, 8 predicted proteins | sample 8958771 | NCBI WGS metagenome assembly JAEEGK01 (sample SAMN16246547, study PRJNA631951) | gut metagenome | biome: gut microbiome; feature: rumen; material: SC-attached | host: Bos | place: Iran: Karaj | collected 2018-10 | reverse complement strand
AAGATAGCCTTGTCGCCGGTCTTGTACGGATAGTAGAAGTCGGTGAATGTCACGTAGTTGCGCAGGAAATTGAACATATCGCGATACAGGTGCGCGAGCTTATTGACCTCTTGAATGCTCTCGGCGTTGTCCTTTTCGGCGAGATCCTTGTCAACGAGGGCGAGGAGTTCGTCTTTCTTGCTATTGGCAATTGTATCTGTAAGATATGCAAAATCAACGCCTTCCACCTTTGCGCCCTTCTTGTCGGCGAGCCACTTGTCGTATGCGCCAAATTTTGCGCCGATGGTGTTCCATTCTGATTCGTCAATTGACTGCTTGCCTGCAAAATCCACGTCCAATATCAACGACTTCAACGCCTTGAACTTGCCTTCCCACGCGGGGTTGATGGCTTCGTTGAGCGGGAGTTGCGCCTTTACGTTGATTTTGGTGAGCGGGTAAGCCTCAATTTCGGAGATTGCCTCGGTGAGATTTTTTTCGGAAATCTTGGCAAGGCTTTCCTTGGAGATTTCGAGGGCGGACGTGGCGTCGGCGTCCATCGCGGCGAGTTTGCAACGGATGAAATAATCTGCCACCTTGTCCTTGATGGCGTAATAAGCGTCGCGGGCTGCGGTGGTATTGTCGCCGTAAGGGATGAGGTTGGAGTCGTTGAGGGAGAGGTTTTTCCAGGCGGTGAAGTCAGCCGCCTCGGTGTAAAATTCCTCAATCAAATCCTTTGTGACGCCGTCGGCACCGCTGCGGTCTGTCGCCTTGCCGACATTGGCGATGATGGTGGCGATTATCTTTTTCAGCGATTCGTCGTCCGTTGATGCCTCGGTGATGATGCCGTCGCCGTTGTACTTGGTGTCGGCAAATATCTTCACGCTGTCGTTGGTCTCGGCGATTGCGAGCTCCTGCTTGTCGAGCTTGAGGTTGGCGAGGATTTGACGCGCCGAATTGAGGAGTTTTTTGCCCTCGTCGGTGTCCTCGCGGATTGCGGACAGCGGCAGCACGGCAGATTTGCCGGTGAGGGAGTCCATTGATGCCAATACCTTCTTGAGCCACTCGATGGCGGCGGTCACTTCATTGACCTTGATGTGTCCATCGCCGTCAGTATCAAGCATTTTGAGCGTCTCTGGGTCGATTTCAAGCCCTGTGGTGGGGCAGCTGAGCACAGTCCATTGCTTTTGGTCGAGCTCCGGCAAGTGAGCGATGTCGTCGCCGGTCTCGATGCTCACGCGGGTCACACCGCCTATCTTGGTGTACCTCCACGGATAAGAAGATTTAGTGTTTTCCATTTTTAATGTTTATGTTGATGATTATATGTCGCAAATGTACGAAAGTTTTTTTATAAAAAACTCACAAAAAATGTCTTATTTTTCAAAAAAAATTATCAATTTTGTGAACTAATTGCCCATTATGACTAAACAGCTGACAATATTAACGTTGACATTGGCAATAATCCTCGCCGCACTCCTGCCTCAGAGGCTGCTCGCGCAGAATGGCAGTCAGGTGACAAGCGGCGCGGACATCATCGCTATGCCCGATGTCGATGGCAAATTCAGGGCATTGGAAGACTTCATCCGCAAGCAGACCAACCCCGACACACTATTGTATTATACCGAACGACAGCTGCACCTCGCCAAAAAACTCGACAACCGACTCTTCATCACCCGCGCCCTCATGAACCGTGGATACGCTTACGGGCGCAAATATGATTACAAAGGCTCAATATCATCATACGAACAGGCCCTCAAAAGCGCCGAAGAAGCCTGCGACCGCAAGAGCATGGCAAATTGCTACAACGAGATGGCGGTGATGCTCACCCGCACCAACGATTACAACAGGGCGTCGGAATGTTTCAACAATGCACTGCACATCTACATCGAGATAGGCGACACGCTCAAAATCACCGACGTGTACCGCAACCTCGGACGGCAGTGCCTGAGCTTCCACCTCTACAAGACCGCCAAATCGTACTTCGACAACGCCTTCAAGCTCGACTCTGTGTCGCGCGACCGCAAATCGCTCGCGCTCGACTATTACAACGCCGGCAAATCCGACTACCTGCAATTCCTCGACCTCGATTCGCTCGAGCTGCTCAATTCGGGCATTGCATTGATGAAGACATCCCTCTCCCTATCGCAAAAGGTGGGCGACAAGAGGATGATACAAGGATGCTACGAACAGCTGATGCTGATGTACGTGAGCATCTACACCACCAACAACCCACACCTTTATAAAATAGCCAAGGACTCGGCGCATTATTACTTCAAGCTCAACGACGCCAGCCGCATGGAGCTCAATCCCGGAGCTGAGCACATTGTAATCGAAATAACAAAAGCCAACCTCCTCACGATGGACGGCAAGCACGCCGAAGCCATCAAAATGCTCAAACAACTTGAAGAAAAATTTGACAACGGCGGCAACAACTACGCACGTTACAGGGCTTTCCTCTACAGGTCGATGATCTGGACTCTGCGCAAGGCGGGCAACTACAAGGACGCCGTGGTATATTCCGAAAAATTCAAGGTCGTGGAAGACAGCACCTACAACCGCGAATTTGCCGTCAAGTCAATCAAGGCATCCGCCGAGGCTGAATACAGCGAAATCATCCGCAGCCAGGAAGACAAGGAGAGGCAGGAGGAGGCGATGCAAAAGGAACAAATCAAAAAACAGAGGACAATCACGATAATTTTCATAATATGCATCGTGCTCGCCGCCATACTCGTGGTGGTGATTTGGCAGAGCCTCAAGCGCAAGCGCCGCAACAACGAGCTGCTCGCGGAACAGAAAGCCGAAATCCTGCTGAAAAACGAGGAACTCCAGACCCAAAACCGCAAGATAGAATCGCAGCGCGACGAAATCCTTGCTCAACGCGACGAGATAGAGGCGCAGAAGACGCAGCTCGCCGACGCCAATTCACGCATCACCGCGTCGATACGGTACGCGCACCGCATACAGACCGCCTCGGTGCCGTCTGAGGAGATGATGCACAAGATTTTTGGCGAGTGCATGGTATATTGGAGACCGCTCAACATAGTTTCGGGCGACTTTTTCTGGGCGACGCAGGCGGGACGCTACAAGCTGCTCACCGCCGCCGACTGCACCGGACACGGCGTGCCGGGCGCATTCATGAGCATGCTCGGCGTATCCACACTCAACGACATAGCCGCGCAGAAGGACATCGAGGGCGCAGACATGACGGCATCCTCGGTGCTCGAAGAACTCCGTGAAAAGATCATTGCCGCATTGAGGCAGTCGGGCCCGCAGCGCGTGACTGAGGACGGCATCGACATGGCGTTCTGCATCATCGACCCATCCTCAATGGAAATACAATATTCAGGCGCCAACCGCCCGCTCTGGCTCGTGCGCGACGGCGAACTCTCGGAATACAAGCCCGACAAGATGCCCGTAGGTGCATACATCAAGGGCGACAGGCATTTTACAAATACAATCATCAGGGTGCAGCCGGGCGACACCATCTATATGGCGTCCGACGGCATCGCCAATCAGTTTGGCGGCGGCGACAACAAGCCAAAATTCAGCTCCCAACGTCTGCGCAACCTCCTGGAATCCATTGCAGCCAAACCATTTGCAGAGCAACGCGCCATCATCGAGACCTCCCTGGAACAATGGAGGCAACGCCCCGACGGCTCGCAGGAGGCACAGATAGACGACCAGATATTAGTGGGGGTGAGGATATGAGACAATTCCATCAAACATTCATAAATATTGTTAACACGTTCCTAAATATTGCAAACGCATTAATATAGTATCGCAATTTGCGTTAAATTTGCATACGACAATTCAAAATACTACAAACATAAAATCAGAAAAATGAAAAAATTAATGCTTCTGTTGCTTGTGTCTGCCATCCTGACAGGAATAGCGGCGGCGCAAGGTTACGAAATCAAAGTGAAAATCAACCACCTGCCCAATGACACCGTATTCCTTGGGCATCATTTCAGCATCCCCAACCGCCTCATTCCCGACGACACCCTGGTACTCGACAACAAGGGCGAGGGCGTATTCCGTGGCAAGGAGAAGCTGCCGGTAGGCATGTACTTCATCTTTCTCCAGCCCAAAGGCACTTATTTCGACATCCTCCTGGACGGCAACCAGCAATTCTCGATAGAAAACGACACCGCTGTCACCGGTTTCCTCAAAAACATGAAGATAACCGGCAGCATCGAAAACCAGAGGTTCCGCGATTACCAGATAATGCTCGGCGAAGTGCAAAAAGAATACAACGCCCTCACCGAACAGCTCGAGAAGGTGAAAGGCAACGAAGCCAAGGAGAATGAAATCAAGGAAAAGATGAAGGCGATAAGCCCGCGCGTGGAGAACGAATACAAAAAGCAGATAACGCAATACCCCGACCATTTTTTCTCCAAATTCCTGACGGCGACACGCGACGTCGAAGTGCCTGAGTCAATCACCGACCAGACCGACCGCTTTTATTATTACAAGGCGCACTACTTCGACAACTTCCCGCTCAACTATCCGCCGCTGATCCGCACACCCATCTATCAGTCCAAGATAGAAAAATACATCAACAACCTCTGCATGCAGATACCCGACTCGCTCATCAAGGAGACCAAATGGCTCGTCAACCAGACCCGAGGCAACGACGAACTCTTCCGCTTCATGCTCGTATTCCTCTACAACAAGTACGCAAAGGACGAAAACATGTACGCTGAAAACGTCTATGTGGAGCTCGCCGAGATTTACTGCAAGGACGCCAAATGGGAGTCGGACTCCTTCAAGACCGAAATCAAGAAAAAAATCACCAAACGTGAAAACTGCCTCGTGGGACACCCATCCAAAGACCTGATGATGCGCCAATTGCCCAACGACACGGTCAGGATAGAGGCGTTGCGCCCATTCGTTGACAAGATGAAGAACGAAGGCGTGCCAATCGAAAAAGCCAAACCCGACTTCGAGGCGCGTCGCAACGACGTGGTAAGAATCCTCAACGACCTCGTCAACCATTTCGGCCGTACCGACATATCGGTGCACAGCATACCCGCACGTTACAAGATGGTGGTATTTTGGGAGCCCGATTGCAGCCACTGCAAGGAAGAGATGCCCAAGCTGTTCTCATTCTACAAGGACACCCTCAATACAATAGGCTGCAAGGTGTTTGCAATCTACATGAACAGGAGCGTTGACAATCTCGGCGACCTCCACAGGCACATGAACAAGTGGTTTGACTTCGTGGAGAAGCAGAAGATGTTTGCGACGGGCTGGTACAATTTCTTCAACCCCTTCGACCAGTACCGCGACAATTTTGACGTCAACAGCACCCCGACATTCTACCTCCTCGACAACAAAAACGAAATCATCGCCAAGCGCATCTCGTTTCACCAGATGTACGAATTGATGAAATACCTCGACGAAATGGAGGAAAAACAAAAAGGAAAGTAGCGGAAAATGAAAAAAATATTGCTCATATTGATGATGCTGATGCCTCTGGCGGCTGTGGCGCAGGATTTTAAGCTGACGATGAAATTCTCGCACTACAAGCCCCAGAAGGTGCGCCTCACCCACTTCTTCGAGGACAAGCAGTACCTCGACATCGATTCGGCGCAGCAGAATGGCAACACGGTGTGGTTTGAGGGTCAGGGCGAGCTATACCCCGGCATCTACTCCATCATCCTCGAAGACAGCCACACCTCGTTTGAGATACTTGTGGACCACGACAATCAGTTCATGACCTTCAAGTGCGATGTCAACGACATACAGCAGACGATGAAAGTGTCAGGTTCGGAGCTCAATTCGCGCTTCTTCGACTACCAGCGCACGATGACCGACTTCAACCGCCGCCGCGCCAACCTCGACACCCTGCGCCGCAAGGCACTCGACACCACCGGCGGACGCCGAGCAGACTCCGCCAAGGCCGAGGATTACAAGGATCAGATGGAGCGCATCACCGATTACATCCAGGATTTCACCAAGAAGACCATCGATGCCAACAAGGGCAATTTCCTCGCCGACATGCTCGACTGCATGGACGCCCACGAGCAGCCGTTGGAAAAGATGTACTCGCACATCAACTTTGCGCAAAACGGACTCATAAGGTCGCCTTTCCTCATCAAGGCTATCTACAAGCACATATCGCGCGCCATTGAGTTCAATACGTACCAGATCATCCACGAGACCGACAAGCTCATCGAAATGTCAAAGGCCAACGAAGACATGTACCGCTACGTGTCGAGTTTCCTGCTCAACTTCTACCGCACATTCTTCAAGACGGGCATCAATGAAGTGTTTGTGCACATTGCCGACCAATACTTCCTCAACGACCCCGAGCTCAACGACGAAAGCCGCAGGATGATACAGCAGCAGCGCGACATCTTTGCATCATCAATGGTTGGCAGCCCCGCCCACCCCATCCGCATGCGCAATACCATTGAGGGCGATTCGATAGACGTGCTGAGTTCGCACGACGGCACGATATTCCTGCTATTCTGGAGCAATGGCTGCGGACACTGCGACGCCGCCGAAAAAGCCCTGATGGAAGTGCACGACGGCCTCGTCAAAAACAATATCCGCGTCATATCCGTTGACAACGACAAGCACAGCTACGAGACCCTCCACGCCAACGCCGTCAATAAGGCGTTCCCCTGGACCGACGTCTGCGACACATCCGAGAGCAACACCATGTACCGCGAATATTACTACGTGGTCTCCACGCCACTGATGTACATAATTGACACCAACAAACGCATCGTCCAAAAATGCATCGGCGAAGACCAAATAGAAGAAATCGCACGACGGATGAGCGAATGACAATGCATAATGCTCAATGCATAATGCACAATTAATAATAATGCACAAAAGCAAATCAACAAATCATCAAATCAATAAATCATCAAATGAAAAAAGCATACGTAATCCTTGCCGAAGGCTTTGAGCTTCTCGAGGCGATGGCGCCGGTGGATGTATTCCGCCGTGGTGGCATCGACGTCAAGACAGTGTCGCTTGACGAAGACAGCCTTTTTGTCACCTCCTCCAACAACACCACAATCGCCGCCGACCTCACATGGAACGACGCCGACTTCGACAACGCCGACCTCATCTACCTGCCCGGCGGCTATCCCGGCTACGAAAACCTCGGCAACAGCCCCAAGGTGGGTGCAATTGCAAAACAGCAATACGAAAGCGGCAAAATCCTCGCCGCCATCTGCGCCGCGCCCACAGTGCTGCTCAAGAACGACATCGCTAAAGGCAAGACCGTGACATCGCACTCCTGCTGCGCCAACGAAATCGCACAGAGCTACAATTACACCGGCAAGCCCATTGAGCACGACGGCAACCTCTGGACATCCATCGGCGCGGGTCTCTCGCAAGACTTCGCAATCGCCCTCGCACAAGAGCTCGCAGGCGACGCCGCAGTTGCCAAAATCAAAAAAGGAATGGAATTGCAATTCTAATTACAATTGAAACAAAAAATATTATTAATATCACTGGTGCTCCTCGCCTCCTGCGCTACCAAGATGCCGGAGATAACGTATGAGCCTGTGCCATACGACATTGGAGTGCCAATGTTTCCAGATTCGCTCAACATCCCGCCCGACAATCCGATGACTGTCGATGGCGTGAGGCTTGGGCGTTTTCTGTTTTATGACGGACGGCTCTCTGGCGACCCAGAACGCCCGATGAGTTGCGCCACGTGCCACAAGCAGGAGCACGCCTTCGAGTGCGGCACAGAAGTGTTTGAAGACGGCAGACCCATTGGCAATTCAGGACGAAAAACCCCGCACGTGATGCTGCCTTTCATCAACCTTGTCTGGAACAATTCGGGCTACTTTTGGAATGGATACGTACAAGAGGGCAACATCGAAAGCACCGTCCCGATGGCAATCACCGCGCCGCACGAGATGGACGGCAACGTCAAGGACGCCGTCAAACTCATAAAATCGGATGCAAGGTACAGGGAAATGTTTTATCGTGCGTTTGGCACTACGGAAATTAATATCGACCTCATCAGCAAGGCAATAGCGCAGTTTGTGAGGTCGTTGGTGTCATTCAATTCTAAATTTGACCGTTTTATGAACGGCGAAGTACAGCTCAGCAAACAGGAGATGCGCGGATTGATGCTCTTTACGAGCGAGGAGGCTGACTGTTTTCACTGCCACGGCAGCCCGGCATTGCCTCTGTGGACCACCAACATGTTTATGAACAACGCCAAGGACACCGATTTTGAAGGCGAAAAAGATAGGTATTCTGTTACCGGCAATCCACGCGACCGGGGCAAATACCGCGTGCCCACGCTCCGCAACATCGAGTTTACAGGACCATATATGCACGACGGCAGGTTCAAGACGCTTGACGAGGTGTTGGAATTTTACAACAACGGCCTCAAACGGTCGCCCTACATCGACCCTCTTTCCATCAACGCCAACCACGGGGGCTCGCACCTCTCGGACGCCGACCTGAAAGCCGTCAAGGCATTCCTGCTCACCCTCAGCGACACCACCTTTATAAATGATGCGCGGTATGGCAACCCGTGGTAGGCGGCTGCGAAACTAAGGCGGTGCAGCCGCTTATTAAAAGTTTATCATATTGATTTTCAGTCCAGTATCGGTAATATAATCCTGAATGGCCTCTTCGAGGTCGAGGTCTTCATTGTCATAATACCAATTGACGGTCACCTGTCCGCCGTCAAGCTCGTATTTCTTGAGAATCTTGAAGATGTCGAGAAGGCTCTTTGTGGAGCTTGTATTAAAATACGTTAGCTTGCAGTTGAATATCAACGGCAGGCCTGTCTTGACATACTCTCTGATCCACGAAATCAGCGGGGCATAGAAGACATTGGTCTCCTCCAAGAAGGATTCCCCGGATATGTCGCAAATGCCATTCTGATAGTTGAAATCAACCGTCGGGACAAAATATCCGTCATGTGAACCGGCTATGTGTATATTTTCCATAGTTATAGCGTTGTTCTTTAATTTTTTACTAAGCACTGTGCAGGAATCGGATTAGGATTTCCTTTCACGATGCAAATATAATAGGATTTCCCAAAATAACCGCACAAAAAACGATTTTTTTTGGTAAAAATTTTTCAAATTTCCACACCGAGCACGCATACATCGTCTATCTGCATAAAATCTCCCTTCCATGCATAGTAGTTGTCAACGAGTTTGTTGCGCTGGTCCGACATTGGCACGCGGCTCGTTTCGAGCAGCAATTGGCGGAACCTCGACATCTTGAACTTGTCGTGACGCACGGAGCTAAATTGGTCTGAATACCCGTCGGAGAAGAGGAAGAGCCTGTCGCCCTTCTGCAAATCCACGTACTGATCCTCAAACGGCAGCTCCCTCATGTGTATGCCCACCGGCGATTTGACAGCCGCAAATACCTTCAGTTCGCCGTTCCTGACCATTATCATCGGATTGTAAGCCCCGGCGAAGTTGCAATTGTTGCTGTCCAAATCCCAGACGCACAGAGCCATGTCCATGCCGTCCTTGGGCGCTTCGCTCTCGCCGAGACCGGTCTGACCGAGGTACTGCTTCACCATGATGCGCATCTGTTCAAGGATTTGCGACGCCTGCAATACGTGCTGCTGCGCCACTATCTGATTGAGCAGCGCAATGCCGAGCATGCTCATGAACGCGCCCGGTACGCTGTGACCCGTGCAGTCGCCAACGGTGAACACAAACTTGCTGCCCACCTTGTAAGCCCAATAGAAGTCGCCCGAGACGATGTCCCTCGGCGCGTAGAATATGAAGTAATCGCTCATCAATGAACGGTGCTTCTCAAAATCGCGGAGCATCGCCCTCTGGATGGTGCCGGCGTAGGTGAGGCTGTCGGTGATGTCCTTGTTTTTGACGGCGATTTCCTCGAGGTTCTTGCTGATTTCCTCGTTCTGACGCTGGATTTCCTCGTTTTGCGAGCTTATCATGTGGTTCTTCTCCTGGAGGATGGTGTTGGCGCGTTTTTTCTGACGGTTGTTGCGGAGTATCAGGTAGATGACACCGCCTATCAGCAGCATGATCACGCCAAAGAATATCTGCAACTTCCTGTTGAAATCGCTTTCCTGCTGTAGTTTGGCGTTTTCCGACAGCTGAAGCTTGAGGGAGTCCTCCTTTTGCTTTTTGTAAGATTCGAGCTGTGCAGAATCATATTTGAGCTTCTGCCGCTGCATCTCGAGCTCAAAGTTTCTATTGACTACATCCTGAATTGTGGAATCCTTCTGGTCAATTATCTGCTCCTGCTCCTCCTTGATGTCGATGAGCTTTGCGTTTTGGTCGCGGAATTTGGCGTTTTCCTCCTGAAGGTAGGAATTGAGGTACTCGTAAGCCATCTTGTAATTCTTGTCGGAGAGCATGATGTCGCAGAGCGAGCGCGTCAGGGTGTGCATCATCTCCTTGTCGCCAAGTTTTTTGGAGAGGGTCATCGCCTCGTCGTAATACTTCTGCGCCTTGCGGTTGCTCTTCAATTTTTGATAGCACTGTCCGAGGCTGTAGCAAATCTTGGTCCTCGGTATCGCCTGGTTGTTTTTCTTGAGGATGGTATATCCCGATTCCAACGCCGAGATTGCTTTCTTATACTCCTTTCTATTATAATGGTATGTGCCGATGATATTGTACAATTCGCCAATCTCCGTAAACATCTTGCACTTGGTGGCGTCCTTGAGCGTGGCGTTGGCCTGATCGACACACTTGGGGTCATTGTCGTCGAGATAGAATTTGGCAAGCTTGACGCCCGACTGCACCCTCTCCCTGTCGGAGTCAGAAAGGGCGTAATCGACAGCAATCTGCTTGAGCGAATCGTTCTCCTTGTCCTTGCTGCGGTCGCGCTTGCGCTGGCATAGCGCATCCTGCGGCGCCAAAAGCACGCCGAGCAACGCCAAGACGATAACTATTAACCTATGTACGTGTCTTCCCATAGGGGACTTCTATTATTATAAGGTGATACTTGCCGCCTTTTTATATGCAAATTATACACCGAAATACACTTTGCTGGGTCAATAAAATTTGTTTTTTGTGTACAATGCTCATTATCAACACAATAAGAAAAAATTTTGTTAATAATCAAAAAAAAACGCCGAAAAAAATTGGCGAGTTGAAAATTCTTATTAAATTTGGAACGAAATGAACGACCGCATCCGCCCGATGCTGACATTTTGTCACGAGGGCAGGCTCGGCGTGATTTTTGCAAGTAAAAGTATTAATAATTACAAAAACAAAATCGTAAAAAAAACCTATAATAAAAGACACTATGGACAAAGTAGTAATGGAGTTTACCAACGAGGTGAGCTCCGCAGTTTACAAACACACGTTTGTAAAACTCATCCTCTCCAAGCGTGTACTCGACAATCAGGACCTCAACAAGATTGTGGTCAGGTACGTGGAGCTCAATGGCGAGCCAAATCTTCAATTCGTCTACAAATACGACCGTCAGGACGTTACCAAGAACTTCACCGTTGACGAGGGCATCAAGCAGCTCCAGAGCATCATTGGCAACAATTTCCTCGACAACAACCTCTTCACCACAAAGGAAGATTTGCAGTTGAAATACAACAACAAGCACGAGGGCAAGATATTCAAGAAGAAGCCCACCTTCACCACCGCCGCCGACGGTTCACACGACGAGGCCAAGAAACGCCTCCTCGACTCCAAAAAGAGCGTCTATTTCAAGTCGCTCGGCATCACCGACAACAAGGGCGAAATCATCCCGAGCATGAACGCCAAATACAAGCAGGTGGAGAAGTTTGTGGAGATCATCGACTCCCTCGCCGACAGCGTTAAGGACTGCTCGCCTGTCAAGATAGCCGACATGGGCTGCGGCAAGGGCTACCTCACTTTCGCAACATACGACTACCTGACCAACAACCGCGAGCTCACCGTCGACATGAAGGGCGTGGAGACACAGGAAAACCTCGTAAAATTCTGCAACAACATCGCGCAGAAGGCTTCCTTTGGCGGTCTTGAGTTCGTACAGAGCAACATCAGCGACTACAAGCCCGGCAACCTCGATATGCTCATCGCTCTCCATGCATGCGACACCGCCACCGACGATGCCATCTACCTCGGCATACAGTCGGGCGCAAAACTCATGGTGGTATCGCCCTGCTGCCACAAGCAGATACGCCAGCAGATGAAGATCACGGACAGCAACGTCCTCGAACCCGCTCTCAAATACGGCGTGGTGATGGAACGCATGGCGGAGCTCCTTACCGACTCGCTGCGCGTGCTCATCCTCAACAAGCACGGCTACAAGACCAAGCTCTTTGAATTTGTGGAGCCGGAGTTCACCTCCAAAAACACAATCATCACAGCCGAGAAGGGAGCAACGCCGTCTGCCGACGTACAGGCCAAGATTCAGGCACAGATCGACGCCATCAAAAACAAGTTTGGCATCAAGTACCACTACCTCGAGAAACTCATCGAGAACCCCGTCGACCAGAGCTGGAGGATACTCAACGCACAGTGCGCCAAGAGCGAGTAATGCATTACCCGCACATTGGACAACGCGAAGCAATTTTTTAATTTGACAACGAATTAAACGATTTAAGGCGAATCGCATCAAACATTTGTTTTAGTCGTTTAATTCGTTGTTTTTAATAAAAACCAATTATGTTATTAGGAATCATAGGAGGACAGGAACTCGTCGTAATACTTATAATCGCGCTGCTGATATTTGGCGGCAAGAAGATACCCGAACTGATGCGCGGCCTCGGCAAGGGCGTCAAGGAGT
>JAEEGK010023967.1_pt1 | contig 12684 bp, 9 predicted proteins | sample 8958771 | NCBI WGS metagenome assembly JAEEGK01 (sample SAMN16246547, study PRJNA631951) | gut metagenome | biome: gut microbiome; feature: rumen; material: SC-attached | host: Bos | place: Iran: Karaj | collected 2018-10 | reverse complement strand
GAACCCGTTCACACTTACATCAAAGCCAGGCGATGGTTCTTACCAGGCATTCCTTGCCAACGAGACACGCTACTCATCACTTACACGCAAGTTCCCAGAGCGCGCAGAAGTTCTCTTCAAGAGAAACGAAGAGACAGCAAAGGCACGCTACGAGCACTTGCTCAAGCTTGTTGAATTGTACAAATAAGCTCGCGTAAGCGGTTTAGAACGGCACTGTCATTACGGCAGTGCCGTTTTTTTTATGGCACACGAATTGCGCACTCTGATTCCCAGGAGATTTTGCGCAGGATATTTCCTATCGTTTCCTTCAATTACAGCGTTTGCAGAGGCTACTATACATCTTTTACCATCATGAATTTTGATTAATGCTTTTTTCTTAATATTTTTCACCTAAATTTTAAAACTTTTTCTTGACGGCTGAAAGATAATATACTAGTATGTTAGTATATTAGTATTAAGGAGGATTTTTATGAAAAAAATTATTTTAAGTATACTAATAGTGCTTATGGCTATGACTATGGTTTTTGCTGGTGGATCTAAAGATTCATCCAATGCGAAAATTCCTGTAACTTTCGCAGGTACAGAAGCTGCTACAACAGGTCAGAGCCGCATGATGCAGGCTGTTGCGGACAAACTTAACGCAACAGGTCGTTTCAACGCTGTCGTTCAGGTAGCTGGTGCTCTTTCTGGAGATACAGACGCTCTTGTAACACAGGCTAAGCTCGGAATCAGTCTTGTTGTTCCAAGTGACCCAGGACGTCTTGCAAGCCAGTTCAACCTCCCTGATCTTAACATCCTTATGGCTCCGTATATTCTTACAGATCCAGCTGTTCTTAAGAAGCTTCCTGACACAGCTCTTTTCAAAGAGTGGCAGGCAGAGCTTGAGAAGCAGGGAATTATCTACATCACAAATATGTACAACGGTTTCCGCTGTTTCTACACAACAACTCCTGTAGAGCATGTTTCTGACCTTTCTGGTCTCCGTATCCGTGGTTTTGGTAACGCAATCGGAAACAACCTTGCTAAATACTTTGGTTTCGCAAACATCGGTATTTCTTGGGGAGAGGTTTTCCCTGGAATCCAGTCAAAGACACTCGATGGTTGTGAAGTTCAGGTTGCAACAGCAGATGGTTCACGCCTTTACGAAGTTGTAAAGAACATCGCTATGACAAAGCACTACATGCTTCAGTCAGCTTTCGTTTGTTCAGCAACATTCTACAACAGTATGTCTCCATCAGACCGCGAGCTTTTCACAAAGATTATGCGCGAGGCTGCTCTTGAGTACGGCGAGATTATCCAGAAAGAAGAAGCTGGATACTACGAGAACATGAAGAAAAACGGTGTAACGATTACTGAAGTTGATATCAACGAATTCCAGAAAGCAATCGAGCCGCTTTATACAAACAATGACCTTGGATTCTCAGCAGGTCTTAAAGACCGCCTCTTCAAGGAACTGGGATACTAATTTCAAAAGGTGGAGCTCTTTGAGCTTCCGATGAAGAAAGTGAACAAGCGCGTGGTGAAAAAGCCGCGCGCGAAAAATGTCATCCGGGTTGGGGACTTTGGGCATCCCGGATGGCACTCTAACAAGGTTTTATATGAAAAAAATTTACGAGTATTTTTGTAAGGCAGAAGCAGCCGTTTGCGGCGTTGGTTTTGTCCTTCTTATCATTCTTGTTTTTTCATCAGCGATTCTCAGATTTTTAAGAGTTTCAATGTCTTGGAATATCGATTTGGCGATGCTGCTCCTTGCTTGGACATCATTTCTGGGTGCAGATATTGCCTGGCGGAGCGGTCAGCTGATTGGAATTGATCTTGTAACGCGGTATTTCCCCAAGAAGATGCAGAAAGTAATCATGATATTGATTTACGCTGTTATATTGTGCGTTACAGTCATAATTTGCGTATACGGTATGCGTCTTGTTTGGGTTGAGCGCCTTCGCACTTATCAGTCAATGCCTATTCCGTATTCGTTGGTAACTTTGAGTCTTGTTGTCGCTACATTCTCAATGTCGATTTCAACAATCGGCAAGATTGTAAAATGTATACGATATTTCAATAATAATGAAGTCAGTGCTACGGGAGCAATTGTGGAGCCAAAAGCAGATGCCACAATTAAAGTTGAATCCCAAGCTAATGATGCTGCAAGCAATCCAGGAGACAAAAAATGAGTATTCTGTTGATATGTTTCGTAGTTTGTCTGCTGTTAGGAATGCCTATCGCGTTTGTTATTGGAATAGCAGGATTTGCATATTTCATGAGCCAGCCGATTCTGCCATTTGAAGCTGCTGTCCAGATGATTGTGCTTCAGAGTCAGTCGTTTGCGTTCCTTGCGGTTCCGTTCTTTATTTTTGCCGGAAACTTGATGAACGTTTCTGGTATTACAGACCAGCTTTTGAGCCTTGCCCGTCTTTTGACACGAAGGATGTACGGTGGAACTGCTCAGATTTCTGTCGTTATGTCTACGTTGATGGGTGGAGTTTCCGGTTCAGCGACTGCCGATGCCGCAATGGAAACACGTATTCTTGCACCAGAGATGATGAGGTGCGGTTATACAAAGGGATATATTTGCTCTGTAAACTGTCTTACAGCTCTTATTACGGCAACTATCCCACCGAGCTTGGGACTTATCATTTTCGGATTTGTCGGTGAAGTTTCTATCGGACGCCTTTTTGCTGCGGGTATCGTTCCTGGTATCCTGATGATGGCGTTCCTTATGGCAACAACATCAATCACAAGCCGAATCCGCAAATTCGACCCACCGAAGAAAGACGCTCCAAAACTTACTTTCAAAGAGCTCATGGCTAATTTGAAAGTTTCAATTTGGGCGTTGTTCTTCCCAATCATCCTGATTGTCGGAATCCGTTTCGGTTTGTTCACACCATCTGAATCCGGTGCATTTGCTGTTATTTACGCGCTTGTTGTAGGAAAGTTCGTTTACAAGAAGCTTACTTGGAAAAACTTCAAGGAAGCTCTTATTACGACAATCAAGGATAATGGCGCGATTATGCTTATTATCGCAATGTCCGGTCCTTTCAGCTATGCAATTACATGGGTTAAGCTTCCTGCAACGCTTAGCTCGTTTATCTTCGGTATTACCGAAAATCCTCAGCTTCTTACGCTGATTATGCTCGGCTTCTTGTTCATCACTGGAATGTTTGTAGATAGTAACGTAAACTTCCTCCTCCTAACGCCTATCTTCCTTCCGATGGTAACAAGTGTTGGTATGGATCCGGTTCACTTCGGTGTTCTTATGGCTACAATCGTAACGCTTGGTGTTATGACGCCGCCAATCGGTTCGGCGTTGTATACGGTATGCGGTATTATAGGATGTCCGCCGGAAGAATATACGAAAGAAAGTTTGCCGTTCTTGTTTGCAATCCTGCTTGAGCTGGCAATTCTTGTTTTCTGTCCGAAACTAGTTCTGTTCATACCGAATTTGATTTTTGGCAGTTAACGAAAATCGAACTTCATAAAACGATCACGTCGCTTGGCGTGGTCGTTTTTTTTTGATAATTGGCAGCAATCGCTTTATTCATACAAAATTAGAAACATTGAAAAATGCGCATACATCAGTTAAAATAACCGCATGAAACAAACAAAAAAAGTTAAGATTCTTTTCTTTACAATTCTTTTAATTTGCACCGCTCTGTACGCAGGCGAAATGCGCTACATCAACTATGATGACTTACAGAATTTTGATGCATACGAGGGTGAAGTCATATTTACGTATAATCATCAGAATCAGTTTGAAAGCTATGTGTTAGAAGATTCTTGGGATTATCCGTACACGCGTGCAGAATGTGTCGGGGTTGTAAAAAATCTGTATAACTTGCTTGTTGAGAACGCTGAGCCAGAAAATCAGGAATATTGGCTCTTAAAGGGCATTGTCGCATCGTATCTGTATAATCTTGATGAAATGGAATATTTCGTAGAGGCAGAGAATGCCTTTAAGGCGGTTCAGGCTCTTCCAAGCTACGATTATCGCTGTCTGTGGTTTTTGGCGAATCACTATATGGATTCGGCTCTTGTTATAAAAAGTGTCGAACTGTTTCAAAACATTTTTGAAGTAATTCCAGCGGAAAACCTACAGCCAGATATTTTCATCGATTACGGTTTGGCGGCTTATTTGGCAAGAATGCCGATGACTGCAAAATATGCGTATGATTTGTATGAAAAATATACAGGAATCAGTATGCAAAATGATTCCGTATACAAGACCGTAATGGAAATTGCCCATGATTTTGACGGTACTAATTTTGACAAACAAATGATTATCCAATCCGATTCGCGTAACGGAATTGATGGTTTGTTAATCCGTCCTTTTGGATTATGGTACAGTTTTCAGAACGATTGGGACGTTACGGCTCTTGATTTTCCAGAAAACAATCATTTTTTTATGGCACAATCTCAGTTAATCACAAAGAATAATCAGGACATAGGGTATAGTGTGCTTATGATTTCAAGCTTGGCCGAAAATCTTGAGCAGTCTGCGGCATATATCCAGTTTGCGCGAATGTTTGATATGTATGATGAGTGTACGGAAGTAGATTTGTTTCCCGACAGAAATGATATAATCATTTTTGAGTACAAAGATTCTGACCAGTATGCCGAAATTGGCGGTGCGCACGGATATTTTGTGCTTGTTTTGAAACCGTGGACTGAAACTTTGGATAGTGATATAGAGATTCCTCAATTTATGATGGAACACGATGGCGAAGTTCATTATTATATGTTGACTGATTTTTACAAGCGATATCCAGGAGATATTGTCCACTTTTTACTGCTGGACAGCTGTGATTATATCTTTGAGGAATCGAAAGAAGATTTCCTTAATTTTTTGGACTTGTGCCAGTTTTATTAAGATAAAGAGACGGCATTTTTTTGTGCCGCTATTTAATTATATACTTAGGAGATATAAATATGAAATTTTCAGAAATGACTTACAAAAGACCTGATTTTGAGACGGTCAAAAAAGAAATCCGTGCGAAACTTGATGAGTTTAATAACGCCAAGAACGCCGACGAACAAATTAAATGCCTTGATGAAATAAACGCCATCCGCAATAACATCGATACGCAGTCAGAGCTTTCAAGCATAAGGCATTCAATCAACAACAACGACGAATTCTACTCGAAAGAGAACGATTATTGGGATGAATACGGCCCGCTTTACGAGAACGAGACGACGAACTTGGCAAAAGCCATCCTTGCTTCTCCGTTCCTTGACGAGCTTAAAAAGAAATACCCGAAGCAACTTTTCACTCTTTTGGAGAACGGCGTAAAAAGCTTTGACGAGTGCATAATCGAAGACTTGCAGGAAGAAAACAAGCTTGCCACGCAGTATAACCGTATTCGTGCGACGGCTCAAATTGAATTTGACGGCAAAAAATACACAATTCCGGGTTTGGCGGTTTTCTTGGAAAACCCCGACCGTGCGACAAGAAAGCGTGCGAGCATTGCTCTTGCCGGTTTTTATGCTTCACATGAGCAGGAAATTGATGAAATTTACGACAAGCTTGTAAAAGTACGCGACAAAATAGCGAAGAAACTTGGTTTTAAGAACTTTGTTGAGCTTGGTTACGTGCGCATGAACCGCAGCGACTACAACGCCGATGATGTTGCTTGTTACCGCCGCCAGATACTTGAAACTGTAACCCCCATGGCAAGTGAAATCGTTGAGAATCAAAGAAAACGGTTGGGCTACGACAAGATTTACAGTTACGACCTGAACTATAAGTTCGCTTCTGGTACGCCGAAGCCGCAGGGTTCCCCGGAATGGATTATAGAGAACGGCAAAAAGATGTATTCGGAGCTTAGCCCGGAGACAAAAGAGTTCTTTACGATGATGGTAGACAATGATCTTATGGATCTTGTCAGCAAAGAAGGAAAAGAAGGCGGCGGTTACACAACCTACATAACAGGCTACAAATCACCGTTCATTTTCTCGAACTTCAACGGCACTGCGGGCGACTTGGAAGTTCTTACGCACGAGGCAGGACACGCTTTCCAGGTTTACAGCTCACGCGACATTACGATTCCGGAGTGTATGTGGCCAACGTATGAGTCATGCGAAATCCACTCAATGTCTATGGAGTTTTTCACATATCCGTGGATGAAAAACTTTTTCGGCAAGGACACAGACAAGTATCTGTATGACCATCTTACGGGAACTGTTACCTTCCTGCCGTACGGCGTGCTTGTAGACCACTTCCAGCATGAAGTGTATGAGCATCCTGAAATGTCGCCCGCAGAACGCAAGGCAACTTGGCATAAGCTTGAAGGAATGTACATGCCGTGGAAAAAATACGACGGCGCGGATCTTTTTGAGCGCGGCGGCTGGTGGTTCCAGCAGCTCCACATTTTTAACAGTCCGTTCTACTACATAGACTACACGCTTGCACAAATCTGCGCGCATCAGTTCTTTGGCAAGATAAACAAAGACTTTAACGCCGCTTGGAAAGACTATCTGCACTTGTGCAAGCTCGGTGGAACGCAGTCGTTCCTTGGACTTGTTAAAGAAGCAAATCTTAAGAGCCCGTTCGAGGAAGGCACTGTAGCCGCCGCGATGGAAGTGGTTAAGGCAAAAATCGAAGAGTTTTCAAAGGGCGACATTCAGTAACTATGATAAAGAACATTATTTTCGATCTTGGCGGCGTCCTCGTGGACTGGAACCCTGTGGACAAATTGCGCCGAATGGGGCTGCCTGAAGAAGAAGTACAAGAAATTGCCAAAAACACGACTTTTTCGCCTGAATGGAATGAAGTTGACCGCAGCGCAATTGCCAAGGAACAGCTTTTTGCCAAAATGTTGTCAAATGTTCCGGGAAAATACCGCGAGGACGCCGCCAGCTTTTTGAACGAAGGTGTCTTTGATGCTATCCATTCGTTCAGTTATTCAGCGGACTGGCTGAAAAGCCTTAAGGAACGCGGGTTTTCTTTGTATCTGCTTACGAATTATTCGGACTGGATGTTCGATTATCACTATAAAAACGAGTTTTCGTTCACGGATTACGTTGACGGCATGGTTGTTTCTGGAAGAGAAAAGCTTCTTAAGCCCGAAAGCGCGATTTATGAGTGCTTGTTAAAAAGATACGACCTAAAAGCAGAAGAATGTGTTTTTTTGGACGACCATGCGGAAAACGTGGAAGGCGCAAAAAAATGCGGTCTTAACGGCATTGTTTTTACAGATTTTGAAAAAGTGAAGGTAGAACTAAATTCTTGCCTTTAAATCGGTTCAAAAGGAGCATAGATGGGAGTCAGGAAAAAATCGCCAGTTGAGAAAATACGGCGTAAAGCATTGTGGCCCAGCTTTGTGGGTTTTGTTGTTGTCTGCGTAGTTTTTGCTTTTCTCTACAATGCAATTGTCGGATTTTTTATCCATAATGTAATCGATAGGAAAAATCGTGAAAGCTATGAGACTGCTTTATCGGTTAAAACCTTTCTCGATACGCATGAGGAATTCAAAAATGGCGGACTTTTGCCAGACACTCTTTCTCAGCTTGGCGTGCTGAATCCTGACATTTACGGCATTTGCTTTATAAACTCACACGATGAGATTATCTGGCAATTGGATGATAATACACCATCTTTCCAAAAGAATCTTGAGTATAAGCTTGAAGGCTGCACTATCTTATTTGATCAGGATATTGAAGAAATTCTCTCGGAAATTCACGAAAATAACAGAGCTCTGAGTTTTTTCTCCAGCGAGAATGATATGATTCTGAATCATCGGATTTTCAGTCGTTTGTTTGAATCTGGAACAGAGTTTTTAGTGGATCCGTCTCAGAAAATCGCCAGCATTCCATGTTGGGTTATTCTTGATGAAGAAGGAAATGCACCGCGTCTTTGCGTAAAAACTGAAATATCAATGCGCGGTTCGGAAATTGCGCCGTTCCTTTTTGTCTTTGGAATTTCAATCGTTTTTTCTCTCATAATGTTCTTTTGGTTCATCATATCGTTCTTCCGGCTGTTTGCGGACAGGCGGCGGCTTGATTACATACTCAACCTTGATCCGATTACGGGCGGAATGAACTGGACATATTATGTTAAAAACGGAACTAGGATTTTAAAGCGTAACAGAAGAAAGAATAATCATTATGCGGTAATTTCTCTTGCAATGAGGAAATACACGAATTACTGCACATACTATGGCGTTACAAGCGGCGAGGAAATCCTTGCCAAATTTTACACGATTTTGCAAAACTGCATCGGTAAAAAGGAGCTTGCCGTAAGACACGAGCGTGCTGAATTCGCGCTTCTGCTGATGTTTGACGACGAGGCCGGGCTTGAGCAGAGGCTCAAAAAAATCACTTTTATGCTTAACTCGGCTGCGATGGACCAGAGCTTTCATTTTTCAACGGGCGTGTACATTATCGACAGGAACGAGGACAACATCACGGAGATATACAATTCTGCTGCCGTTGCGCGGAACTGTTGTTCGGACGATGCGACAAAGCAAATCTGTTATTTTACTGACGAGATGTACAACAATCAGGTTTGGGAGCGCAAGGTTGAGAACGACATGGAAAAAGCGTTATACAACCACGAGTTTGAGTTGTATCTGCAACCGAAGTACGATACGCAGAAAGAAACGCTTTCCGCGGCAGAGGCTCTTGTAAGGTGGAATCATCCGACAGAGGGCTCGGTTCCCCCTGGAAAGTTCATCCCGATTTTTGAGGCAAACGGTTTTATAATCCAGCTTGATGACTATATGCTTACTGAGGTTGCGCGGGTGCAGGCTGCGTGGATAGCGAGAAAACAGCCTGTTGTGCCGATTTCGGTTAATGTTTCGCGGGCGCATTTTACAAAGAATGACCTTGCGCAGCATATCTGCAAAATAGTAGATGTTTTTAATGTTCCGCATTCTGTTATAGAGCTTGAGCTTACGGAAAGCGCGTTCTTTGATGACAAGGAAGCCTTGCTCAACACTGTGAAAAAACTTAGGAGCGCGGGTTTTAAGGTTTCTATGGACGATTTTGGTGCGGGTTATTCTTCGCTCAACACGTTGAAAGAACTGCCGCTTGATGTTGTTAAGCTTGATGCTGAATTCTTCCGCGGCAAAGACGAAATGAACCGTGGTAAGCTGATTGTCGAGGAGACTATCAACCTTGCAAAGAAGCTTAACATGCAGATTGTAGCGGAAGGCATAGAAAACCGCGAGCAAGTGGATTTCCTTAAGAAGAACGGGTGCGATCTGATTCAGGGATTTTTCTTTGCCAAACCGATGAGTGTGCCTGATTTTGAGAAAAGCGCGTTCAAACAGAACCAAGGAAATGTCAGATCAATCGAATAATGCGTACAAATATTAAATAATTCTAAAAAAATTCTTAAGTTTTTTGTAGCATTTGACTTACTCACAAAGATACCAAATAATTAATTTGGAGTCTGTTGTGAAAAAAATTTCTCTCTTCAGTTGTATTGTTTTTCTTGTAATATCTTTGGTTTTATCTTCATGTTCGTTAGGTGAAAGAATTTCTGAGCCAGAATATGATGACTGGAAAATCTTGTTCGATGACAGTGAGGAATATGCATCTGCATACTATAATGACAGTGGCTGGCAGACAGTCAATGTAAATGGAAGAATTGATGTTCAGGATAATCAGCACACATTCTGGCTTCGAAAACAAGTAGAAGTTCCTGCGAGCCTTGACGGCTCTAACGTTTGGCTTGGATTCCAGAAAACAAACTGCGCGGCACAGGTTTATGCGGATGGTGTTTATCTTGGCGGACGCGGAAGTTTTCCGCCTTATGTAAACGTTAAAATCGAAGAAAACAACGCTATCCTTATCCCTTCTAACTTTATACATAATGGAAAAATATCACTTGCAATCAGGATATATTCCCCCGGTTCCCTTGTGAAAGATCTTGGGCTTTCTTTGGACAACGATACGCAAGGCTTTTTTATCAATAAGATAAAGAATGTGTTCAATCAGCGGATTTTCCTTTGCATCGGTACGCTGTGTTTCTTTATTCTGTTTTATTCTCTGCTCCAGTATTTTATGGACAGAAAAAATACGACATTCCTTTATTTTTCGGGCTGTCTGTTGTTTATCATCCTTTATTTCTACGACCTTGGTTCGGAGAATACTGTCCTTGATTATAACGTCCAAAGGGCATTTACAAGAGCATGTCTTCCTATAAGCATGATGTTCCTGATGCTCTTCTTGAACAAGTTTTATAACCGTAAAAAGTTTAAGTTGTGCCTTGGAATCGCGATTTCTGTAATCGTTATTTTCGTAGCAGCATTTATGCTTGCAACTGGAAATGACACTTTGATAGACAACCTTTTCTTGATTTCAATGCTGCCGACTGTTGGCGTTATTGTTTATGGCTTTATAGTGACTGTTAGTGGCATCAAGGCGAAGATTTATGATTCGATTCCGGTTTTCATAGGATTTTTCACAGGTTCCTGCTGTGCATTGCATGATATAGTCTGCCAGGTTGCAGGTGTTGTTCCGTTCATGTGGACGCAGGGATTTGCGTTCTTCCTTGTAGACCTTTCGATTTTCATTACGCTGGCGATTCGTGAGTCGAACATCAAAAAAGAAGTTCAGCACCTTGCTTCTGAGACTCAAATCCAAAAAGACAAGCTTTCGAGCATTATCGACAAAGCGCAGATAATGGCAACGGAGTCAAATTCTGTAGCATCACAGTTGAATTGCTCTGTTGAGGCGATGATACAGTCTTCTTCACAGACACAAATAAAAGTTGATGATATTAATTCTGCGATTGCGAAACAAACTCGTATCCGCGAGGAAACTGCGCTTGCTGTGAATAACCTTACGACTTTCCTGCAGAACATTTCTTCGGAATTCGAGAAAGAAACCGCAATGATTCAGGATACGGCGCATGGTACTCAGGAAGTTATAAACGGCATTGCGACTGTTGGCGAAGGTATCTCTACGGCTGCGAAGTTCACATCATCTCTTTCGAAACTGACCCAGGCTGGCAGCGAAGACATGAAGAAGCTTATGGTCGTTATGGAAAGCATTCAGAATTCTTCCAATGAGATTCTGAGTGTCGTTACAACGCTTGATAATTTTGCCCAGCAGACAGACTTGCTTGCTATGAACGCAAGTATTGAAGCGGCTCATTCAGGAGAAGCCGGAAAAGGATTCGCGGTAATTGCCCATGAAATAAAGAAGCTTGCCGCGCAGACTTCGCAATGGTCTAACAAAATTGCGGATATAATTACGACTGTTATTAAATCCATAGATGACGGTGCTGGTTTGACCTCAAAAGTAAATACTGCCCTTATGCAGATTGAAACTGACTCCGTGGCGAGTGCCGAGCGCGTTAATGCGGCTTGGGAAGGAATGAAGGTTCAGCAGAACGCCGGCAATGAAATTGCAAAAGATTCAACCGGCCTGGCTCAGAGCGCAACTCACATGAGAACAGAAATTGAGAGCCAAAATAAGTTTGCGGCAAACGTCATGAATAATATGCATGATTTGATGGAAGCTTCTAAGGCTGTAAATGAGGCTAGCTCGGAAATTTCTTCGTTCACAGAGACGTTAAGTACAGAGGCTCAGAATCTTGCGCGCTTGGCAGAAAATACTGCCAAGACTGCAAAAGATCTTATGGAAATCATGAAGACCCATATTTAGTTAACTGTCTAGGTCTGCCAAGAATCTCTTTTCGTTATTCGGGTCGAAGTACAGGTCTATTGTCTGTCCGGCGCGGTATTTGCACTTTCCGGGTGTCACTTTTGTTTTGATGGTATACATCTTTCCGTTCGCTGAGCATGTCAGTTTAACCGGGTTTTCTCCGTTTATCTCTAACGATTCGTTTACTCTTACATCTACAATGATACAAGTTGTTTTGATGCCGGTTTCTTTAAGCGACTTTTTGCCCTGGCGTTTTTTTGTTACGAGACAGATGATGATGCCCAGAATCAGCCAGAACGCAATAAAAGAACACCAAATAATTAAGCCAATTTTCATATCGCCAGAATTAGTATTTGATGGTTCAATATTTACTTGAGTGTTGCTTTCGTTTGCAATAAAACCGATAGAGCCGAACAAAATACCAGCACCAGTAAAGATGATAAGCGCAAAGATGGAAAATACGAGCTCGCCTTTAGTGACAATTTTATTTGGGTTTTTGGGGTTTATCCGTATTATCATTTTAGACTCGACAATTGGTGGGGATGAAGTCCATGAATCAAGCTGAGTTGTATAAGTTTGTCCGTTGCATTCGTATTTCACGATGGGGTAATATACTGGGCCGTGGTTGTTTATTATGTTTTTGTAGTCCACAACTGTTGCTGAAATTTTTACGGCTTTGGCTGCTTGCTTGAATTTGGGAATAGTCATGCTCAAAATCAGGGCGATTGTCAGCACTCCTGCATACATGGAAATTGAGATTGCCACACCTTTGCTGGACATCTGGATTATTCCGCTGTGAAGGCATAGCACAAATAAAAGGGGGATAGCGAGCGCGACCCCCGCGATTATACATGCGATTCCAAACACGTATGGATTATCCTTTCCATACGTGATGCCGTAACTTGCTTGTTTTTGCATTACTGTCATAATTCTCTCCTTTTATTTCAGTACTTTGGGAAACTGATATCGTAACGGAAAACCTTTCCGTTGTTGTCTACCACAAACAGATAGAACTCGTAGAAATTAGCTGGAAGCGGGGTGACGCCGCTTATGTATTGCGGCGCCGTCTTAAGGTAC
>JAEEGK010023966.1_pt1 | contig 12684 bp, 12 predicted proteins | sample 8958771 | NCBI WGS metagenome assembly JAEEGK01 (sample SAMN16246547, study PRJNA631951) | gut metagenome | biome: gut microbiome; feature: rumen; material: SC-attached | host: Bos | place: Iran: Karaj | collected 2018-10 | reverse complement strand
GTGCGGTCAGGGCTATTCTGTGCTCGACTGGGCAACGAACGAAGGCTATCCGCGTCTCATCAAGGCTTTGAAGAAAGCTGGTGCCAAGAACACCAAGCAGTACTTCAAGGATTCGAAGGGCTAATCCAGCTCCTGCAAGAGTTTATCGAAAGACGGGCTTGAACGCCCGCCTTTTTTGCATTTTTGGGATGCTTGCGGACGTGATTTCGCTTTTTTGCCATTTTTTACGTGATAAAATGCCAAAATTTTGATTTAGTCACGTAAAATTTTGTGCAAAGTAAGTAACTTTCTGTATAAAGTAAGTGATTTTGGAGCGAAAAATGCTTTTTGGCCCTGTTTTTAGGGCTAAAATTGGCCTGATTTTGAAATTTTTGGGAAAAATTGGATGGAAAAATGGCCTGAAAGGGTGAATTTTTACGTACAACGTTATAATTTTACGTGAATAACTTGCGAAAAATCGTTTTACTCACGTAAATTTCGGACTTTTTTCATTTTTGCGATTTTTACGCTCTTAAAAGTTCGGCTTCTTGGAACAACGTTTCTACAAATTTTTTTGTGATTTTCTATCTTTTTTGAAAAGATTAACAGGAGTTTTTATGTCTATTCAAGTGATGGTTTATGGTATTCCGGGAAGCATGGGCCGCATCGTGGCAGAAACTTGCGTTGCCCGCGGTTTGGAACTTGTCCCGTATTCTTTGACGGGTGAAATTATTGTGGAAAACGAAGCCGAAGTCGCAGGCAAGACTATCCAGCTTTTGAAGCCGAGCAACCGCGAAGCCCACATTGGCGAAGTGCTTGCGAAGTACCCGAACATGATTTGCATTGACTACACGCATCCGAGTGCTGTGAACGACAACGCCGCATTCTACGTGAACCACAAGATTCCGTTCGTGATGGGTACGACAGGTGGTGATCGCGAAGCGCTTGCAAAGCTCGTTGCCGACGCAAACCATCCGAGCGTCATCGCCCCGAACATGGCAAAGCAGATTGTCGCATTCCAGATGATGATCGAGTTCCTCGCTAAGGAATTCCCGACGGCGTTCAGCGGCTACAAGCTCTCTGTGGTCGAAAGCCACCAGAAGACCAAGGCTGACACGAGCGGTACGGCAAGGGCCGTGGTGGGCGACTTCCAGAAGATGGGTTTTGACTTCTCCGTCGATGATATCGAAAAGGTGCGTAACGAAAAAGAACAGATGGAACGCATGCACGTGCCCGAGGAGTACCTCGGCGGTCACGCATTCCACACGTACAGCCTCGACAGCGAAGACGGCACGGTGCATTTTGAGTTCCAGCACAACGTGTGCGGCCGCAAGATTTACGCCGAAGGTACGGTCGATGCCGTGAACTTCCTCGCATGCCACATCGCAAACGGCACGGCGAAACCCTTCACCATGATGGACGTCCTCCGCTCTGGAAAGATGCGATAAAATAGTAGACAGTAGACGGTAGGAAGTAGGCAGTAATTGCGACCTTCCTACTTCTTACTTCTAACTTCCTACTGCCAATGCGTTCGTATATCCTTCGTCGTTTGCTTTTGATGATCCCGACGCTGATTGGGATTTCATTGGTGTGCTTTATTCTGATTCAGCTTTTGCCGGGCGGTCCTGTGGAAGAGCTGATTTCTCGTGCACAGCAGGCAGCGTCGATGAAGGGCGGGGTAGATGCGTCCAAGGCGCTTTCGCCAGAGCAGATTGCGCAAATACAGGCGTACTTCGGCTTTGACCAGCCCGCGTGGAAGCGTTACCTCACGTGGCTTTGGAACGTATTGCATTTGAATCTGGGCGAAAGTTATACGTACGGACTCCCGGTGTGGGATGTGATTGTAAGCCGTTTTCCGATTTCCTTGTTCTTTGGCGTGACGTCGTTCTTCTTGAGTTATCTTATTTGCATTCCGCTGGGGCTTTGGAAGGCGGTGCATCACGGCAGCAAGCTTGATTCGATTACGAGCGGCCTTATTTTCTCTGGCTATGTGATGCCGGGTTATGCACTTGGCATTTTGCTGATTATCTTTTTGGCTGGCGGTTCGTACCTTGACATTTTCCCGCTGGGCGGCCTTACGAGCGACGACTTTGAGGACTTCACGTTCTTTGGCAAGGTGTTTGATTTGGCACAACATCTGGCACTCCCGATTTTCTGCTACATGATTAGCGAATTTGCGTTCCTCACGTTCCTCATGAAGAATTCCGCTTTGGAGGAACTGGGCCGCGATTATATGCGAACGGCTTTGGCGAAAGGACTTAGCTTCAACCAGGCTCTTGTCCGCCACGCTCTCCGCAATGCTCTTATCCCGATTGCAACGCGCCTTTCGGAAATTTGTACGCTCATGTTTGCGGGCGCGCTCCTTATCGAAAAAGTCTTTGACATCGACGGCATGGGCCTTCTGTATTACAATTCCATGGTCAACCGTGACTACAACGTCGTGATGGGCATCATCTTCCTCAGCAGCCTCATGGCAATGATAGGCCGCCTTTTCAGCGATATACTTTACACGCTAGTCGATCCGAGAATTAAATTTTCGTGAGTTAGTCATTAGTTGTTAGTCAGTAGTCAATAGTCATTAGTCAATGAAAAGGGGAGGGCTGAATGAAAATATCAATTTTGATGGTCGTATTGTTTGTTTTTTATGCATGTTCTTCATCTGACGATGAGGCTAAAATGGTCCAATCAGAGGATAATGCTTCTGTAGAATTGCTTCAGGTCGATTCATGTTTTGCGCATTTTGATTATAGTGACCCAACGATGGGAATAGAATCTTTTTCGGTAAAACAAAATGATGATGGTTTCTATTCTGTTCGAGTTTTGGGAAATACGCAATGTCCTCCCGCTGAAAAACCTGATAATCTTGAATATTCATATAGGGGGGATACTTTAATGCTTGATATTTATAAAAAAGATCGTGTCTTTGATGTGACTTGCCCGTGTATGTATTGGGCCGATATCCTGATAAAAGGTGAAATTTCGTTTGACAAAATTCAAATTAACGGAAATGTATATTCTATCTCAAGGCAATGATAGACCGCCTTCTTATTGCAATCCTAACCACTAACCACCAACCACTAACCACTAGCATTACCCCATACCTTCACTGGATCCCCTTCCTGACGGTCGAGGATGACTGCACACTTCCTACTGTCTACTTCCTACTAAAATTTCTTTATCACTTTCCGCTTTCTTAAAGTATATTAAAAGCATGCAGAACGAATCTATTCAAATTTCTCCGACGATTCATGAGTTCTTGTTATCTCATGGTTATACCGAAAACTTTTCAGTCACTCCTATTGCCGGTGCTGGCTCGGGTAGGCGTTATTTCCGCATTGCCGACGGCGAACGGATGAGCGTCTTGCAGGTCAGTGCTGAGGTCAACGACGATTTCAAGCACTTTGCCGAATATTCCAAGACTTTTAGGGAATATGGCTTGCCTGTTCCGCGTGTTTATTTCGTTGATGAAGAATCTTGCCAGATTTTGACAGAGGACTTGGGCAAACGCAGCCTTTTGGACGAGGCGTACCCCAACGGGAGCAAGGTGCTTTCGGGGAGTGTGCGCGTTCTTTACCCCGAAGTGATTGACGCTTTGTTGCAGTGGCAGAACGCTAGCCATCCGTTGTTCAGCCACCATACTGAAATTTGGCTCCGCCGTTTTGACTTTGCGGCCCTCAAGTGGGAGACGGATTATTTTACCGAGAATTATTTGAAGCTCCACAAAGGCGTCGATGAAATTCCGCAATCGGTTCGCAATTTCTATTCGCTGGTGGCGGTTTCGGTCGATGCGCAGACCAAGGTCTTGATGCACCGCGATTTCCAGAGCCAGAATATCATGATCCGCCCGAATTCCGGAGTGGCGTTTGTCGATTACCAAGGGGCTCGTCGCGGTTCCATGTTCTATGACATTGCGTCGCTCTTGTGGGACCCTTACGTGTGCCTCCCGCTCCCGATGATCAAGGACTTCTTTGAATATTGGCGTGGGCAGTGCCGTGGAACAAGAATTTATACGAAGGACGATGCTTGGGAAGGCTTTGTTCACGCAAGCTTGCAGCGTTTGATGCAGGCTCTCGGTGCTTACTGCTTCCTCTCGAAGGTGAAAAAGATTGAGAAGTTCGAGCAGTACATTGAACCGGGCAAGTCTCAGCTTCGCGTCCTGTTTGGCGAATTCAAGCAGATTGCGAAAGCGACAGACCCCGAAGTGTTCAAGTTTATGGACTGGGCTTTGCAATAATGGCTCCGCTCTATACGCGTATTTATACGCAATCAGTCGATTTCAATTATGCGATTGGCTATGCTTACGACGCTCTTGTGAAAGGGCCGTATCCGTTTGATGCGATGGCTGCATGGAAAGGGCTTTCGGAGCGTATCGGCCAGGGCATTTATATGGGGCAGGGGCTTTTGCTTCCGCATACGCGTGTTCCCGGCTTAAAGGGGCCGCTGATGGCTTTTGCGGTCTGCCGTGACGGTTTTATCGGCATCAAGACGCGCAATGAAGAGACGGCGCAGTTTATATGCATGCTGCTTTCGCCGGCAGAATCCGCGATGGCGCATACGGTCGCGATTGCAAATGTCGCGAAGCTATTGCTGAACCCCGAATGGAAGGAAAAAGTCCTCGCCGCAACCGACGAGGATGAATTGAAAAAATTGTTCTGAATTAGTGGATCCCCTCCCTTTGGTCGAGGATGACGGCTCCAAGATGGCGGATCAGGTCCGCCATGACGTTTTCCCCAGATGATGCCATGGGCTTCTAGAATACGAAATTAGACAGCTTCAATCGCAGAAGCTGTTCGCCCTTGCGTCCCAAATACCTAACACCTGACTTCTAAATCCTTCCTACTTCCTACCGCCTACTTCCTACTAGTTTACCATTGCACGCTGCCGACGGCGTAGGTGCGGTAGCCTTCGTAGTCGCCGAAGAAACGGGTGTAGCTGCATCTAAAGCTGAACCAGTCCCATGGTGTTACAGATAAATTGAATCCTAGTTCTTTGTAACGTTGCGTTGTTTTTTTGCTTAGGAATTTCTTGTCCGTTGCACTTTCGGGCGTGTGCATGTCGTTGATGTGCCCGCCGAAAGCGGAGTCCTTTGCTACAGCTCCAAGGAATAGAGTCGCCTTGATGAAATTGTAAGTTGCGCTAACTTCGGTATGGATTTCCTGGCTGTTCGGGCCGAGATCACTGCCGAGACTTTGGGCGTAATTTGCGTAAGTGTATCCGGTGCCTTTGTGGTGCGTATAGACCCACGGTTCGATTCGCGTGTATTCGAACATCCAGCCAAGCATAGCCGGGCCTATGGCGATGTTGTCGCGGGCAACGCCAAGTGTGGTCGCCCATTTGTTGCCCCACCAGCTATCGTCGAACATGCTCGTCGGGGATTTCATGTCGTCCCACAAGAGTTCTGCGTAGAATTCCCAATTCGGGAGCGTTTTGATGCTCAAGTCAAATGCAAGCGAGATGTTGTCTTGATCGCCTTGCAAATGTTCCTGGAAAACGTAGGGGATGAACGGAATGACGTATGCCCATTCGAATTCGCGGCCAGTGCTGTCGCTTTCGGTGTTGGGGTTGGAACCTGCCGGCTCGGTGGTCGTGCCGTAAAGAGCTGTTTCGGAGAGTCCGAACGTGATATCTTTGGGGAGGCTCAAGTTGAGGCGGTGGGCGTGCAAATATTTGCCGAAGTTCTTCTTTTCGTAGAGCTTTGTCGCGTATTGCGTGTATTCAACGGGCCCGAGCGTTATTTGATAGCCAAAATATGGAGTCGGGGCTGCATCCGTGATGCGGCTGGAACTGTCTTGCCATGGGCGGTAAAAGCTTTTTTCTCCACGTAAGATGACGTGGTTGCGGCGGGCGGGCCCCCATTCGATGTAGTCGAATCCGGCGAGGAGTTTTGCTACTTTCGTGTTGTAACTGGCATTAGCCGCAAACAAATCCCACGTGCGTTTTTTTTCACTCTGCTTGTTGTAGGGGAGGCCTTCGTACGGGTTGTACATGTTGATGTTGATGTAACGGTTGGTGTAGTCCGTATTGACTTTTACGCGTGCATCAAAAAGAAAGTCGTCTGTAATTTTTCCGTCGATGAAAAGGCGGATGGATATGGCGTTGTCGTAATGCGTTTTCGCGTTTGTGAGATTTGTGACAGCGACGGAATCTAGGAGCTGGACGTTGATGTTTAATTCTTTTGTTTGTGCGGAATCTGCAAAGGTGATGTGGCGAGGCATTTTTGCCGAATGTGCAGAATCATTGAAATGGCTCGCGGCGGCATGCTGCGCATGGACTGTGTTCACTCCTACTGAAGTCACAAAGAACAATACGCTAAATAATTTATCCTTGAATTTCATAATACCCCCCGTTTTTCTCGATAAATTTCTTGAACGATGATTTTGATAAAGTAATTTTTAGAATTGTTGTAACTCTCAAAAACTGGGACCTTTTGATGCGGAGAAGTAGGCTTATGCCTAATCCGAGCAAAATGCCTATCGTCGGAAATCCGTTTTGGAATGCAAAATGAATTCGGTTTCGAATCATCAGGCAATCGATAAAGTAGGGAACACCTCCTTTTGCGTTTTCGCTCCCGGTCGAAGATCCGATGTCATGCATGATGATGCTATCTGTTGCCCATGCAAGCGTAAAGCCGTTTCGTTTGGCCTTGTAACAGTAGTCGCTTTCTTCGAAGTACAAAAAGAAATCTTCGCTTAAAAGTCCTGTCTTTTGCAGGCATTCCGGCGAAATCAAAAACGAGGAACCTTCTACGTAGTCAAATCCCGCTTCTTGGGCGGATTGCGGGCGGCGTACCGAGGCGAACTTCAGGTGGATAAAACCGACTCCGCCAGAAAATTCACCATTTGCTTTTTCGATGAGCGAACCGGTGATTCCTGCATTTGTGGCTGCTGCTTTTTCTAGAATTTTTTCGAGTGCTGTAGGGGTGGGCTCGGTATCGTTGTTGAGCAACCAAATATAGCTGCCGGCGTATTCTTCTAATGCAGCGCGGATTCCTTGGTTACAGGCTGCCGCAAAGCCTCTGTTTTCTTTGTTCCAAATCCAGCGGACTTTGAACGTAAAGGAAAAACTTTCAAAATATTCTTGAGATTCCTTAGTCGATGCGTTGTCGATAACATAAACGCAGTCGGGACAGACTGTGTTCTTTTCGAGTGCACGTAAACATGCGATGGTTTTTTCCGCATTCTTAAAATTGACAAGGACGGTGCAAACGGTTGGCATTATTTTTTTCCAGAAAATTTAGTGATGATGGGGGCACCAACAATGCCGTACAAAATATGTGAAATAAATCCAGGAATCCCTTTGACGTGCGGGTAAATATGACGTACATTTCGTGCAATCCATACAAGGTATTGCGGAATAAAGGGCTTGCTCAATAGGTCATTGACGTATGCGATGTACTTCTTCAAAAATTTTTGGTCGCTTGACGAGAGTGCTTTGAAATGCGGTGTCGTCAAAATCATTTTTGCCCATTGCAAATTCAGTTTTAAGTTGCCCGTCCAAGTGTGCGTCTGGCCGAGTCCAATCGCGTTTTGCCCGTGGATGCGGTATTGGATAATGGGGACGTTAATGGATTTTACGCCGTTGTCGTTTTTTGCTTCGGCACTTGCACAAAAAGTAATCCATTGGTCATGGACGGCGACTTGTTCTGGAATGGGGAGAATCTGCTGGAGCAACTTCGCCTTGAAAAGCGTCATGCATCCCGTGACGTTCGTGAATCCGGTGAGGATTGCTCTTAGCGAAAGATGTTCAGGAACGCCAGAGGTCTTTCGCCATGATTCGCCGATGATTTTCCCTTCGCCGTCAATCAACTGGGCATCGCCAAAAACAAGGTTGGCATCGGTTTGTTGTAGCGAATCTTCGAGAAGTTGCAGTTTTTGCGGGAGCCAAATATCGTCTTGGTCGGCGAGGGCGATCATGTCGTTTTCGCCAAGTTGCGGTTGTGCAAGTTCAAGTGATTTGGCAAATGCGGCTCGGTGCCCTTGATTCTTGGGAAATCGGTGAATTTGCAAGGGAAGTCGATCTTTGTAGCTTTCGAGAATGCTTGCAGTATTGTCCGTAGAGCCGTCATCGACTGCCACGATAAAGTCGGCAGGGCGTATTTGAGCCAAAAGCGAATCCAGCATTTGCGAGAGATACTTTTCTCCGTTGTAAGTAGCAAGAACAATACCGATTTTAGACATAATTCGAATATAGTTTTTAGACGGGAGACGAGAGTGGAAAGACGAAAGAAATCTTAGCAAAAAGCGATTATTTTTATATTTTAGTCAGTTGAAGTTTATAGAGTTGTATCATGAGCGTACCAAAGATTTTATTTATTTGTGATAAGAACGAATGTACCAGTTTCGGCCGCTTGACGATGAATTTGGTCAAGGCGGTTGCTGGCGAGTTTGAGTCCCATGTGTTGTGGCTTAAAACGCCCAAGTTCTTTGGGATGCAATCTGAAAGTGAATCTGTCCAAGATGATTTGTATGTTTCGCACGAGGTTTGGGCGAAGTCGCTTTATTCGGGATTTATTACGTTCCGTCGTCCGCTGAAAAAATTGGTACAGTCGCTGGAACCGCAAATCGTTTTTTTTATTCGCCCTGAGCTTGGATTCTTGGTGCCGGTAGTTTCTGGACTTTCCAAGACGGTGATGTTTGTGCATGATACGTTTGCCGAAACGCTTTACCCGAACTCTATTAAATTTAAATTGCTTAATTTATTCTATATTCGACCGACGGTCAAAGCTGATTTTTTTGTCTATAATTCCGATTGGACGCGCGTGCAGGCGGAAAGTCATTTCGGTGTGGACATGTCTAAAAAGCCGGGGGCCGTTATCGGTTGCCCTATCGACAGCGATTTGTTCAACAAGCCCGAAGTTGCCCCGACCGTAGCCGATAAGAAAGCTTTTGCCCGCAAGTACGGCATCAAGAATTTTGACGGAATGTGCTTGAACGTGAGCCTTGACGAACCCCGCAAGAATATCGAAACGTATTTTGAAATGGCGGCGCTCAGGCCGAATGTTGCATTTGTACGTATCGGCAAGTTCTCGGAGCATCTTCGCGAAATCGTAAATGCGAAAAAGCTTTACAACGTTTATCATTTCAACGAATTGCAGGCGCAGGAATTGCGCAATTTTTACCGCAATGCGGATTTGATGGTATATCCTTCGCTGTTGGAAGGCTTTGGGCTTCCGCCCATCGAAGCGATTGCTTGCGGAACTCCTGCAATTGGTGCCGCAACCTCTGCTGTCAAGGAAAATCTCGAAGGCGTGTGCCCGCTTATTGATCCGCCGACCGATGCTGAAGCTTATGCCAAGGTGCTTGACCGCGTACTTGCCGGTGAAAATGTTGTCGATGACAAAAAAGCAGCAGCCCTTTTGGACCGTTGCTCTATGAAATCTTTTGCTAAACGAGTGCTAGATTTTCTGAAAAATGAATGAAACTCGTCATTCTCGTTAATGTAGCCGGGGACATTATTCCTTGTCTTTTTTCCAGATGCCGATGAGGCTCTTGTTCTTGCGGAATGCAAGCCAAAGTGTCGGCCAAATGAGGATGATATCGCGGATGAGGCTCGTCCAAGCTTCGGCCTTGTCGTGGGCGGCTCCGTCTTGAAGCTCAAAGCAGCCGCAAGTGATGCCGAGGTCGTTCCAAAGCGCCCAGGCGAGTGCGATGATGAAGCTCACGAACATCCAGAAAATCGCGAATGCAGATTCCTTGACGAACGGCGAAACAATCATGGCAAGCCCGAACCATAATTCAAATTGCGGATAGACGAGCGAGAAGAAGTTGTTCACGAAGTCGAGGTGGAGCGCCGAGAAAAACTGGTACTGCGCGACGAGCGTTGCGAACTGGTGCGGGTCCTGAATCTTGAAAATCGAAGCGAAAATGAACATGCCGCCAATGCCTACGCGGCAAAGCGTTTCAAGCGCGCGGATGGCAAAGTCTTTTTGGATCTTGAGAGCGGGGAAGATTAAAGCACAAGCGACAATGACTGCTCCAACGCCGACGTGGATGTTGTAGCGGTAAGCCTTGGGCCATTTGTCTAGCAGCCAATCGTGGTCCGTGAACGTGAGGAACGTCTCGGGGAAGCTGATTTCTGCTACGCCGACAGCTACAAAGAATGTCGCTAAGAGAAGGAGAACGCCCGCAATAATTGTGAGTTTGAGATTTTCTTTTTCAAAACATGCAATCATGGTCGCTCCTTACAAAATATCAGCCGGTTTTTCGAGAATTTCTTGAGAGCCAATCCAATCAACGGACTTGGCGTCATCGACTCGGATGTTGTTGATAATGGCAAGAGCAATGCTGAATGCAGCGATGCCAAGCAGGACAATCCAATTTAAGGATTTGAGATAAGCGAGTGCGTCTGTCTTGATTTTTTGAATGAATTCTTTCATGTTGGTCAATATACAAAATTATTGATAAGGTGTTTGTTATTGATAAGGTGTTTGGGCGTCGATAAAAACCTGATTTTGAAAAATGGGCGATTTTTACGTGACTAAATGGTGTTTTTTGAATTTTCTCACGTAAAATTTTTAGTTTGTATGATATTTTTTGAGGAAAAGGCAATTTTTGAGACGAAAAGTGCTTTGAAATTGTCTTTTTGGTTGGTCGAAGGTTGTCTTTGTGGGCCTAAAATGCACTTTTTGTGGAATTATTTTTTGAATTGTAATGAAGTTTGTTCGAAATTTTACGTGACAAATATGAATTTTTTCGAAATTTTCACGTAAAAAATGGCGTTTTTTCGATTTTTGATTTTTACAAGCAAAAAAAGACTCGCCGAAGCGAGTCTGTAAATGTTACTGAATCCTTCGACTACGCTCAGGATGACACGCTATTTGTCACCCTAGAGGGGCGGAGGCATCCTTTGTCGCAGGTCCTTTTGTAAATGTTCTTCGCAATTTTGAGTTATTCCGTCATGCTTTGTTTTACAGGGGCTGGATGATGAATGCAGTCTTCTGTGAGCCATAAGCGACTCGTATAAACGAGTCGTGTTGGCGAGAGCGAGGCGAAGACGGAGGTTCTATCTTGCGATAGAGCCGAGCGGTCTTTTAATGTATTCCGTTGCCGTCGGCGACGTCGCAGGTTACGGGCTTGCCGTTCACTTCGAGAGCGAGCGTGTCGCAGAACACGGCGCCGCCCTTAGCTGTGAATGCAATCTTTTCGAAGTCCTTCACCTTGAGTTCGCGCGGTTCGCTCGGGGTTACACCCTTGAACAAGGCGCGGTCACCCGGCTTGGCGTCTTCGGGGACGCTCACGAGTCGGCATGTGTGCGCTTCGGCGTCGAGGTCGCCTGCAAAGAGCATACCCTGGCTCATGATGCCGCGGAGTGCGTTCGGCTTGAGGTTTGCGAACAAGAGAATCTTACGATTCTGGAGTTCTTCGTGCTTGTAGCTGTTCTTGAGGCCGCTGCAGATGGTGCGCGGTTCGCCTTCGCCTGCGTCCACCTTGAGGACGTACAAACTATTAGCATCCGGATGGTCGGCAACTTCGACAATCTGGGCAACGCGCATGTCCATCGCGGCCGGAACGTCGGCTGCCATAAGCGGCTTGTTCTGCTTCGGCTTTTGCTGCGGTTCGGCCTTCTTGACTTCTTCTTCGATACGCGGGAAGAGCGGCTTGCCTTCGCCGAACTGTTCGCCACCCTTGAGGATGCCCCAAACGAGGTCGTTCTGGTCGGTAAACTTGCTGCCGATCATCGCAAGACCTTCTTCGCTCTTGCCCGGGATGACCGGCCAGAGCATGCTGAGCGAGAGACGCACGGCTTCTGCAGAAACATAAAGCACAGTAGCGAGTTCGTCCTTGAGGGCGGGGTCCTTCGCGAGTTTCCACGGGGCCTTGACTTCGAGGTAGCGGTTCACGCTGCGGACGAGCGTCATGATTTCTTCGACAACCTGCGAAAGCTTGACCTGCGGAATCCATTCCATCACGTTCGTGCGGACGCGGTTTGCAATGGTGATGACTTCGTTAGCGGCATCATCAATTGCTGTCGGAGCCGGGAGCTTGCCTTCGAAGTTCGTGAGTACCAAGCGGTGTACGCGGTTGAGCACGTTACCGAGATCGTTGGCGAGGTCGCTGTTGATGCGGCGGACAAAGCCTTCGTGCGTGAAGTTGGCGTCCTGACCGACGACCATTTCGCGGGCGAGGAAGTAACGGAAAGCATCGATGCCGTACTTTTCCATGTAGTCCATCGGATTCACGACGTTACCGGCGGACTTGCTCATCTTTTCGCCGCCGTTCACGAGCCACCAGCCGTGGGCGAGGATGTGCTGCGGGAGCGGAATGTCAAGTGCCATGAGCATGGTCGGCCAATAGACGCTGTGGGTCGTCAAGATGTCTTTACCGATGAGGTGGTAAGTAGCGGGCCAAATCGGTGTGCCGTCGGCATAAGTCTTGTGGAATGCGGTCGAAGCGCTCACGTAGTTGAGGAGTGCGTCAAACCAGACGTAAGTTACGTAGTCCGGGTCGAACGGGAGCGGAATGCCCCAGCTCAAGCGAATCTTCGGGCGGCTGATGCAGAGGTCGTTCAGCGGCTGGCGAAGGAACCCGCGGATTTCGTTCCAGCGGTAGTCCGGCACAATCCAGTCCTTGTGGCTTTCCAGGAAGTCAATCAGCTTCTGCTGGTAAGAACCCATCTTGAAGAAGTAGTTCTTTTCCTTGAGCCATTCCACCGGGCGGTGGCTGATGGGGTCGCACTTGTTTTCGTCGAGTTCGTCTTCGCTGAAGA
>JAEEGK010023965.1_pt1 | contig 12684 bp, 18 predicted proteins | sample 8958771 | NCBI WGS metagenome assembly JAEEGK01 (sample SAMN16246547, study PRJNA631951) | gut metagenome | biome: gut microbiome; feature: rumen; material: SC-attached | host: Bos | place: Iran: Karaj | collected 2018-10 | reverse complement strand
ACTGGAATCGACAGTTGAGGACAATCAGCACGAAACAGTAACTGTAACTATCCCCGTCCGTGATCGTAATTTGCTCCAAGAACTAGTCCGTAAGTTCGGCTGGGCTTGCGTATTTTGAGTTATCTTAATTCATGGAACAAAAGTTCAGCAATAACAATTTAGACCTCGAGACGCTGCGGGATTTTTGCAAGCGGGAGGGCGAGGCAGTCACCTACCGTAAGGGTGACCAGTTTGAGCGGGAGGGTGATCCGGCACGGTGGATTGCCTTCGTGGAGAGTGGTTGCTTCAAGTATGTGAATCATGGCATCAGCGACGACAAGGCTCCGATTAAGCGAGAGCCATCAAGCTCGCTTGATATGGCCGAGCGTGAGGAGGCTCGACCGAAGGTCAAGGAACACATTACCTGGTTCTCCTTCAAAGGCGAGTTCGTGGTTGACTATCCGACATTCCTCTATGGTCGTCCATCGCAGACCACTATCGTGGCGATGATACCCAGTCGCGTGATCAGGGTTACAGGTCAGCAAATGGAGCAGTATTTCAACCAGAGCAAGGAGACAATGGAGCTACGTGCCATCATTGCCGAGCACATTCTCTTCCAGTTCCGTTCTCGCTATCTTGACCTTCATTGCACCACAGCCCGTGAACGCTACGACCTGCTGATGCAGCGTTGCCCGGGTATCGCAGCACACCTCGACTTACAGGACATTGCCTCGTTCCTCAACGTCACTCCCCAAACCATCAGCAAAATTCGCAAAGAAATCACTTTCGGGAAATAATAGTCATAGATTTCCCCCAAAACTCTTAAACTAGTTTCAGACTTTTGCCCTCGGCAATCATTTTCTTTGGTTTCGCCGAGGCTTTTTCGTATGGCTTTTTGTAACTTTGCGGTCAGACTTCATAAATAAATATAGAATGACGATAGAATTAAGGCGATGGACTATGAATGACAGCAAAGAACTTACTGCCTTGTGTAATGCAGTTGACAGGAGTTTTCTTTCTGACCGTCTGCCCTATCCTTATACAGAAGAGGATGCAAAAGCATGGCTGAATATGGTTGCCCAAAATGATTCTGTCACAGGGATCTATCGGGCAATCGTAATGGACGGACAACCTATTGGCAGCATTTCCGTCGAACAGAAGGATGATGTTTTTAGGATTGATGGTGAAATCGGCTTTATGCTTCACGGTAATTATTGTAACCAGGGAATAATGACGGAGGCGGTTAGGCAAATGTGTACAATTGCACTCCGCGACTTGCCGATTGAACGGATAACTGCCAACATCTTCCAGCCAAACACTGCTTCGATGCAGGTCTTACGTAAGAATGGCTTTGTTCACGAGGCTACCTTGCGAAATGCAGTCATTAAGAACAACGAAATATACAACCTCTGTATTTGGGGATTGACAAAAAACTATAATAATTTATCGAAATGAACAAAGAAACTATCATCACCGCGCTACTCGCTGCAATATTTGGGTTGACCTCTTGCAGCAGCGATAGCGAATTCAACGGCAACAAGCCTGTTTTAATTATTGACCCAGTAGGGATTGGTTTGGATAAGCCAACGGCAACAACCACGCTCAGCCTTTCCAATGCGCCCGTCATCGATGGCTCTGATTCCACAGAGCCATTGAGAAACCTGTTGATGTGCCGACTGCTCGGTATTGATTGCCAATGGAAGCAACGTTTACAGACTGATGCAACGTGGTGCGTCATACCGCAATACCAAACTTTGAATGACGATGATAAAAAAGCCTTACAACGCATCCTTAAGAATCGTAATACACACGGATCATTCATCAGTTTGATTGACGGCGAGAACGACATCATCATTACGGCTCGTGACATTAGCCGTGATGAACAGAAATATGCCGATGAGAAAGGCGTTGCTCTGCTCTCCCGTCCTGTGGCAAAAGACGCTTTCGTGTTTATCGTCAACCCGAAGAACCCTGTCCGCAATCTCTCCATTGAGCAGATTCAGAAGATATACACTGGCGAAATCCGTAATTGGAAAGAGGTTGGAGGTAACGACGCCACCATCAATCCCTATGTGCGTAATCCCAATTCTGGCAGCCAAGAGAAGATGGAAACCATTGTTATGGATGGGCTGACAATGATTGACTGGCCCGAAATGGTAGGTTATGTGATGCTTGCGCCTTATTTCCAGTTGGAGAATGACGAAAACGGAATTGCCTATACTCCTTTCTACTATTACGACACCATCGTGAACGATGATCGCACACAAGTCATCGGTGTTAACGGTATCACTCCAAACAAGCAGACCATTGAGGACTGCAGTTACCCCTATGTTACCTTTGTCATGTCCAGTGTCCGTGCCGACATTGACAAATCGAGTACCGCCTACCAACTTTTCTACCAACTTGCCTCAGGGCAACACAATGACATAGTGAAGGAAAGTGGGTATATTGAATCGTTAAAGAACTATTGAACCCCTTTAAATAATAAAAATGAACAAGAAAACCATCATCGCCGCACTGCTGGCTGCTATTTTGGGGGTGACCTCTTGCAGCAGAGATAGCAATTACGAAGACAAAGTAGAACAAGTAACTGTTTATGTGTCTGCTGAAACGGGGATGTTTTATAATGTTCCTAACACCACGCTTGAGGATGGGATGTTAATTCGGATCGAGGGCGAGGAGAATTACATTTGCGTTGCCTTTAGTACAATTGCGGGATTCACCTACGAGAAAGGCAATGAATATGAACTGTTAGTGAAGAAAACGATCCTTGCTAATCCTCCGCATGATTCTGGAAGCATCAGGTACGAACTTATCCGCATTGTCTCACAAAGAAAAGTTGTATAATCATTGAGATGAACAAGCTAACCATCATCGCCATACTGCTTGTCCTCATTACAATGACAGGCTGGGCACAGACTACTGTTAAAGGTCACGTCGTTAATGAACGGGGCGAGGGCGTGGAGTACGTCAGTATCGGAATCGAGGAGGATAGTGTGGGCGTTATATCCGACGCGCAGGGACATTTCACGCTGACGATACCCGCAGTGCGTTACAATCTGCTGATGAAGCGTTGTCCTGGCATCGTGGAGCAATGATCGCATTATTCCTGTCACTCCCAAGACCATTCTAATCCGAAAAGAAATCACTTTCGGCAAAGAATAGAAAAACTCTTAACCTGGGTTAAGACCTATATCCTCGGCAACCTGTTTTTCAGGCTTCGCCGAGGCTTTTTTGGTCGCTTAATGTAATTTTGCTGTTACGTTTTTCGTTCTCAATCGTATCAATAGTAGAATCGTATGGAAAAAGACCTACTTACATCCTCGTTTCTTGGCTTGCGTGACAAGCTGCACCACATCGCACTGAAGTATCTCGGAAGCGATGAGGATGCCAAAGATGCGCTTCAGGATACATGGCTGAAACTGCGGAGTAAGGGAGAGGTGGAGACAACGATTGAGGCAAGAAACAAACTCGTCACAGTATTGCGGAATGTCTGCATTGACCATTTGAAAAAAGCAAGGGAAATCCCGATTGATGTGACTGTCGATATTCAAGCCTACAGGATGGATGAAGAGGACATAGGGAATCTGGAACAGCTACTGCAAGAAGGACTGACACCGCTTCAAAAGGAGATCTTCAACCTCGTGACCCACGAAGGGTTTGACTACAATGAGATTGCCAAACAACTTTCAATGTCCGTTGAAGCCGTAAGGATGAACATGAGCCGTACAAGAAAGAAAATACGTGAGAACTATAAACGATTGAACAGATGAAACAGACGACAGAACAATTCACTATTGAGGAGGCCGAAAGACTCTGCCAGTTATATATGGACTGCCAGTTGTCGGTTATGGAAGAGGCCGAACTGGAGTATGTGCTGGCACAGACCGAACTGGATTCACCGATGATTCATGATACGAAAAAACTGATGGACATATCGCGGTCTGTCAGAATCTCCAATACTGTCAAACGTCCATCTAGTTACAGACTCTTAAAATGGGCCTTACGTGTTGCGGCTTGTGTGGCAATCCTGCTGGGCTGTGTCACTATTCTACGCAACAGCCTCGCTACAGACGATGCCGAGTGCATTGTTTTTGTTGAAGGTCACCAGGTAAGCACCGAACAGGCACGCAATATAGCCGAGGCCGATGTTGCCCGAATGGAACAATTTATGCAGACCGTGGCCACACAACGAGCTGTGGAGGAAGCGAAAGTTAAACATTTTATAAACACGATACAAAGATGAAGCGCGTACTTATATTACTATTGTGCATAGTCAGTGCAGTCACCATCTATGCTAAGCCTCCAAAATTGAACGTGGAGAAACTGTTTGACGGCAGGTATAACAACAATAAGAGCGTAACCATTTCCATCTACAGGAATAATGGCAACTACTATCGTGGACTGACTATCAAGGACAATCCTGAAATAATCAAGGCCATCGCCGAAGCCATAGAGAAAGATGCTCCACGTGGTTCCGACTACTCCGACTATCAAGGAAACGACGAACAATACACCTCGCTCAAGATAGTGAACAACGGGGAGGCTATCTATATAGGATTGCAGCGGGACAAGTCTGGAGGAGGATTTTTCTTCATACAGGGCAAGGAGAAAGCATTTCAATAACAAATAGCAATAGAATATGAAAAGAATTTTCCAAGCCATTCTGGGGATGGCTATCCTCCCCATGTGCCTTTACGCGCAAGAAGAAAATGATTCCACGGCATGGTGGAAACAGGAACAAAACCTGCAAGAGGTCGTAGTTGTGGGGCAGCGGACGGTGCTGAAACAATCGCCTGATCGCATTGTTTACCTTACACGAAACGACATCTACGCCAAAGGACTTAACGGCATTGAGGTGCTTGACAGAATACCACGCGTATCAGTAGTTAATGATCTAGTGACTGTGGCGGGAAAGTCGTCCGTTAGATACATTGTCGATGGGCGGCTTCTGGAAATGTCCGAAGAAGCCATTGCCTTACAACTAAAGAATCTTCAGGCATCTAGTATAGAGAAGATCGAACTGCTAACTACTCCCCCTGCTAAGTATGCAGCAGGTACGAATGTCGCATATATCAGCATTATCACCCGCAACGAGTCATTAGGAACTCGGGGCAGCGTATGGGGACGCGGAATAATTAAAGATGATTTCTGTTACCAATTAGGTGGGAATATATCACATACAACCCGAAAAGTAGAATTGTCGGCAGATGCAAGTTGGACAGATACCAAAGGAATCAATGACCTCGATCGTACTTACTCGTTCATTGACCATATCAAGACCTCCAACCGCAGAACTGACTTCACAAACAGGCAGTTCGGCATCAACGGCCTATTCAAATATAAGTTCTCCGACCGACTAAGTGTTGGAGCCATTGTTAATGCCAGCGGGATTCGTCTGAAAAGCCAGCTCACGGACGTGACGATTGACAACGGCGCCTGCTTCAACTCGTATAACAATTCTCCGTCCAAGCCCAACAATGCACTGACCTTGACGGCGTTTTCCGACTGGCTATTGGATTCTGAAGGCAAGATGCTCAGCCTGACTTATAACTACTTTAATAAATCCGTAGAGTCTTTTGCCGATGTGACCACAACAGGAATTGATGAGACAGTACGACTCACCGACGATGCCCACAACAAGTATCACATCCATTCTGCAAAACTGGATGCTGTGCTTCCTTTCAATGGTTTCAAAATAGAGGCCGGAATGGCGTACACAGGCATTGGAAATAACACTTCACTGACTGTAAATCGCTTCGTCAACAACCAATGGGAAAATGATCCAATGCAAAGCAACGGATTTGATTATGACGAAAATACTGCTGCGGCATACATCAGTGTGGAGAAGAATTTAACTAATTATCTTTTTGGGAAACTCGGACTTCGCTATGAACATACTGATGTTAAAGGGCATCAAACTGTAGGTAACGACAATCATAATAACAATTATGGTTATCTATTCCCCTCTGTAAATTTGAGTTGGAATAGTCCGAAAATTGGTCGTTTCTCATTATCCTATTCAATGGGCATCACACGTCCAAACTTTGCTGACCTCAATCCTTTCCGTTACTATACCACTACTAACGACTATGTTTCTGGCAATCCAGACCTTCACCCAAGTCTGGCACACAATGCTGAAATAAATTATAGTTTCAAAGGAGCCTATGCAGTGCTGTATCATTCCTATAATCATGATGCCATTGGTTATGTCACCCGATTTAATACTGATGGTAGTCAGTACACTATTCCCGATAACTGTATCAATAACAGCAAGACAGGATTATACGCCTCTTACAATCGTTCGTTCTTTGGTTGGTGGGGTGTGAATGTCGGTGGTGAAGTCTTTTACACTTATGCAAAATCCAAAATCGAGGATTTCAAAAACCAGAATGATAATAGTTGGAGTGGAAAGCTGGAACTGAACAATACTTGGATGCTCAACCACTCTAAGACGTTAATTCTCGGTCTTCGGTTCAGTCACTATTTCCCGTATCATGAGCGAATGACACAATATGAGCGGATTTCCCTGATAAGTTGTGACATTAGGTATATGTTGCTTAATAATCGTCTTACCCTTTCTGCATCAGTCAGTGATCCCTTTGGCTGGAACATCACTAAGTCCACCGCTTTATATAATGACTATAGTGTCTATACTCGAAACAACATTCATTCCCATGCCATCAGTTTCCGTATTGCCTATAACTTTGGCCGCAACAAAGTGAATGGCGTATATCGTGACACAAAGGAGAGGGAATCCAGCAGGTCTTATTAATAACTGAATAACATCGTCACCGCACTGCTCGTCTTCTCTTAAAAATACTGAAATGAAACAACGGACACCATATCGCCAAAACGAAATACCTCTCTCGCCGGTGAGGGGGAGAGGGATGGTGTTGGTATTTTATTATAGAGAACAGATTAACTCATTTTACCCAGTCCTCTATATCAAGTCCCTCGATATGACTAAAGTGCTTTACATTGTGAGTGACAATCGTCAGACCGGCAGCCTTCGCAGCACAGCCTATGAGAAGATCGAAATCCTCAATCTTCTGGCCTGTACTCCAAAGCCGTACTTTTTCCTTAGCAAAGGTATGAACAGAGTCAGCAAAGGGAATGACGGTGATCTTGCTTATAAAACCATTGACTTGCCGCATGTTCTCCTCTATATGTTCACTATAATAGGCACCTACAAGGAGTTCTGCAATTACTACATCGTTAACATAGCAATTCTGCATACCAACCTCATCAAGTTTATGAGCCACAGCACGGTTTCCCCTAAACAATGCTATGCAGATACTAGTATCGAGCAAAAAACCGTTCATAAGACTGTGTCAAAATTGTTATCTGTTCGCATCTTGCGAATGTCGTCTACAATTTCATCTGCCGAACGGCTATCCTTCCATACGCCACAGAAACAATCGGCCCAACCCGTTTCCTCTTTAGCTTTTTTCGCAGGAACCAACGATTTCACAAAAGCCAGCATCTTTGTCATGGCCGACTCATTGTCAAGAAGCGGACTCATCTCACGGAACAATTCCGCACGTAACTCTATTGCTGTCATAATCGTATATCTTTTTGTTCTCGGGGGCAAATATACGAAATATTTCTGAATAATCAAAGAATTCGCATAAAATAAACATAATGTAGAACCCTTTAAACAATAAAAGAAGATGAGTCCATAAAATAATCTCTCTAAAATTTGGGCGTTTCAAAGAATTGGAGTAACTTTGTCGCCCCAGAGCTTTGACAGCTTTCTGTAACAGCCCTATCGAATTAGCAGTTCATCTGGCGAAACGTACAGGAAAGAATGTCATGTCGGCTCACGCATGCCATAACGGAAGCGTGGGCTTTTTGGCATAACATCTGTACGTGGGTCCTGCTAAACCCGATGGGGCTGGTGTTATCCAAAGTAACAAGTCCACGCCATCCGTTTTTCTCCATTATCATATTTAGTTAAATATTAATTCGTATTAAGGAATATGAAGAAGAGAAACGAAGACAACCCAGAAAGTCTGGGCGGACTCGGCTACCTGGTGCCCGCCGAAGTCCTGAAGAAGTTGAATGAACTGCTGGAGCTGCTGCACCAGTCAGGCGATACTAATCATGGCACCACTGTGATCAATTATTATGCAGAGGGCAGCTGGCATGTGGATAACAGTACGATAGGTACGGTGAATAACAACAATGGCGATTGCAGTCATGCTTTTGAGGGCCATTTCCCAACGACAGGAAAGACAGCCACTAAGGAAATGATGAGCCGTGCAGCCAGGATTACGCTTGACGGGGGATATTGGAAATCACAACGCTCATGGTCGGTCGCTTTTGTCGTCTATTGCATTTGGGGCTACAAAGGCAGGGTAAGTGATTTCCTGACAGAAGTGGATGGATGGCCGGATGGCGTGGCAGAGAGAATGGCCTGCAACCGTGATGCCGTGGAAAAGCTGAAGAATACCTACTATTTCTCAAATAACATTCTTGACTGGCGCAAAGACGGCGTTCCTGAACAATACTGCATTTTAGGCGAACAGTTGAACGCGGAACTTGAAAAGATGTTGGATCAACCGACGGGATAAAGGCGCATGATTGGCGCAAAAGGCGCAAAACAAGGCGCATTTGGCGCATTATGTGGCGCATGCACAGACGTTTCTTGTCTGTGCTTTTTTTTGTGCCTAACTTTGCGATGTGAAACTTTTAATTCATATCGTATTATGCAACAAATTTTCAGAATCGAGGAGATGACGCCGTTGGTGGAGATTCAGCCAAAGGCAGGCAGTCCGAATCAGGACCCCCTCAAAAAGATCGAAATGAATCTGACGGATGGTATCAACACCGTAAGGGCAGAAGCTTTGGGAAGAGTGGCGGAAAGGATCGCCAATCTGGTGAAGGACTGCAAGAACCAGGAGCACATCGGCCAGCTGGCTACGGTGGACTTCACGCTGGAGCGCCGCGAGGGACAGACCCGCGAGGACGGCTCGAAGACCTACTTCATGTCGTTTAAGGTGAACAACTTCGCATTTATTCAAGAACCCGTATCAACTTTTTAAGTTATGGAAGAAAAGATTTTTGAGAAGGATTTCTCGTACAGAGCACGCGTGAACGGCAAGGACGGTGTGATCACGGTCAGGCCGGAAGAGAAAGGCAAGCCCACGAAAAAGAACGTGGTGCAGGTAGGTAAGGCCCAGATGTGGAGTACGACGGGCAAGCGCAACCCCAGGAGGTTCGTACAGCTGGAAGCCTCGGAGAAGGCTGGCGACCTGATAGGGGAGATGAAGGAGCAGTTCGACGGCATCATCGCCGAGCTGGGCGGTACGCCAAGCCCTGACCCCATGGAGCGTCCGCTGATTACTCAGGACTCCCGACTGGAGGTGTGGCTCTCGAAAGAGCGCCATCAGCTGGTGGTGAAGAAGACGGTGAATCTGAACGAGACACCCGACTATGGAACGGAAATCAGTAACCTTGAAGCAGAATTAAGAAGATGTTTACTTATCAACAGAACAAGTCTACTGAATGCTTCCCGTGCGTAGCGCAGACGTTCAAGGCGCTGACACAGGATCCGGAGACGGCCAAGAAGATTGACGAGGTCCGCAGGTTAAATGCCTGCGGACAGATTGCCAAGGCCAAGAGAAGGAAGGACTCGCTGCCAGGCTGTCTGTATCAGACCAAGGAGGTGCTGGAGACCGTCGGCGAGTCAGAGTATAACAGGGGCAAGCGGGGTCGCTGGCGCTTGCAGAGCCAGTGCGTGCTGAACGGTTTGGTGATGTGCGACTACGACCATGTGGAAAACCCGCGCGAGAAGTTTGAGGAGATCCGGAAGAACTTCGACCTGAAGCAGCTGGGCATCTGCCTGTTCTTCATCACACCGAGCGGTGAGGGCCTGAAATCGGTATCGATAGCCGACATCGGCTACAACCTGATGGACAACCAGAAGATGCTTGCGACCAGATTCGGCCTCGAAGCAAAGATCGACAAGGGTACGCGTGACAGCAGCCGACTCTCATACATCCCCAAGTGGGACGATATACTGTATATTGACGAAGAAATACTCTTTAACTATGATAATCCTTTATACGACGAGAAATACGGGAAGCAATACCGTGAAGGCAACAGTCAGGGCAAGCTTGATTTCGCTGAAAATGGTGCTGGAAAGACTGATCAGGATGATGAACTGAAGGTTGACCTGACGGCCATCAACCTGGATCAGGACGAGAATGGTGTCTACTGCTATCATGGTGTGCCATACACCGATATCCTGAAGAAGTGGCTCGAACTGAAAGGGGGTACGCCTGGTATCGGCGATAGGCACGACAGGATGCTGGGTCTCTCGGGTGAGCTGCGCCGCATCGTGAATAACAAACCTGCCAATGTGCTCTGGCTGATGAAACAGGCCGACTTCTACAAGGACTTCGTCAAGGAAGGCCGTGAGAAGGAACTGGAGCGTATGGCCATCGACGTCTGTAAGTTCAGACCGCGTGGCGCCTTGTCGGACGAGCTCGCCCAGACACTCGAAAGCTTCGGCATCAAATACACCAAGGCGGAGGTGCAGAACAATCTGCCCTATGATGACTGGGCCGACCGACTGATGGAGATTCCCCTGGGATGCTATGAGCCAGCCCTGGCGCATATCGACAATCCGAGGGTGAAGCCCGGTGGCGTGATTACGGCCTCGGGTATGTATTCGGTACTCCTGACCCGTTGCGACTATCAGAACTGGAAGGGCGACATGCAACGCCTGAACTCGCTGGTGCTGATGTGCGGTGAACCTGCATCGGGAAAGGCTGTGGCCAAGGAACAGGACGAGCATATCATGCTGACCATGCGTGAGAGTGACAAGCCTGCCCGTCAGGCTGAGAAAGCCTATAAGAAGGAGAAGAACGCGCGTAACACGTCGAGCAAGGCTCAGAAGGGTGAGGCTTTGCAGGAGCCGGGCGGCATTATCCGCTACAACGTCGTGAAGGTGTCGAACAACCGCTTCTATAAGCACGCTGAGAATAATAAGGAGACTGGCTACGATGGCCAGCAGTGGTTCTTGCACCAGTATATGTTCTCGACGGAACTGCTCTCGCTGATCAATGCCAAAGGGGGATTCCAGGAGAAGCGCGACATCATGTTGCAGGCTTTCCACAATGAGCGTAATGGTGTGGACTATGCCAACGGCGACTCGGTGAACGACTCTATGCCCATGATGTTCTCGGGTGTGTTTACCTGTACCAGAACCTCACTGCAGCTGTTCATCAATGCCAGGAATATCGGTGACGGTCTTTCGACCCGTATGACCTCGTGGGTGATGCCCGAAGAGGACTATCACACCGATGAGTATCGTGCCACGAGACGTGACAACACGCCTGCCCATCAGATGGAAGAGTGGGGGGCTCGGTTTGATGCGCTGAAGTGCGAGATCAAGGGTATAGAGAGGCTGGTAAAGCACGTGTATGACCTGTGTGCCGCCCTCGGTGAGGAAGCCCGCATCAATGAGGACAAGGTGCTGAACCTGGAACGTAAGCGCCTGCAGGATAAGGTGATGGCGGTGTGTATCCCACAGGTGATCTCGACCCAGCCTTCGTGGGATGAGTTTGTGAAGACTGGTGTATGTCAGATAGAGGAGCATCATCTGGCCTTTGCCGACCTGATGTGTGAGATCATCAACAAATGCGAGGATGCGCTATTTGGTCAGCTGCTTCAGGACATGTACGACAACGAGGCTCGCGATACCTTGTTGCGCCGTGTGTACGACAAGACAGCCAAGTTCTACAGCCTGTTGCCGGAGGAGTTTACCACTCAGGATGTGATGAAAACCTGGGGATATAGTAGGATTGACAGTGCGTCGAAGAAAATCGCTGATCTGATCAAAAACAATCAGGTTGAGAAAGTCAAGAAGGGTAGTTATAAGAAACTTGCTACAGCGATATAGTCCATCTTGGCATTTTGGGATTTTGGGTATTTTGTTTTTTTAGACATAAGAATTATGGGAAATGTAGAATTAAATATTATGATGAAACTCTCGCCTCACTTTAGTTTAGGAGAGTTGACAAAGACCAAGCATCAGACTGCGGATGGGAACATCCCGAGTCATGTAGTGATTAAGAATTTGAAGCGTATCTGCGAGAATTGGCTGGAGGATCTGCGTTACAGCTATAACACGCTGTATTGTCTGCAACCAGGGGAGGATTATGAAACCTCGAAGAACGTAGAGTCGATCATCATTAACTCGGGCTACCGATCCCCAGCGGTGAATCTGCTCGCGGGTGGGTCTAAAACGTCCAATCATCTGACGGGCTGTGCAGTGGATATCCGCTGCGCGGGCAAAGAGCAGATGATCCGCTATGCGGCGATTCTGTTAGATATCGCTGATGGGACGAAACAAGATTATGATGAGTTGTTATTAGAGCAACATGGTAGTGTCTGCTGGCTGCATTTCGCGGTGAAGCCTAAGGATAACAGGCGACGTATCGCGTTCTTGAAAGCCTAAATGAAAATCCCCGCTCGAATGGGCGGGGATTATTATTTATTAGCCTCTTGCCATTTTGTAGATAGCTTCCATGTCGTCGGCTTTGAGGACCTTGAGGGCTCCGCAGGTGGCGGTGTAGTCGCGGCTGCACTTGCGGGTCATCTCCTTGATCTCCTCGTCGGTGATGTCCTTGCCAATCAGTTCCTTGATGTTGATGGGCATGCCGATGGCGTGGTAGAAGCGCTCCATGGCCTCGA
>JAEEGK010023964.1_pt1 | contig 12685 bp, 8 predicted proteins | sample 8958771 | NCBI WGS metagenome assembly JAEEGK01 (sample SAMN16246547, study PRJNA631951) | gut metagenome | biome: gut microbiome; feature: rumen; material: SC-attached | host: Bos | place: Iran: Karaj | collected 2018-10 | reverse complement strand
TTATCACCGCTCATTTTTACTGAAATATCAGTGTCATTTACCAAATAATACGCATAACTGATGATTTTCGGGTCGTTTTCGTCCTTACACGATGACATAAAGCCAAGCAAAACTGCTAACAATAAAACTAATTTTTTCATTTCTTTTATGTGTTTAATTTTTCAAGCCACAAAATTACAAAAATTTTAAATACCCCGTGCATCTTTTTTGCAATGTACGGGGTATATAATTAATTTGCGTATTTTTCAGGTTTAATGCCCTTCACCAACATCGAATCTTGTATATTTTGGATAAGACTGTCTGTGAAAACATAATAATGCTGTCGATAAATTGAATTCGGATTTTCTTCTTTACGAATATCTTTCACATTATCAAGATGGATAATATAACTTTTAACAAGTATGGTACTATCCAAAATACCTCCATTGGAATTTTTGCCCCAACCTATCTTGCTATTGAGAACCAAATCATCATTTTCAAGTAGCATAAACTCACCTTTGAAAATTGGATAATCATACCCACTATACATTGTCATTGTGGAATTTCCGAAAAAACCTGAAACACCATATTCATTCATATATGTTGTCTCCGTTCCGTATATGTAAATATACGAATTAGACTCATTAATAATGGAATACTCATCAAATACAACCGGTTCTTCCTCATTTTCCTTTTTGCAAGACGAAAAAATTCCAAGCAAAATTGACAATAATAAAACTATTTTTTTCATGATTTATAAACTTTTATTACTAATCTTTCTATTATAAAATGCATTAGTCATAGGCAAAATAGTGATGGAAAAATTGCCACAATTAATATCCTTGAAGGAAACATTATTACCACAAATATCTAAAATAGGATAATCTAGAAAATAATCAACATCAAATGCACCTAAATCTAAATCATCCTCTTTCATATTATAGATTAATTTTGCAGATTCTTCTCTTGAATATGAATTTGATAATTCACCACTTATTCCAAGTTTTATTTTCTTATCAACACCAATATCAACACCTAATTTAGCACTATTTGCATAATATCTTTTGTAGTTACTTTCTTGTTGAACTGTTGTATTTGAATGTTGATTGTCTAACAAAACAATTATTCGCTTTTTTATTGGATCACTTGTTACATCCCATCTTGGAAAATTCAATCCTCTACCAGATTCGGTAGGATAAATCCATTTTGATCTTATACCATTCTTATTCAAAGTATAAGTATATTTTGAATGTCTAAACCACGTAGAATGTACTCTATCACGATCTATATAAAAATCAAATACTTTAATCATTGGTACTGTCAAGTAATAATACATTGCATGAACTTCACCACTTGTTGCAGCAGATTCGTAAACAAATTTAAACCTCAAAGAATAGCCATTCATTAATTTATTTAACACATCTTCACGAGACAATTCTGATTTCTTATGAGTTGTACTATTGTCTAAAACACTATTTTTATTATCAGGCTCAAGTATATGAGCAGTACCTTCATATCCATAAAAATCTTCTGGAGATAATTTGAATCTAAAAATACAATCCTGAACATCGTAACGTATATTCGTACTATTATCATCGCTACGTGTCCAATTATAATACATAGCAGCACGAGTAGCATTTTTTTGGTTACTTGTCAAGTTATATGCTCTGATTAATTCAGGGTCAATGTAATTAGAATTAAGAGAATTACTATGATATGGGGCATAATATGTTTCATTGCCTTCTGTTTTTTTAGATAATGCTAATTTCGTAAAAATAGGGTTATAAATATCATCAACATATTCATATTCACCATGAAATAGAGAATTAGTAGCAATTTTTGAAAGGTTTGTTTTTTTTCGGATATTTACACTTTCATTTATAACCAATACATCAAATCCTGGTATTTCATCAGCCCCCAATGTATCTACAACTTGACCGTTACAATACATTTCATAATTGTAAAGAACAGGAATTTCGTCATCTTCCGTATCAAAATCGGCAACCTGCTTTACTAATTCAGGAATATGAATGTTTAACAAAGGAAGAACCTCGAAAATTTTTTTCAAATCTTCTTTGTTATCGGCATACTCTTCCAAAATTGACTCAAAACTTTTTCCGTCAATCATTTCGTTTCTTACGATAGGATAAAAAACGTTATAGTCATTGTCAATTTTTTCAAGTGCTTTTTCTTTTAAGAACTCTCTTACAGACTTGTTTTGTGAAACCGCTTTTGATAAAATTTCAGAGAATTTCCTAAATTGTTCATCTTTTTCTGAAACTTCATCTTCTGTTTGTTTTACAGATACTTCACTATTAAGTGAATCCATCTCTACTTCTGCCGCTTCGTTAAGCGGTTCGTTGCAGGCGGCAAACATCAATGCCGCAGCCGCAACTGATAAAATTTTACTTTTCATCTTTTATTTAATTAAAAATATTTATGATTTTAATTCTCAATTATTTATCTAACAATAACATTTCTTGAATACACTACTGTATTACCACTGCTCACGATTATATCATAATCGCCTTCGCCGTAATCTTTAAGTATACAACTAAATGTTGTACCACCACCAGCAGTAATGCCGGTTACTTTTGTACCGTTACAAAAAACTTCTACTGTGCCGCCACTAAATTTATCGGCAAAATTTACAGTCAAAACAGTCGTAGAGGCATCGTATGATGCGTGAACGGACTTATGAGCAACGCTTCTCATCGGATCAGGATACCACTTACCATTGTCTCCTGATTGTGATTGCGTTTTACATCTTTTTTGGGCAGTTGCCTGAACTGTTGCAAGCATTAAAAGAACTGCTGAAATTAAAAATTTTGTTTTCATTTAATTTACTTTTTAAAATTTTTCGGGCGCAAAATTACGTCTTAAAATTATCTTCAACAAACACCTACCTTCATTATAAAATAGAGAAAATGCTGGTTATCAGTACTTTAATTTTTTATACAACCCTAAATTGAAGGTTTTTCCCAAAAAAAATATACATCGCTTTTCGTCTTTTTTTTGTAACTTTGTATAAAATAAAAAATTAAAGACCTATGAAAAAATTAAAAACTATATTAACTATTTTTATTTTATTTCTCGTTGCATGTGTGCAAAAAGACGAAGTGTATCTAAAACTTGAACGCGCTGAAACTTTGTTGGAAAATTATCAGGATTCTTGTGTCAAAATAATTCTTGATGAAATCAATTCCGAAAAAGTTTTATCTGACCAAAACAAAGCATATTACAATTTGCTTATCACCGGATATAATTATGGCGCAAACGATATAGAAAAAACTGATTCATTAATTGATTTTAGTATTCGTTATTATGGCAAACATCTTGATAATCAAAAACTTGCGAAATCTTATTACTATCGTGCTTTAAAATCGTTCAAAGATTACAGTGATAGTGTTTTACTTGATTTAAAGCAAGCCGAAACGGTTGTCAAAAAAACTGACGATTATGTTCTTGCAAGTAAAATTTATGGTGCGTTGGCAATTTATTTTGGTAATTTATTTGAATTTGAAGAGGCATTAAAATATGCTAAAAACGAGTTTTTTTGTGCAAAGATGGCTATGAATGACAAATTAAAAGCCCATTCACTTATTAATTTGTCTGTCAGTTATGGAAAAATAGGTCAAAAAGACAGTGCATTTTTGTGTGCAAAAGCAAGCGAAAAATTTGCTGCTCAACTAAAACCTCATTACCGGGCATACATTTTTTATAATTTAGGTGCGGCGTTTTTTGAAACATCTCCCTCTGTCGCAGAAAATTATTTAAAAAAATCTTTGGAATGTGAAAAACTCGCTCAAAGTTACGCTCTATTGTCGGATTTGTATGTTAAGAGCGGTCGCAATGATGATGCAAAAAAGTTATGGGAAGATGCAATCAATATTTCATGGGGAGATGTCAGAACCCAAATTTTGTCAATGAAAGCCGAATACGAATTTGAGACGGGAGATTTTAACGCTTTCAGGGCTACCAAAGATGCAGAAATTAATTCTCTTAACGAGTGTCAAAAAGAACAACTTGAAAACAGAGCGTTGGAATTGAGCAAAAATTATGATTTTCAGTTACAAGAGGAAAAATTCAAACTATTGCTTACTCTTATCATAATTTCTGCATTGTTTTTATCTGTTATTTTTTATATGTTGTATCGTGCTAAAATGCGGCGAGTAGAAAGGGAAAAACTTGTGGAAGAAAATAAACTTTCAAAATTGGCTGAAAAAAATGCTGTTCTAAAAAAGGAAAATGCCGAATATGAATTGAATTTGATAAAAGGCAAAGATTTGCTGAAAAAGATGGAATCGGATTTGGAAGTTTTGAAAAACGACAAAAAAAGCAAAACAAGGACGATAACGCTTTTGGAAAAACGTATTTCGCAATTGAAAAACGATTATCAGGATAAATTGAAACTCGGCAAGGAGTGTTTTGACAAACTAAAAAACAATATTTCGCCTTTGAACTGGTCTGAAATGGATATTTTGTGTCTTTTGGAATACGTTTCCGTTTCCGAGTCTGAATTTTACAGCCGTATTGAGACTATGTATACAGGGTTGAACAATCAGCAAAAATTGTTTTTAGTTGTCTCTGATTTGTTGAAGAAAGACGTGTATACACTTTGTATGATGTTCAGTTTGGAAAAAGACAGTCTGTGGCAGAAAAAAAGCAGGATAAAATCAAAAAGAGTTAAATTGTGAGCATCAAAAAAACAATTAAGGGAATCTAACCCCGGCTTGTAAAAAAAATCCGATGTTAAACTCCCTTTTCGATATAGTTTGTTACAAAATCTCACTGCCAATAACGTGCCAAATTAGTGCGCATCCGCCCAATTTTTACCAAAATTGCCTTCAACTTTTAATTTTACCTTCAAATCCGCCGCGTTTTCCATCTCAGTTTCAACCAATTGCCTCAACTCTTCTTTTTCGTCGGGGAAAACTTCAAACACCAATTCGTCGTGAACCTGAATCAGCATTTTGGACTTGAAATTCTTCTCTTTGAGTCTCTTGAAAATCCTGATCATCGCTATTTTGATAATTTCTGCCGCCGTGCCTTGAATCGGCGTGTTAACGGCGTTTCGCTCCGCTGCCGCTGCAACGTTGCTGTTTCTTGAATGAATGTCGGGAAGATAGCGTTTGTGTCCGTACATCGTGGTAACAAAGCCGTTTTGTTTGCAGTCGGCAACGGTCTTTTCAATGTATTTTTTTACGCCCGGAAATTTTACAAAATAGTAGTCAATCAACTGTTTAGCCTCCGAGCGCGAAAGACCGGTATTTTGAGCAAGACCGTACGACGAAATTCCGTAGATGATTCCAAAATTTGCCGATTTTGCGATCGAACGCTGCTCTTTTGTAACCTCGTCGGGGTTTTTGCCGTAAATCAGAGCCGCCGTGCTGCGGTGAATGTCCTCGTTATGCTTAAAGGCGTTCAGCATGTTTTCGTCGTCGGAAAAATGTGCCATCACACGGAGTTCCACCTGCGAATAGTCAGCCGAATAGATAAAATTCTCCGGCGAAGACGGTACAAACGCACTGCGGATTTTTCGACCTTCCTCCGTTCTGTTTGGAATGTTTTGAAGATTTGGATTGTTGGAACTCAAACGCCCTGTTACCGTAACGGCCTGATTGAATTTCGCGTGAATCCTGCCTGTCTTCGGGTTGATAAGCAGCGGCAAAGCCTCAGTATACGTTGAAACGAGTTTTTTCAGACCTCTGTAATCCAAAATTGCAGATATAATTGGGTGCTTGTCTGCAATTTTCTGCAATTCTTCTTCTCCCGTTGCATATTGTCCCGTTTTGGTGGTTCTGGGTTTTTCGTCAACTTTCATCTCGTTGAAAAGTACTTCTCCGAGTTGTTTCGACGACGAAATGTTGAACTCTTTGCCAGCAAAAGCGTAAATTTCTTTTTCCTTCTTTTGAATCTTTTCGTTAAGTTCTTTCGTGTAATCCTTTAACACTGAGGTGTCTATACAAACGCCGTTAAATTCCATGTCAGCCAAAACATAGATCAGCGGCATTTCTATTTCTTTTGCCGTTTTTAAGAGATTGTTTTGTTCGAGTTCTCCGTAGAGTTTTTCTTTTAATTGATAAGTAACATCGGCATCTTCCGCAGCATATTCTTTAACGGATTGTATGTCAACCATATCCATACTTATTTGCGCAGACTTTTTCTCGCCTATCAATTCCTCTATGTGTACGGGTGTGTAGTTTAGGTAAATTTGCGACAGATAGTCCATATTGTGTTTTCTGTCGGGATATAGCATATAATCGGCTATCATCGTGTCAAAAATCTCCCCTTTGACTTCGATGTCATAATTGCGCAAAACAAGAATGTCAAATTTTATGTTCTGACCGATTTTTATAATGCTTTCAGCCATAAACGCCGGACGGAAAAATTCAAGTCTGCGTTTTGTGTCTTCTTCGTCTTCTGTGTTGAAAGGTATGTAAAAAGCCTCGTGAGCCTTCATGCAAAACGACATGCCGACTATTTTAAGGTTTCTTGTCTCTAAGCCCGTGGTTTCGGTGTCAAAACAAAACTCTTTGACTTCTAAGAGTCTGTGCCGCAAGTCAACGAGGTCTTCATCGGTTTCTACGAGTTTGTAATTATGTTGAACGGTTTTTATAGTTTCGTAGTTTTGAACGGGTTTTTCTTCCGCCTTTTTTTCGGGCTCTGACGACGGAGTAAAAAACAGCGAACCGGGTTCGGCTTCAAGAGTTTTTTTCTTGCCTAAGACTCTGTCTGCCATGGTTTTCATTTCCAATTCGGCGAAAATTTTTCTAAGACTGTCTTCATTGGTTTCTTTTACCAAAAAGTCGTTTTCTATGAAATCCGTTGGCGCGTCGGTTACGATTGTAACGAGTTTTTTAGCAAGCAGAAAATCTTCTTTGTGTGTTGAAAAGTTCTCTTTCTGCTTGCCTTTCAATGAGTTAAGTTGTTGATAAATATTTTCTGCGCTTTTGAATTGCGAAATAAGTTTGTAAGCGGTTTTTTCGCCGATTCCGGGAATGCCTTTTACGTTGTCGGCGGCATCGCCCCAAAGAGCCAAGATGTCAATAAACTGCAACGGGTCTTCCAAACCTGTTGCCTCGCAAAAACTCTCTTTTGTAACGATTTCAGCGTCAGAGCCTTTCTTGGGTTTGTAAATTGTGATTCCGTCTTCAAGCAACTGATTATAATCTTTGTCGGGGGTTACCATAACGACTTCAAAACCCTCTTTTCGTGCTTTTTTTGCTAATGTTCCGATAATATCGTCGGCCTCGTATTCCGGGACTTCAACACGTTTTATGCCCATTGCGTCAAGAATTTCTTTTATGCGTGGCACGCCTGTTTTGATACCTTCGGGTGTAAGCGGACGCTGAGCCTTGTATTCAGGATAGATTTTGTTTCTGAAAGTAGGGTAGGGCGGGTCGAAAACCACTGCGATATGAGTGAAATTTTCTTTTTTCTTTAAGTCAAGAAGAAAATTCATAAAGCCGTATACAGCGGAGGTACTTTCGCCTTTGCTGTTGACCATCGGAGAGTTCAAAAGCGAATAAAACGCCCTGTAAATCATAGCGTAAGCGTCTATCAAAAAGAGTTTTTTCATCGTGTCAGAGTTTTTTTCTTTCGGGCAAAGGTAGAAAAAAAATGCAGTCTGTCAAAAAAAACTTATTACTTGATTCTGTATCCGCCGATTAATACATCGTCAATTTGTGGAAAATTCCCGCGCCACTGAGTTAAAAAATCGTCCAATTTTTGCGACTGTTCTTCTCCTGAAAATTCTGAAAACGAACTTAGCAACTCTTTGAAACGCTTGTATGTTACCTTGCGCATAGTCTCGCCGCTGAACTGGTCTGCAAAACCGTCTGAAAACATATACAACCAATCACCGCTTTCAACCTCTATTTCTTCTGTTTCAAAACTTTTTGGTTTCGGGTGGTAGCCTATTGGATTTTTAACGGCTTTGTATTCCGTTAATTCGCCTTTTCTTACAAGGTACAAAGGATTGTTGCCGCCGGAAAACCGCAGTTTTTTGGTTCTTAAATTCAGAATGCAAAGAGCCATATCCATACCGTCCTGAGGTTCTTTTTCGTTAACGTCTTGACTGAGTGCGCCGGTAATGCACGTTCTCAGTTTTTCCAAAACCTCTGACGGCAAAGTGTTTTCGTCTAAGTCTATGCAAATGTCGTTCAAAAAAGTGATTCCTAAAAGACTCATAAATGCACCCGGAACACCGTGTCCTGTACAGTCTGCAACTGTAAACACCACATTTTCGCCCGAAAGTTTCATCCAATAAAAATCGCCCGAAACGATTTCTTTTGGCCTCCAAAACAAAAAGTAGTCAGCAAAATTATGTTTTAGAATCTCTTTCGAGGCTAAAACCGCCAACTGAATCCGCCGCGCATATCGTATGCTGTCGGTTACGGAACGGTGTTTTTTTTCGATGTCGGCTTTTAAGGCGGAAATATGTTCTTTTTCTTTTTGAATCAGCAGCGACATATCCCAAAGCCGCTTGTTTTTCTCGGAAAATTCTTCTTTTTCTTGTGCCAACTTTTTTTGCTCCATCAATAAGGTGTTGGCGTCAACAGAAAAAGTCTGAATATCTGTTTTAACGGTTTTTGCAGGCTCGGTTTTTGACGTTTTGAGATTTTCGTAAAGCGTTTTTTCGCGTTCAAGGGCATTTTTATAAATGCGTATTTCTTCTTTGAAGCGGTTTTCGGCGCGTTTTACGGCTTTTGCTTTGGCAATATGAATCCTGCGGCGGATTATTACGGCGTAAAAAAACGCACAAATCGCCAAAATTATCAAAATAATATGTAAATAATCAAGTCTCAATTTATTTGCAGTTTTTCTAACGATGAAACGTTATAAACGTAAATTCTGTTGCCCAAACCGCTGTTGTGAATGTTTATATTGGCAGCCGATTCGGAAGAAATTCTTGACAAAAAAACATTGTAGCCGCCTTTGCCGTCTTTGAAACAAGCGTAACATACTATTCCGTCATCATAGTCAAGGCGCACATATTTTTGTATTGTGCCGTCCAACGAAACTACCGACAAAACTCCCGTCATAGTGTTAACCATCTTTAATAGTGCTGACATTGTGGTTATTGACGATGCACCGCTGATTTCGATTCCGGCAAAATAGATTTCGTTGTCTATTTTCATGGCGTTTGAGAAGAAGGCATCGGTAGTAGGTACGCGGATATATTCGCCGCCGTTTTCGTTAGAAACCAAAGCGCAAGTGCCGGTATTGTCAACGGCTGAAATATAAGCGTATTTACTGTCAGGCGCAAAAATGTACGGAGAATAGTCTATTGCCGAACTATTGATTTCGTGTCCGTCCAACGAGAAAATTTTCAAAAAATAATATCCGTCTGCGTTAGTGTAGTAAATAAAAATATTGTTGTTGATTGAGCATATTTTTTCGATGCTGATAGTTTCGTTGAACTCCAAATTTGTCTCGTGTTCGGTTTTGCCCTCTTTGTTTATGTATCTTAACGTCAAATCGTATGAGGTGTTTTGTTGCATCATACCCTGATTGGGTACTTGAAATATCATAGCGTAACCGCCGTTGTCCAAGGGTGTTCCGTTAACGGGAATTTTGGTTGAGAAATTGTTGTTGCCCCCGCCCATTCCGCCACCATTCATGCTGACAATGCTGTCGAGTTGAAAAAGTTTCTGTCCGTCTTTGTCGAATTTTACGATTGCGTAATACGAACGTCCGAAATTGTTTGATGAGTAAAATTCAAAATAAAACTCGTCAAAAGCGTGTTTGCGTATTGTGCCGCCTGAAACGTCAATTTTTGTTTGCATTTCAGGAGGAGCCTGTTTTGAAATTTTTTCGTTGTTTCTTCCTTCGTTATTTTGGTCTATGTTTCGCATTGACACGTTCCAAGTTAGAGAAAACTGGGTTTGTGTGGTTTTTGCGTTGCTGTCTATTTTTACGAAATTGTAATTCAGAGTGTCGAGTTCGGAGGTGATAGTGATTATCGAACCGTCAGAGCACGCAACCGGAAAAAACATCGGCGAAACTTCAACCGATTTTATCGGCGAAGCCTCGTAATCTGAATAAATCGTTTCCTCAGAGCAACTTATAAGAAGTGCTACGATTATATAAATCCATTTTTTCATACCATTTGTTGTTAACGGTAAAAAAACATATTTCGCGCCAAAGATACAAAAAAATACTTTTCTTAGAAAATTTAATAAAAAAAATTACATTTGACGAAAAAAATTTCTACCTTTGAAAAAATTTTTAAACGTACAAAGTTTTAGTTATGTTAAAGAAATTATTTTTGGTATCTTCGTTGTTTTTGTCCCTTAACGCATTTTCGCAGGAATGTGTTGTTGAAGGTATCGTTTTGGATTCTAAAACCGGCGAAGTTATGCCGTTTGTCAATATCGCTTTAACCGGTGGCAAAACCGGTACAATTTCTGATATTAATGGAGAGTTCAAACTTTCTGTCCCTGAAAATATGACAAGTAAGGAATTGTCATTTTCTTCTGTCGGATATTCGCCGCTTACTTTTAAGGTTGCTGAATTGTCGGGCAGACATATCGAAGTAAAAATGGAGCCGCACGACCTCAAAATCAGCGAAGTAGTCGTAACGGATAAGAGCGCGGCGGGGAGAAAAGTTTTGAAAAATGTGTTGGAAAACTTTTCTAAAAACTATGTGTCCACCGATTTCGCATACGCAGGACAATACAAAAACACCGTTACAAAAAACGGTAAAACAAGAAATTCTCTCTATTCTTTCAATGCTTACGACTCCGAAGGGTATGTTTCAAAGGAAAGTTCTCGCGCCTTTGAGGCTCTTAACTACAAGTTTCAAAATGTAAAACGCGATTTTAAGGTCAACGATTTTGAGACAGGAATTAATTACTTTGACCTTGTTTCCTCGTTTGACATTATGCGCTACGAGTTGAATGTTATGAACGCTTACAACTTGGAGGATTTTGATTTTACGATTAAGAGCGAAACGCCTGAAAATTACGTAATTGCATTTACTTGTTTGAAGCCGAAAGTTATCAATACAGGCGCACTTTATCCTGAAAAATATTGGGGCGAAATAACGGTAAGAAAAGAGAAACACATAGTTGTTTTAGCCGATTATACTTTACAGGTCAAAAACTTTTCTCCAAGCGCATTGTCGCTCTTAGATAAGAATTTGAAAAACAATGCCGTTATAAAATGTAGCGTAAGTTACGCCGAAAAAAACGGTAAGTATTCCTTAGCGAAAGTTTCTGCTGATATTGACGTAAATGACTCTGCTAATGGTAGTTATAAGATTTCTGATAACATCACCGTGGAAAGCGTAAATTACAAAGTACCCGGCAAAATATCCGGAAAAGTTTTTTATTCGAGATAAAAAAATATGAAAAGAACAGTTTTGGAAATGCTGTCCTCAGCGGCAGTAAATTACAAAGACAATATTTACGTTTCGGACAAGACAGATGAAGGTTGGAAGGGACTGTCGTTTTTTCAAGTTGAAGAATTGTCGTCGCTTTTGGCGGCGGCATTAATAAAAAACGGCGTTGAAAAAGATGATAAAATAGCATTAATTTCAGAAGGCAGAAGCAGTTGGATAATTTCGGAATATGCCATTTTGAAAACTCGTGCCGTATGTGTGCCGCTTAGCATAAAACTGCAATCACATGAAATCGCTTTCAGAATAGAACATTCCGAAACCAAATACATTATAGTTTCCAAAAACTGCATTTCAAAAATTCTCGAAATAAAAGAGCAGGTTTTAGCCTTAGGCGTTAAGATAATCTACTTGGACGAAAAAAACTCTGGCGAAGAATCTTTTTCGGGCGTACTTTATTATGACGATTTGATTGAACACGGCGGAAATTATTTTCAAGAGACAAAGTTGGAATTAATGCAAAGAATTTCCAACGTAGAAGAAAACGATGCTGTTACAATCAGTTATACCTCCGGTACGACGGGCAACCCGAAAGGTATTATGTTAACGCACCTTAATTATTGGTCAAATGCGCATGACGCAGTTCAGTATTTCCATTTGGAAGAATATTTGTCAACGCTTGTGATTTTGCCGTTAGATCATGCCTTTGCCCATACGGTAGCCATTTATTGTGCAACGCTTTGCAGTCTGAGGCTATATTTCACCGATTCGCGCGGCGGTATGAGAAATCAACTCAAAAACATTTCGCTCAACATTAAGGAAACAGAGCCGGATTTTATCTTATCTGTTCCTGCCATAACGGCAAATTTTATAAAAAAAATCAAAGACGGTATCGCTCAAAAAGGCGGCATAACGGAGTGGATTTTTAATACGGGACTCAAAAACGGAATTATTTATTTTGATGACGGTTTCAAAAAGCCGTCTGTTTGGAAAAAAATCTTCCGTTATCCGTTTTATGCTCTTGCCGAAAAAACTGTTTTCCCCGAAATCCGCAAAACTTTCGGCAAAAACTTAAAATTTTTTATTGGCGGCGGCGCAATGCTCGACATAAAACAGCAGCAGTTTTTCAACTGTATCGGTATTCCGATTATGCAGGGGTACGGACTTTCGGAGTCGGCTCCGATTATTAGTGTCAATCAAAGAAATAGACATAAATTCGGTTCGTCGGGCGGTGTGCTTTCGAGCGTGGATTGCAAAATTATTGACTCTGAGGGCAACGAACTGCCCGCCGGCAAAAAAGGCTATATCACAGTAAAAAGTCTGAGCGTAATGAGAGGTTATTTCAAAAACGAAAAGGCGACC
>JAEEGK010023963.1_pt1 | contig 12685 bp, 9 predicted proteins | sample 8958771 | NCBI WGS metagenome assembly JAEEGK01 (sample SAMN16246547, study PRJNA631951) | gut metagenome | biome: gut microbiome; feature: rumen; material: SC-attached | host: Bos | place: Iran: Karaj | collected 2018-10 | reverse complement strand
AGCAACGCCAGCACACCCAAACAGAACGGTATAACAAATAAAGAAAACATCTATTATATTATTAGTTTTTTATGAAGTAAGAACTAACTTTTAAAGTGAAAGGTGAAAATTGAAAATTGAAAATTTGGCTGCTGCATAAACATTAAACTCTAAACTTTCAACTTTAAACTATCAACTTTTGGACACTTCTATTAATTGCATGTAATTAAAGTCTCAAATTCTTATCAAATTCAAAATATGTAGTTTACAAATTCTCCAATTCTCTAATTCTTGATAAATAGAAATCCCCATAATTATATGCTTTATGAGGGGTGAGTTAAGGAATTAGTCCTAGTTTTTTTTTGATGCTATGATATGCATTGAAAAGGGGTTTTGGTAGGTGTTCCAAAATCTTCTTTTTGGTGTAGCGTTTTTTGATTTCTTGGGACACTTGGCGTACGTGTTGTATAAAAGCTTCTTCCTCTCCGGGGTGGATCACGTCAAAGTTCAATGTTTCAAGTTGGCCTTTTTCTTTTAGGCGGTTATAGGATTGGAGGTACTCGTCGCTGTTTATTATCTTGTGTGCGGTAGCCAGACTGGTTTCTATGTTTTCATCAGAACTTCCAAGACGTCTTAGTGCTATTGTCCCCGATAACAAAATACGTCTGTCTATTGCGCATTGCATTTTGTCATTCAATAAGCCGTTCCGCTCTGTCAAATCACAGAGGTATTTATTCACTTTGTACAAACTCCAGAATAATTCTTTTCCTAGATTTGCGGTTACCGAATGGGTTGTGTATTTGACATAACGGTAATCATAGTTTTCAATTACAGCGAGGTTGTTGATGCGTAATACATACTGCATATTAATCACAGTGTCTTCGGCATACTTAATGTTAGGATCTACCCGAATATCCTTTAATAGATTAGTGCGATAAAGCTTGGTATAAAAGTAATTCAAGCGGTCCTCTTCGAGCAATTCTGGCAAGATGTCGGGCAGTTGTTCCTTTGTAAAGAATGCTTCCTTTCTAGGTGTTAATCGACTAGTTTCATCCCCCTCTTGATTGACATATATTACATTGGAAATGACATAATCCGCATCATATTTCTTCTGTGCGTCCATCAGGTGCTTGAGGTAGTCAGGCTCAAAATAGTCGTCGACATCAAGACTAACAGCAAACTCTGTATCTAACATCCCCAATATAGTGTTGCGGATGTTAGTTATACCTACATGTTCATTCGCCACCACCTTTATTCGGCTGTCCTTTTCGGCATGAGCACGGCAGATTGAAAGGCTCTTGTCTGTAGAGCCGTCGTCAAGTATTAGCAGTTGGTAATCTCTATACGTCTGTTTGCTCACACTGTCAAAGAATTGTTCTAGAAATTTCTCTGCATTATAGCATGTCACAAAAATTGTTACTAATACTTTTCCCATAATATTGTCAGTTTTCTATTTGTCAAGAATTATTTTCTCCAGCGGGTATTCCACCTTGGTGAGGAATAACCCTTGAGGAGGCATGGAGACTCCGGCAGCGCAGCGGTTTTTGCGCTCAATAATGTCGCGCAGTCCTTCGAGTGTCAGTTTCCCACGTCCCACATCGAGCAGTGTGCCCGTCACTGAGCGTACCATATTGCGCAGGAAGCGGTTGCTGCGGATGGTGAACACCCATTCGTCGCCCACCTCATCCCAATGTGCCTCAGTGAGATGGCAGATGTTGGTCTTTACCTGAGTGTGCAGCTTGGCAAAACTGGTAAAGTCCTCATATTCCATCAGTATCTTTGCCCCTTGGTTCATCAGGTCAAGGTCAGGGTGGAAATAGATGCGGCAGTAAAGCCCTTGGCGGAAAGGAAGACGCTTGTCGCTTACGTGGTACTGGTAGGTGCGAGCCGTGGCGTCGAAGCGGGCGTGGGCATTTTCCTTGACGGGAAAGACTTCGAATATGGCGATGTCGGTAGGCAGAAGGCTGTTCAGTTTAAAGGTGAGTTGGGCACAGTCGATAGTTCCCTCTATGGCGAAGTGGGCGTAGAAATCGCTTGCGTGTACCCCCGTGTCTGTGCGACCGCATCCTACAACTGCCACCGGCTGTCGTAGCAGGGTGGTCAACGCCTGTTCCAACGTCAGTTGCACCGTGGGTAGGTCGGGTTGCGTCTGCCAGCCGCAATAATTTGTGCCATTATATGCCAGATGAATGAAATAGCGCATTTTAGTTTTTGTAGATACGTGATATGTTGATATGTTGTGGGGCGGCAAAATTTTAATTCTTCATTTTTAATTCTTCATTTGTCGTACTTCTTACTTCATTACCCAGTTGCCACACCATCATCTTTAACTCGTATACAAACTGGGCGGCTTCGTACTTATGGCCTTCTATCTCGCGTAGCTTCTTCTCCCATTGCCCAGTCAGTTCGGCACTCTTCAGCAGGTCGTTGTGTATGAGCTGTATGAGGTTTATTCCTGTGTCGGTGGCAATAAGCGACTTGCGTTCCTTGCGTATGTAGTTGCGCTTAAACAGGGTTTCGATGATGGCGGCGCGGGTTGAAGGACGTCCGATACCGTTTTCCTTGAGGGCGTCGCGCAACTCCTCATCTGCCACGTTCTTTCCGGCAGTTTCCATGGCCCGTAGAAGGGATGCCTCTGTGTACGGCTTGGGCGGTGTGGTCCATTTCTCGGTCAAGGTGGGAGTGTGAGGTCCGCGTTCTCCTTTCTGGAAAGAGGGAAGAGTCTTCTCCTCTTCCTCTTTCTTGTTTCCCTCGTCGTCGGTGGCAATCTCTTTTGTCGCCCGTCCCCAATTGAAAACGTCGCGCCAGCCTTGCTCCAAAATTTGCTTGCCTGTTGCCTTAAATTCCACTTTCCCTTTCTTTGTCTTGCCCTCAGCGGTGGTGTCCTCGGTCTCCACCTTGCCGCTCACGGTGGTGGTAGAGAACTTGCAGTCGGGGTAGAACACGGCGATAAACCGGCGGGCAATGAGGTCGAACACCTTCTTCTCGTTGTATGTCATGTCGCCGCCTGCGGGGTTGGTGCCGGTGGGGATAATGGCGTGGTGATCGGTCACTTTCGATGAGTCGAACACTTTCTTGCTTTTCTTCAGCTTGGTGCCCATCAGAGGCTGTATCAGCGGGGCATAGGGGAGAAGCCCCTGCAGTATCTGAGGACATTTAGCGTATACGTCGTCGGGCAGAAAGGTGGTGTCGACACGGGGATAGGTGGTGAACTTCTTCTCATACAGGTTCTGTATATACTTCAGTGTCTCGTCGGCTGAGAAGGAGAACTTTTTGTTGCACTCTACCTGTAGACTTGTCAGGTCGAAAAGGCGCGGAGGAGCTTCGTTGCCAGCCTTTTGTGTGATGCCTGTCACCTCAAAGTCGCGGTCTTTGATGCGCTCGAATGCCTTGCGGCCTTCCTCCTCGTTGGTGATGCGTCCGCGGCTGTCGGTGCTGCCCTCGTCGCCTTCATCCTTCTCGCTTTGTTTGAGGGTGAAAAGGGTGTCACGATACACGGTGGAGAGTACCCAGTACTGCTCGGGTTTGAAGTTCTGAATCTCCAACTGCCGATTCACAATCATCGCCAGCGTCGGGGTCTGCACCCGCCCGATTGAGAGTACCTGCCGCTCGGCCTGTCGAAATTTGAGGGTGTAAAGGCGCGTGGCGTTCATGCCCAACAGCCAGTCGCCTATAGCACGGCATAACCCTGCCTCGTAGAGCGACTGATAATCTTCCTGAGGCTTGAGGTTGGCAAAACCCTCGCGTATCGCCTCGTCGGTCATGGAGTTGATCCACAAGCGCTTCACAGGGCAGGTGGGTTGCGCCTTCTGCATCACCCACCGCTGTATCAGTTCACCCTCTTGGCCGGCATCGCCGCAGTTCACTATGGTCTCGGCTGCCTGCATCAATCGCTGTATGGTGTTGAACTGTTTCTCATAACCCTCGTTGGCAATAAGTTTGATGCCAAAACGGTTGGGTATCATAGGCAGTGTTTCGAGGTTCCACGACCGCCACCAAGGGTCGTAGTCGTGTGGCTCCTTCAAGGTGCATAGGTGGCCGAAGGTCCATGTCACTTGGTAGCCATTGCCTTCCATATAGCCATCGTGCGACACATTTGCCCCTAGTATGCGGGCTATGTCGCGTCCCACCGATGGTTTTTCAGCTATGCAGACAATCATTGGAATTGAAAATTGAGAATTGAAAATTGAAAATTATCTGGGTGTGGCAGCAAAATTAACAATTTTCAATACTCAATCTAATTAGTTTATTTTAATCGCAAATGGAAGTCTTGCTTGTAGTGGTTCCATTTTCGACCAACTTTCTAGTTCGCTGTAGAAGGGAATCAGGCTGTTCAGTCGGGCGTTGATTTTCTCCTCCTCGTCCTCGTTCATCTTCTGCATCATCAACTCCCACAGGCCCTTCTCCGAGGGGAAGACCTTTACCTTGCATTTATCATAGTCCACCTCGGCCTCCTCGGCAGCAATGTGCAGTGCCAATGTCAGTCCGCCCAGGGTGTCCACCAGTCCTAGCTCCTTAGCCTGTGCGCCGGTCCACACGCGTCCGCGGGCTATGCTGTCCACATATTCGCGTGTCAGTCCTCTGCCGTCAGCAACACGTTGAGTGAAGGTGATGTAGAACTCCTCCACATTCTTCTGCAGCATAGTGCGTGCATCGTTCGACAAGGGGCGGAACAGCGACATACCTGTGCTGTTGCGGTTGGTCTTCACCGTGTCGGTGGTGATGCCCAACTTTTGGCGCAGTAGGTTGCCCACCTCGGGTATGGTGGCAAAGACGCCGATGCTGCCCGTCAGTGTGGTGGGGTGCGCCACTATCTTGGTGCCGAAGCAGCTGATTTCGTAGCCTGCGCTAGCCGCCAGTCCGCTCATTGAGATGATGACGGGTTTTTCCTTCTTCGCCTCTATCACCGCGTGGGTCATGCTTTCCGATGCCGTCACGGCTCCGCCAGGTGAGTTGACGCGCAGCACAATCGCTTTCACCTTCTTATCCTTGGCAGCATCGGCCAAAGCCTTCACTATGTCGTCGCCATACACTGCCGTCCGCGTGCCGTCGCCTTTGCCGGGCACCACGTCGCCTTCGGCATAGATGACAGCTATGCGGTAGTCTTTATCCTCTTGCTCGATAGCCTTGGCGTAGCGTTTGGCTTTTACGAGCTTCTCAACCGAGTATCTTTCTTTCATTATCTTCTTCACATCCTGGGCAAAGCAGAGCGTGTCTACCAGCCCCGCTTTCAGTGCGTCGTCGGGCAGGTAGCCACTGAGATTGTCCGCCACGGCATTCAACTGCTCAGCAGTCATACGTCGATTGGTGGCCATCACCTCGACGGCATGATCCCAGATGCTGTTGATATAGCTGTGCACCTGTTCGCGGTTGGCATCGCTCATGTCGGTGCGCGTATACACCTCGCCAGCGCTCTTGTATGCACAGCTGGTGGGTCGTATCAGCTCCATGTGCACACCCAGCTTGTCCAGCAGTCCCTTGTAGAACATCACCTCGGCTCCCATGCCGCGGAAGTCGATGATGCCCGACGGATGTACGCAAATCTTTTGAGTGCAGGTAGCTAGATAGTATTCGGGTTGGCTCATCGCCTCGCCGTAGGTGATGACGGGCTTACCGCTCTCTAGTTTAAAGGTGCAGAGGGCATCCATCAATTCCTCTGCCTGCGCCCAACTTAGGTTGCTGCCGCCAAGATGCAAGTAAAGGGCTTTCACGCGGTCGTCGTCCTTGGCATGGTCGATGGTGGCCAGCAGGTCGCTGAGGCTTGTCGTCGTGTTTTCGCCCAGCAGGTCCATCAGTTCGTTAGGCTTGCCTTCCGACACTTCGCCTGTAATGTTCAGCTCCACGGCGAAACTCTTGCCGGTGAGGGGGGTGCTGTCGCTGGTTGCGTTCGAGAGCATCGACACCAACATCAACATTCCGATGATGAAAGAAATGAGGCTGAGTACAGCCGTTCCGATGATAAATCCTAAGGCAGATGCAAGCATTGTTTTCCCAAAGCCCAGTGGCTCATTGTGGGTTTTCTGTGTATTTGTTGAGTCCATAATGTGTTATGTAAATGATGCTTTTGATTTTAAAATTGCAAATGTACGCAAAATATCCGACATCGTGGAAAAAAAAGCACCACACCTTTGTCTCAATTCTGCCAAGGTGGGCAATGACACTTTGCTATACGGCTCCATCGTTACTTCCTTATTTCAACGCTACTTCAACAGTTCTTCAACAATACTTCAACGCTTTTATAGCGTTAAAATACTGTCAAGACAACGATGAATATTAGAAGAAAGAGTGGAGGAAACAGGAAGTAACTATCTTTGCATTCATAAGTTGCGTTTTGGTCTGGAATCTATCTCCCCTGTAAAAGTTGCCGAAAAACTTGTAAGATAAAATAAAATGTGTATATTTGTAGAATGGTATGTTGAGTGTTTTTTTTACATGAGTCTCGTTGTAAGAAATTGATATTAAATAAGATATAGTGATAACTGAAATTTCGTCCTTATGAAAAAAAACTATTTTTCTGTGCAATGTTGCTGTTTGGGCTGGCAGTGACTGATGTGCACGCCCAAGTTTTTGCGGAGCTCAATACTAGTAGCAATACCGACCAGGGCATTGTCCGCGAACAAAATATTTCCTATCATGAGGAGGGAGGAAATGGGGTTTTTGTATATCTGCCAGCATTGTCCAGCGGTAGCGTCAATAAAGTGAAAGTGCCTCATAGATGGTCAATCCGTGACTTCCATGTCATAGATGGTGTCGCCTATTTCTGTGGGACTGTCCGGAATGGCGATTCAGCATTGTTAGGTCATTTTAATATTGGCAACCTATTGTTAGGGAATCCCATTGTAATAAGCAATTAAAATAAGAACACTTATGAAGAATATTATTTTATTAGTATTATTTGTTGTGCTGATGGGTATGAGTACCAAACTCGTGGTGGCACAGCCTGAAATGAGGTATCCAAATCCGGCATATTTGCATTGGGAAGAGCCCTGTCCTGAATATTTTTCTTATAATTGGTCTTATGCGAATGGGCTACAAACCCCTTCATCACAACATCATAATGTTTATTTAGAGTATGTTGGCGACATTTGTTATGTTAATCCGTTTGGCAGGGAGGAAGAATCTCAAACCGTGTATGGTGTTGCACTCCCATTAGCACTAGTGGGTACTCAAAATTGGCAATTTTATCCTTATTCATTGTTGGATAGAAAAATAACGCTGGATATTATGCTGTACCAATTCGCACCGGGTGACTCAAATGTTCAATTGATAAAGAGACAGACTTTTGTGGTTGAACAAAACCAACAGCCGGATTTGATGATGGTATATAAGGAAACACACTACGCGCTAGGCTATGCTACAGAAAACCTTGACTCTTTGATTAAACTCCCCATGTATGAGTTCTATCTCGACTTGCCGGAAAAGATAGAAGGCAACTTCTATGTTGGAGTATACTCAGCTGACTCTTTTTATATGCCCACTCCATGTATGGTAGATATAGGAGCGCAATTGTTCGGAGGAGGATGCTGCCACCATGGCTATTGGGGATACTTGGACATGGACAAGAATATGTTGTTACGCTATACAAACGTAGGACTGGGAGCCCTATGTGAAAGCGGACGACAAATGGATGGACTCGGTTTTGATGTGCATGGTGTGTTGGCTCCTCAGACGGATACCATGTACAACAATATTGCTCAGTTTGCCTTTCCAATAACCAAGCCACGGGGCTACCTAACTGCCATCGAACCGACGGCGGGGGCAGCAGCCGGTGGGGTGCGATTGTCGCCCAATCCGGCGAGGACGCGGGTGACGGTGGAGGCGGATTGCGCCATACGGCATGTGGAAGTGGCGGACATGGCGGGAAGAGTGCTTATAGCGGAACGGTATGACGCGGACGTGCGGTCTGCGACGCTGGATGTGGGCAGGCTGGCACAGGGCATCTACGCAGTGAGGGTGTATACGGAACGCGAGGAGGCGGTGCAGAAACTGATAATAGAGTGAGCGAAAAATGAGAATTGAAAAGGGACATACCCTTTGCCATACTGAATGGATGGCAGAGGGTATGTCAAGATAGAGGTGTCTATGCAAAAAATGTCGCTATATCGGAAATAATTCGTATTTTTGCATTTTATTTTGCAACGATATGGATGAAGATAACATAACCCCCGAGGGACAGGATGAATCATTGGATGCTAACGGTTTGACTCCTGCTGAGGAAGAGGCACATACCTCAGTCTTCGACCACCCGTCCGACGAGGAGACGGGCGAGGGCTCTACTCTCTCGCTGAACGGCATGTTTCGTGAGTATTGGATTGACTATGCCTCGGATGTCATCCTCGACCGTTCGGTGCCTGACATCGACGACGGTCTGAAACCTGTGCAAAGGCGTATACTGCACGCCATGAAAGAGACCGACGACGGACGGTTTACGAAGGTGGCTAACATAGTGGGTACCACCATGCTGTATCATCCTCACGGCGATGCCTCTATCAATGATGCATTGGTGAATCTGGGACAAAAGAACCTGCTGATAGACTGCCAGGGTAACTGGGGCAACATACTGACGGGCGACGGCGCGGCGGCCGGCCGTTATATCGAGGCGCGACTGTCGAAGTTTGCCAAGGAGGTGGTGTTTAACGCCAAGACTACGCAATGGAAGCCCAGCTACGACGGGCGCAAACAGGAGCCCGAGACACTACCCGTCAAATTCCCTCTGCTGCTGGCACAAGGCACAAAGGGCATTGCCGTGACGTTGACCTCTAACATACTGCCCTACAACTTCTGTGAGCTATTGGAGGCGTCTATTAAGATATTGAGGGAGGAGCCGATTGAGATTTATCCCGACTTCCCGACAGGCGGATTGATTGATGTGTCGCGATACAACGATGCAGCATTGGGAGGGCGGTTGCGCATCCGCGCCAAGATGCACTACGACGACAAGCGTAAGGCGATAGTGATAACCGAACTACCCTACGGCATCACTACGGGCGTGCTGATAGAGAGCATACTGAAAGCTAACGAGAAGAAGAATATCACCATCAAGAAGGTGGACGATAACACGGCGGCCGAGGTGGAGATTGTGTGCTACCTGCCCAACGGGGTGTCGCCCGACCAGACGATAGACGGGTTGTATGCCTTTACGAACTGCCAAATCAGTTTCTCGCCTCAGACGTGCGTTATCGTGAACAACAAGCCGGTGTTTATGACCGCAAGCGATATATTGCGGCATTCCACCCTGCGGACTAAGGACCTTTTGCGGCAGGAACTGGAGATACAGCTGGCTGAACTGGAAGATAAGTGGCATTGGGTGTCGCTGGAGAAGATATTCTTTGAGAAGGGAATCTACAAAGTGTTGGAGAAGAAGAGTTTCGCTACATGGGACGACCAGGTGACTGGCATCGAGCGTGGCTTTGACTCCTACCGCAAGCTGTTCCGTAAGGAGATTACCCGTGAGCAGGTGCTCAAATTGTGTGAGAAGCCTGTGCGGAAGATTTCGATGTTCGACATCAAGAAGGCGGAGCAGGAGATTGCCAATATCGAGATTGATATTGAGGAAACCAAGAACCATCTGGCCCACTTGACGGAATATGCTATCAACTATTTCCAACATATTTTAGACACCTACGGCAAGGGCCGCGAGCGGAAGACCGAGATAAGAAACTTTGAGGAGATACAGGCGGCGAATGTGGCAGTGGCTAGTGAGAAACTGTATGTGAATATGGCCACGGGCTTTGTAGGCACTGCTATGAAAAAGGACGAGGAGGCAGAGTATGCCTTCGACTGCTCAAAGATGGATGATATTATTGTGTTCCGTCCCGATGGAACGATGATTGTCACCAAGGTGCAGGACAAGGCCTTTGTGGGCTCGGTGGCCTGCAAGGAGCTGCTGTATGTGGGACTGTTCCGCAAGAGGGACGACCGCACGGTGTACAACATGGTGTATCGCGATGGTACCTTGGGATATGCTTTTGTGAAACGGTTCTCGGTGGTAGGCGTAACGCGCGACACGGAGTATAACCTGACCAAAGGCACTAAGGGCACCAAGGTGCTCTACTTCACCGCCAATCCCAACGGCGAGGCGGAGATGATAACGGTGCACCACGCCACCAAGGCAAAACTGAAGAAGGTGAGTTTCGACTTCGACTTTGCCAAGCTCGCCATCAAGGGCCGACAGGCTATGGGAAACATCTTGACCCGTAACGCAGTGCGCAATATTACAAAGAAAGGCGAAGGGGTCTCGACTCTGGAAGCGCGTGAGATATGGTTTGACCGCACGGTAGCACGCCTGAATGTGAACGGAGCCGGCGAGTCGCTGGGACGCTTCTCGGGCAAGGATAGGATTCTTGCCATCAACCAGTCGGGTACTATGCGCCTGACGGGACACGACTTGGCCACGCATTTCGACGACGATTTGTTGGAGATTCGCAAGTATAACCCTCGCACTATCATCACTGTGCTGTATCGTGATGGGGAGACGGGCAGCTACTACCTGAAACGTTTCCAACCTGAGGATACAGACAAGAAGTTGTCTTTCCTCGACGAAGGGGACAAGATGATAGACTACCGTTTAGAGACTTTCCCGCACCTGAAGGTAGAGTATGACGCCAACAGCGGAAAGAAGATTTTGGAAGAAGAGATCAATGTGGACGAGTTTATCGCGGTGAAGGGCTACCGAGCCAAGGGCAAGAGGGTGACCACCGCCGAAGTGAAGGAGTTTCAGTGGTTGGAGCCTGACCCAGAGCCCGAATATGAGGAGCCTGCAATAGAAGAAGAGGAGGATGGCATCGGCGACGAACCCGACGACCGCGAAGGCTTTGCCGAAGGAATACAGACGGAACTGTTTTGAAATTGAAAATTGAAAGTTGAAAATTGAAAGTGAAAGAATTCGTTAATTCGTAGATTCGTTAATTCGTTAGTTTTTGATGCGACAGCGACTAACACATTAACACGTTAACACATTAACACATTCAAAAACCCATGAAGATATTAGTTGTTCTACCTCGTTTTCCTTACCCTTTGGAAAAGGGCGATAAGTTGAGAGCATTTTATCAGATAAAAGAGTTGTCGAAACGCAATGAGGTATACCTCTTTAGCGTGTCGCATGTGAAAGTCTTGCCCGAGCATATCGATGCGGTGCGCCCCTATTGTAAGGATATTTGCTTGGTGCATTCGCCTAAGTTGGTGAATTATAAAAATGTAGTACGCAATTACCTGCATACCAAGTCATTGCAGTTGGGCTATTGGGATTCTGTCAAGGCTCGCAAGGCCTATAAGGCATTTGAGAAAAAGGTGAATCCCGACGTGTTGTACAGCCAGATGGTGAGAACGATGCCCTTGGTGAGCCGGTCGGCAAAGCCAAAGGTGATGGACTTCCAGGACGCGATGTCGATGAACTGCGAGCGTCGTATGGACACCAGCCATGGGCTTTGGCACTATATTCTGCATTTCGAGTTTAAGATGCTGCGCTCGACAGAGTATAACTCGTTCAAGATATTCGACGCTCTCACGATTATATCTGAAACCGATAGCGAGGCGATACCGCACAAGCAGAATGGCGACATCCATATCATTCCCAACGGGGTGGACTTTGGCTATTTTGCCCCCATGGAGCACGAGAAGAAGTACGACATCCTCTTCTGTGGCAACATGAGCTACGAGCCTAACGTGCATGCCTCGCAGTTCTTGGCGAAGGAGGTGATGCCGCTGGTGTGGAAAGAGGTGCCCGAGGCGACGTTGTTGCTGGCGGGAGCTTCGCCCAAACGCGAGGTGCGTAAGTTGGCAGGCGATAAGGTGACGGTGTCGGGCTATGTCGACGACATCCGCGAGAGCTACGCTTCTGCCCGTATCTTTGCTGCCCCCATGCAGACGGGTTCGGGGCTGCAGAACAAGTTGCTGGAGGCTATGGCCATGATGTTGCCCTGTGTGACCACCTCAATAGCCAATGCCTCGCTATATGCCGAGGATGGTCGTCAGGTGCTAGTGGGAGACACGGCACAGGCGTTTGCTGACCACCTGATTGCGCTCCTACGCAATCCCGAGCGTTGCAACCAACTGGCAATTGAGGGTTACAACTATGTGAACGACAACTTCAGCTGGGAGAAGGCTGGCGAGAAGCTGGAAGCAGTGCTGCAGAGCGTGGTGAATAAATTGAAAGGTGAAAATTGAAAATTGAAAATTGGCTGCCGCAATCATTTGTTTAATCACTAATTCTCAATTCTCAATTTTCAATTCTCAATTAATGTCTTATGGCTTGGAAACCCAATAATCACGGCAAGTGGAAGAAACCCATCGGAGAGTGGGAGGCGGAGCAGTTGCAGAAGAAACGCCCTACTCCACAGGAGCGCAACACCTTCAGCACCGAGGAGGTGCCGGAGAAGGCGATACTGGTGAGCGTGTGTGCAAACGGCACCACTATGGAGCGCACGCAGGAGTGCCTGAATGAGTTGGCCTTCCTACTCGACACCGCGGGTGGCATACCCGTGAAACAGGTGATTCAGAAACTGGAGCGTCCCGACACACGCACCTATGTGGGCAGCGGCAAGCTGGAAGAGATTAAGGAGTACAAGAACGCGCTGGATGCCGACTTCCTGGTGTTCGACGACGAGCTGTCGCCCGCCCAGCTGCGCAATCTCGAGCGGGAATTCGGGTGCCGCATCTTGGACCGCACCACCTTGATACTGGATATCTTTGCCAAGCGTGCCCGCAC
>JAEEGK010023962.1_pt1 | contig 12685 bp, 15 predicted proteins | sample 8958771 | NCBI WGS metagenome assembly JAEEGK01 (sample SAMN16246547, study PRJNA631951) | gut metagenome | biome: gut microbiome; feature: rumen; material: SC-attached | host: Bos | place: Iran: Karaj | collected 2018-10 | reverse complement strand
AAGAGTAGCCGCCTACCCCGCTTTAGCGCACTAAAGTGTTCCCCACAAACCAGTTCAACGTTGAACTTTTAGCGCATTAAAGTGCGAAATTGTGTATACAATTCACACAAATTGAATTGTGCATATTGCACAAAAAATTTATAAATCTTTGTGCACATCGCCGAAAGAAAATATGTTATAATATAGGCGTAGCCGACAAGGGAAAGGCGGGTGATTATTATGTTAACTTGTCAGTGTTGCAATCTACGCGACACATACACAGACACTTGCACCATAACGGGCAACGTCGCATGGCATGGCGATATATCGCCGAGTTGTCCGTTCAACGTTGAACTAACAGAAAGGAACGAAGAACAAATGAAAGCAGAACACTACAAAGTAATTTTTAACAAGGGCGGGCACTGGTTATCACTTCAGTTTAAACTCGCGGGCGACGCGGTTAAAGCGTTCAACTTCTTACGCGTCAATGATATTAATTTGACAGTCGTTTTAATGAAAGGCGACACAACCTATTTAATCGGCAACGGCGGTAACTACACAACAATCAACGACATTATGAGGGAAGTATGACATGGAAAGATACAAAGTTAGAAACTCAATAGAAACAATATTACAGAGCAATTTCTTATTTATATCAAAGCGCAAGATACGCAGAATAGCAACTAAAATCATTATCGCGTACGCGCTGGAAAGGTGCACAAATATGTGGTTGGTAATTAACAAAAATAACACAAGTGAATGTTTCGAAGTACCGACAGAGCGCGAGGCTTACGAGTTTTGCAAGGACAGCGGCGACCAATACTTTTATAAACACGTAGGCATCAACGACTACATGGAAAGGATAACTAACAAATGGCTAACCGAAAGACGATAGTTACACAGCGTATAACAACGGGCGCGGCAGAACGTTACAGCGCAAACGTGAAATGTTTGTTTGTGAGGATTAACGGCACAATGATTTACAGCGGGCAACATGAGCGCTGTGACAAGTTAGAACAGAAAGCGTTGACGCTCGCGGCAAACATCAACAAAAACATAGACTTTGAAATTAAAACTGGTTTTGGCGTTCTTATTGAACGCGGAAAGGTAAAGACAAATGGCACATTCGACAATCAAACTGGCGTCACTCTCAAAGATACGCCGTCTATATGCACAACAGTACAGCGGTAAAAGCGCGGCGGCTCGCACCCGTGCGCGCAACCAGTTAAAAGAAATTGTAAACCAGCAAAACCGAATTGCTAACCAGCGTATTAAAAGACTGGAAAAAACCGACTATGCGTACGGCACATCGTACGACACAATGAAACAATATCTTGACCAAACGGGGCGAAAGACCTTGCCGCAAGTCAAGACCGACAACAAGCAACCCGTGACAGCGGCACAGTATGAGCAAGCGCTGCGTGCCCGCAAGTTCCTATTATCGGAAGAAAGTACAATCAGCGGGCAACGTAAGATTGAGCGCCGACGCTTTGAAACGTATCGCGAAAAATACACGTTCGCGGAAAACATGAGCGACAGCGAGTTGAGAATGTTTCTAAAGTTTCTCGGCAACAGTGGCGCTGATGATTATTTAGCATATTACAGTGAAAGCGGTAGCGGCGACGAAGTTGCAGAACTCGCGGAAATGTTTACCCACGCCAGCGGCGACGAACGCGCAAAAATGTTTGATTTATTCCGAGAATTTGAACGTTGGAATGAGGCAACAAAGAAACTCGAACGCGGGGAAATAGACGAAATCCCCGCAGATTACGGAAAGACCTTTACAGAGTTGAGAAAGGATTTAAGCGCATTATATGAGGGAATTGAAAAACGACGCCGATAATATCATAGTGTATGAGTTTCCGCAAGACACGCTTTTAAAACAAAGCGGCGCGTATTTTCTCAATAAATATCTATCCGTGTTCGGAACGATAGACATTGAAACCAGCAATCTTGAAATTGACGGCGAAGTAAACGGCGTCATGTATCACTGGCAAGTGTGCATAGGCGACACAGAGGGCAAAACGCGGCATATATACGTAGGGCGTAAATGGTCGGATTTAATCACATTCATGGCTATGTTGGGCAATATGTATCATTTGACCGACAAGCGCAAAATGGTCTTTTATATTCACAACGCCGCGTTTGAGTTCCAGTTTTTTCGCTCTGTGTTCAATATTGGCGATATGTTTGCCAGTAAGAAACGAGTTCCTATAACATTCGATGTTGACGACGTTTTCGAAATGCGTTGCTCGTACAAACTTTCAAATATGGGTTTGGGAAAGTTTTGCGAAAGTGAGCAAGTTGTGCATGGCAAGCGTAGTGGTTTCGACTACACCAAAACGCGATATGCTGACACAATCCTAAATGACGAAGAAATACTATATTGTGTTGATGATGTTTTGGGCTTACATGAGGCAATATGCCACACGCTCAAAACGTCGCATGACACACTCGCGTCCATTCCCAAAACGTCAACGGGATATGTGCGGCGCGAGGCGCGCGAGCGTGTGAGAGCAAACAAACACAACATATATGTATTCAAAGACACGGCGTTGACCGATTACGAATATAAATTATGTAAGGCGGCTACCCGTGGCGGCAACACTCACGCCAATGTTTTATATAGTGGTGAAGTACTCGGCATTGACGAAAAAGGCGCGCCGTGCTTTGTGGATAGTTACGACAAGAAATCAAGTTACCCGTTCGAAATGGTAACGGGCGAATATCCGTGTGGGCGTTTCCAGCGCGAGCGTACAGACTACACAGCGCAGACCTTTGACGAGTTCATAAAACCGAACGCCGCGAACATTATGCACATCGTAATGAAAGACGTACGCTTAAAGCCTGGTATATATTTCCCCTACATAGCAAAAAACAAATGTCAAATGTTACCAGCAAAGGCTAACGAAATATACTGGTACGACAACGGGCGAGTGATTAAAGCGCCATTCGTGCGCATGGTCATTAATGAGATTGACGCGCAAATCATTGAAAGTCAATACGACTACACCAGCATTGATGTTGTTGACCACATCGTAACGGACAAAGACTTATTGTGCAAGGAATATCGCGATTATGTCTACGAACTTTTCAAAGTTAAATGCGAGTTAGAGGGGCAAGATGAATATTATTATAATAAGTTCAAAAACAAGATTAACGCACTTTTCGGCATGATGTTGACCGACGTGACGCGAGAAGAAATCGTATATGCAAACAACGAATGGCTTTCCGAAATGCCGCCGACAGTGCAAGCGTTATTCAAATATTATAAGTCGTTTAACTCTTTCTTGTCGTACCAACACGGGCTTTATGTCACCAGCAACGCGCGGCTGTCTTTAGAGGCTGGCTTGCGTGCCGTAGGCATTGACGGCGTTTACACAGATACAGACAGCGTCAAGTTCATGGGTGACCACCTTGACGCGTTCAACGCGTTGAACTCGGAGATCATTGAACGCTCAAAGCATATCGGCGTTTTACCCGTGACAGTGCGAGGCAAAACAAGCACGCTCGGCGTGTGGGAACACGACGCGGCATACAGTGCTTTTATTACGTACGGCGCGAAGAAATACGCATATAGGTATAGCATGGACACAGTAAACAAACCGAAGAAACGCGGCGAAATCGGCGTCACAGTTGCGGGCTTAAATAAGAACAGCGCCGCCGAATACTTACGCACTCACGGCGGGCTTGCGGCTTTCGACGCTGGAAAGTACACAATCGACGGCTACCACACGGGGCTTGAATTTAGCGTATATGACAGCGGGCGAACCACCAGCAAGTACAACGACAATGTGATGTTAAAGGAAATGACAGTCAACGGACACAACATAGAGTTAACAAGCAATATCGCGATATTGCCGACAACCTACACGCTCGGCATAACGAAAGAGTACAGTGACTTAATGGAAATGAAAAGCGAAGTTTTTGCATAAAGTTCAACGTTGAATTTTTTTCAAAATTTTTGAAAAAAGTGTTGACAATGATTATAAGATATGTTATCTTATAATCACAGAGAGGCAATAAAGCCACAAGAACACTTCACAACAAGAAAGGACAGTACACAATGAAAAAGAACACAGAAAACGCAACAGTAGAAAACACAGCAATCGAAACAGTTAAAGGCGAAATCGTAGAGATTTCCGAAAAAGACGTAAACGCCGCAATTAAGCGCGTACAGAACAAAATTAACAGCATTGAAAAGGGTTACATTTCAATCATCGGTGACGTAGCAAAACTCAAAGCGGCAGACGCACACAAAACACGAAACTTCAAAAACTTTTACATTATGTGTCAGGAACTTTTCGGCATGAGCCGTGGCACAGTGCACAATCTTCTTTCAATTTATGAGCGTTTCGGAAACGGCAACTGGGAACTCGTTGATGAGGCAAAAGAAATGTCAGTTAGACAAATGCTCGAAGTCATCAAGAACGAAAACAACCCGCAGATAGAGGAAAAGACCGAGGCAACCGCAGATGCAGAAAGCGACGGCGAGGGCGAAATCGAAGAAACCGCAACAGCAAATGTTTCACGTGAAACATTGGCAACACTCGAAATCACCACAGCAAACCTTGACGAAGTACTTGACGCAATCAAAAGCGCTTTAGGCGCTGGCGAGGCAGACGGGGAACTCACATTCAAAATCACGATAACAAAGTAATTTGTTATACAGCCAGCGCCCGCAAGGGCGCGGGCAATCACCCCACCCAAAACACATAAACCAACACAGAAAGGACACAAAACAACATGGCAAAGAAAATCATCAATTCAATCAACGTGACAAAACTCGACATCATCAACGCGGAAAGTTCCGAAAGTTTCAAGAAAGTTATTGGACAGCCTATCCCCGTCGCTGGCGTGGCAATCATCGAAGACGAAGACAGAGAAACACACGAGCCGAGAAACTATGCGTACATTTTCGCAAAAGACGGCGGGGTTTACGGCGGCAACAGCGCCACAATTACCCGCGCGTGTGATATGCTCATCGACACAATGAGCGACGAACCCAACAAAAATTATACAGTCAACGTCGTAAGCGCGCCCACAGCAAGCGGCAGAGAATTTTTAAGTCTTCGCGTAAGCGCTGACTGAAAAGTTCAACGTTGAACAGTACGTCATTTAATTGGGTGGACACATGGACAGCCGCAAGGCTGTCCGATTGTGCATTTAACTTTTTCATAGGTGGGCGTGGAATTGGAAAAACTTATAGCGCATTGAAAGGACATAAAGAGGATTTTGACAAGGGCGAGGCTGGCAAACTCATGTATATGAGAATTTCGCAAGTAGAACTCGATTTGTGTACCACGGACAGCGACAACCCGTATAAGAAACTTAATGCTCGCGAACACTGGGGCGTCAAGTTTGAGAACGTTCCGAAAAGCAAAGCGTACGACATTATTGACGAAAACAGCGACAGCGTCATAGGAACGGCGCGAGCGCTGGCAACGTTCGGAAACGTTCGCGGTAGCGACTTCTTTGACGTTACACACATTTACGTCGATGAGTTCAACCCAACTGAAAAAGTCAGAAAAACGCCAGAGTTAAAGAACGCTGGATATTTATTCGCACAAGCGTATGAAACAATTAACCGAAATAGGGAACTTGAAGGCGAGCCGCCCGTTAAAGTTATCTTTACGGCGAACGCTTTTACGCTTGACAGTAACATTCTTTACTACTATGGGCTTATCCCGCTAATACAACAAATGCAAAAGAGCGGGCAGAAAAAGGCAACCTTGCGCGACCGCTCGATATATGTTGAGTTGTGCGAGGCGGCAGACATCGCCGAGGCGAAACAAGAAACAGTACTTTACAAGGCGCTTAATGGAAATAAGAAACTTATAAATACAAATATCAAAAATCAGTTCAATGATTACAATTTGACACTTGTTAAAAAAGTTCAACTTATTGAATACATACCAACTGTTCAATATGAAGATATTTGCATTTACAAGCATAAAAACAGCGGCGAGTTGTACGCCGCTCGCAAGTTCGAACAGTGCGGCAACGTTTACACGGAGAAAGAGCGCGGTCTGTTTGTACGACTTTGGAAGTCAGTGTTAACAGCGGCAATATGGGAACGAACCATTTTCGTTGATAACGTCAACACACTGTATGAACTACAACAAATCATTAATAACCCACTGTAAACGTACACAGTAAACATGGGGCGTGGTACGTGCCGCACAGACAAGGGCGGGAACGCTCGCGGCGGGTTTGTCACCCAAAAGCGCCCCGCTTTCAAGAAAGGGCACAGAACACATGGCATTAAAAGACATTCTCAAAAGTTTAGTAAATGAGAGCATTGAAGAAATGGTAAACTCTGAAAATGATAATACAAACACAGAGGGCAACACAACCGAGGGCGGCACAGACACGGAACAGAATGAAACCGAAACGACAACAGAAACTGGCACAAAGGAAAGTTCAACGTTGAACTTTTCCGATGAGGATTTCAAAAAGGAATTGAAAACACTTATCAAGAAAGAAGTGCGCGATGTGGCGGGCGATATGCTCAACAGAACGCCGTCAAAATCACAGCCCAACAACGGGGTAGACGTTGATGCGGTTTTCGCTGGTTTACTCGGTTTTGACACACAAAAGAAAGGATAAAGAAAAAATGGCACTATTAAACAATGATGTTATTAACAACGAAGTTTACGCCATAGTTAACGCCATTAACGAAATGGCGAGCGGTATTGCTGATGTTGACGTTGTTGACACAGCGTCGTTCGTTGACTTTGGCAACAAAATTTTGTCAAGTTCTGACGCAACAGAACAGTTCTTAAACGCTTACCTTTTAAGGATAGCAAGAACTTACGACACTTTCAGACCTTACAGCGGCAAACTTAAAGACCTTATCTACAACGGCGAGGAATGGGGTTTTATCGTACAGAAGATTGACGCCGAAGTTCCCGACTTTGTAGCAGACGACACTTTTGAACTTGTTGACGGTCAGAGCATTGACCAGTACATAGTTAGAAAGCCCGTAGGCAGACAGAAACTTTTTATTAAGCATTCGACATACAAGAATTTCGTCACCACCAGCAAGAAGTTGCTCAAGGGTGCGTTCTTAAGCGAAAGCGCTTTCATGTCATGGGCTCGCATGGTCGCTGGCAAAATGCGTAACAAAATGGAGTTCGCCATTGAGAACATGGCAAGACTTGCAATCGCGTCTTACATTGCAAATGCAAAAGAAAGCCAGTTTGTCCACTTACTCACTGACTACAACACAGAAAAGGGCGGTACGCCTATTACAGCCGCACAGGCTTTGCTTGACAAAGATTTCCTTGCATATGCCGCTGGCACTATGGAACTTTACAGCAAGCGTTTACGTGACCTTTCAGTTTCATACAACGGCGAGGGAGCAGAAAGACATACACCCGTAGGCGAGCAGAAATTCCTTGTGTTTGACCTTTTCCAGTCAAGATTACAGCACGTAGTTCAGTATCAGGCTTACCACAAAGACCTTGTTTCGCTCGGTGAGTTTGTGGAAGTTTCTTATTGGCAGGGCGAAAGCGACCGCGACACTATCAAGGTAACAGTTGATGACGGCGAGGGCGGCACAGACGAAGTGACCATAGCAAAGATTATGGGCTTTATTTTCGACAAGTACGCACTCGGTACTCACAGAGCAGAGGAAGAAACACTTACGACGCCTCTCAATGCAAGCGGTAGGTATTTTAATACTTTCCACTTTGCAGAACAGTTGTGGTTTAATGACCTTTCAGAAAACGGCATTGTGTTCTGTCTTGATTAATAAACACGTGAGCAGAGGCGGGCTTTTAGCCCGCCAATGTTTCACGTGAAACATTTGCTGGAAAGTTCAACGTTGAACTTTCGGAAAGGATTGTAGAAAATGGCAATAACAGCAAATTTTTACTCGCTCGCAAAACGGACAGACTCGACGAAAAAACCGACGGGCGAGGCTTATACAATCGACGTAAAGTTGAAAGAGCCGTGCGATCTTGAAACACCAATAATTGAAGTACATGACGCTAACATATTGCAATACAATTATTGTTTTCTACCATTCACGGGGCGTTATTATTTCGTAGAGGGACGGGAAAGTATCGCATACCAAACGTATAATATATCACTTGCGGAAGACTACGGCGCGAGCCACATTGACGCTGTACGCGGGCAAAATGTTTTCGCAATTATGTCAAGTTATGCTTACGAAACGGCGTTCGACGATGAGCGCTGTATCCCCACTGAAAACTTGATAAAAGACGCTGTAAGCCATGTATGTGACATCATGGTAGGTGACGACTTCGCCTATGAATTTATGAGTGTCATTAATAACAACGGCAAATTAAACGGCGTTGATATATTCTATGGATTGCAAGGCAATCTCGCGGGCGACTTTTTGAAAGCGTGCGCTGATGTGAACTGGGTGAAACATTTAGGCGAAGAAGCGGGCAACGTTTCCCCGCTTGACTATGTCAATGAAATGTGGTTAACACCACTATTGCCGCACCAGTGTCACAATGTTTCGTCAAACTCGGCGGATTTGCTCGGTGTAACTATGAGCGGGGCGTGTATAAGTGATAGCGGCGTTAAGAAACATAATTGTCTTTTAGCAATACCACGACCAACTGTAAACGATTTTCGTTATAGTGATAAATACGTGAAATACTATCTCTGTTTGCCTTGTTTGGGCGTTATCACTTTGCCCACGTCGTTATTACGCGCAAATGATTATGTGCGCGTAGATTACGCGGGCGACTGTTTAAGCGGTAGCATAGTATTTCAAGTTTCATGTGGCGGCGTAAATCTCGGTTTCTTTAGTACATCATTAAAGCAAGCAATGCCAATGTCAAGGCAAGGTAGCAGACTTGCAAGCGCAATCATCGGCGGCGTTTTGGGCGGCGCTGTTGGCGCGGCTGGTGGTGCTAAAACGGGCGGCGTTATTGGCGGCATTGCTGGTGGTGTCGGCGGCGTATGGGGCGGCTTTTTGAGAGGTGCGTACAGTATGCCAGACGGCTCGTCACTGTTGTCAATGAGCGGCTCACTGGCTTTATATGGCGCGCGTGGAACATCAACAGACATTTACTTATGGATAGTTGAAAGTGAAAGTGACGTCAACCCCGCAAGTTTTACAAGTGTTGCTGGTAGACCGACACAGAAAATTATACCAATACAAAACGGATTTTTACAGACGCGAAATGCAAGCGTTTCTTTCGCTGGCACACAAACCGAAATAGACGCTTTCAACGCTTTGTTAGACGGAGGACTTTATGTCGAATAATACAGAAAGATTTAAAAATGCTTATCGCGAGGCGTACGGCGTAAAGCCCGTCGAAGTGATAGCGCAAAATAATTATCGAACAGATTTTTACAAGTCGTTTCTTTGGCGGCTCTTTCTCGGCTCGGTCAAGTTGGGCTTGCCGCTTAAATGGTCAATCGACTATTTTCGTGCTGTTCTGTTTTGGGGCGGCGGCATAGCAATAGCAGAGTTGAACGGGGCTGTTGTGCCTTTTTCGTACTCGGTATTGACGCGTAACAAATGGCATTACCCCATTAAAGTTGAGGCGACTGGCGAACTTGCCGACGAAATAGGCGAGCGCGAAGTTGGCGTCGATTGTGAACTTATTTACATGGAAAGCGCCGACTATCCAAACGCGCCGTATTCAATCGGTATAGGTAGTTACATCGACATATACGCGCAGAAACTCGCAAACTGTGACGGGGCAATAGACGTTAACTTGCTGGTGTCAAGAACGCCGTACATTTTCGGCTGCGAAGATGAGAAACAAGTCGAAGATATGAAAGGGCTTGTAAATAGGATAATGAGCGGCGCGCCCGCTATCTATTACAAACTGGCACGGAAAGCCAGCAAAGCACCACAGCAGAAAGATTTACCACTTCTTAAAACACCAGTCAAGGAAAACTTTGTTGCACTTGATACGCAGATTGCAAAGCGTACAATCATAAACGAGTTCTTGACGGGCATAGGCATAAACAACGCAAACACTGACAAGAAAGAGCGACTTATCACCAGCGAAGTTGAGGCAAACGACGGCGAAATATTGGCGGCGGTTTCATTATGGCAAGACAATATTAATCGCGGCATTAAGCGCGCGAAAGCGTTGTTTGCAGATTTCTTTGCAGACAACCCGCTGACAATAGAGTTTGTCGGCTTGCAAAAAAGTTCAACGTTGAACGAGGGAAAGGCGGGTGACGAGAATGAATCTAATTGAGTTAATGGAAACATGGAAACTTGCCGATGTGAACCGACAGAAAACCAACGTTGATTTCTTGTATGAAATCATGGAACGCGCCAACCTTGACGAACGCTTGAATAGAGAAACACTTGCACTTGAAATCATTAACGAGTGCGGAACACAGACGCCGCGCTACATGAGCACTGGCGTGTTTATCACGTTCGCGGTAAACTTTTTTAAAGTACGTGAAAGAGAATACACACGCGACCTTGACGCACTCGACATTGAATATGCGGCACTCACTGACTACGATATTTCGAAGACACACGAACGGACAACAAACGCGGTTAATGCCAGCACACGCGAAGACGATTTCACGGAAGTGATTGAAGACGGCGACACGACTTTAACGCACAGCGTAAGCGCTGACAACGAAAGCGGTTACAGCGGGCGCTCACAAGATACAACGCACGACGAACCGCGCGAGAAGACAAACACGGGCACACAAGAACGGACAGAAACACGCGACTTTTCCGAAGACGGCACAAGAACCGAAAGCGGCAGAAAGCGACCCGCACAAGATTTATTATTTTCAGAGTTTGAGGCAAACAAAATCAATATATATCGCAATATTGCGCTTGATTTTAGTGACGTAATGATGAGCGGTATATATTAGAAAGGGGCAAGCATGGCATTTTTCCCGCAAACAAATTATGATTTCCCCAACGTCGGAAACTATGACGGCGACTTACGCGAAATCCTTGTTTTCGTTCGGTCTTTGTCTGATGAGTACAAGACAATGAAAGATTTGTACGAGCGACTTATGCGCGAGTTTAACTTACTCAATAATGAGTTTAAGAAACTCACACAACTGGTTGAACAGTACAAAGCCGAAATTGACGACGATATTGCGCGGGGCATTGATGAGGCTATGAGCGAATATCGCGGCGAACTTGTTGCGATTAAAGCCCGCCTTGACGGCATAGAACTTGAACAGATTAAGTTAAGGCAACTCGTTGCGGAGTTCACACAGATATGCGAACAGTACACGGATTTGAAAATCGCGCAACTGTCCGACCTTGTATTTGCTGTGACCGAGGATTTGCAACAGCAGATTAACGAATTAAAGTTCAAATTGCCCGACGTTTACAACATCACCACTGGCGAAATTAGCGACTTGACGACACTTGTGTATGATGTTTATGACGTACTACGTTATGACGGCATTACTTGCGAAGAATTTGACACGATAGGATTGACCGCGAGCGAGTTCGACAGCAAGAACTTAACCGCGATTGATTTCGACGTAAACGGCTACGAGCGTTTAATCGGTCGCAACAAATGCCGCAACCCGTTCACGGGTGAACGTGATACAATCTGTAATATTATACAGACAATGGCTGTGAATATTACGGGACAGACAATCACGGCGGCAGAGTTCGACGCCGCGGAACTCACAGTCACGGAGTTTGAGACACTCGAACTTACAGCATTTAATTTCGATTTCTACGCGAAACAGTTTATCGCGTAGAGGAAAGGACACAAAATGGCACATACAAATCAAACAGCAAATTATGAACTTTCGCAGTTCGTCGCAAATGATAAGCCTACCTTTTTAGGTGACTACAACGGCGACATGGCGAAGATTGACGCCGCAATCAAAGCGGCTGATAACAAAGCGGGCGCGGCTGATACAACCGCAGAAAGCGCCGCCGCACTCGCTACCAGCGCAAGTCAGACAGCAACCGAGGCGGCAACCGACGCGGCAACCGCGGCGGCTACGGCAACAACCGCACTGAATACAGCAAACAACGCAACAACAACCGCACAGACCGCAAGCACAGCGGCACAGGGCGCGACCACAACAGCAAACGCCGCCGCAACAAAGGCAGACGCCGCAAAAACAGAGGCTGAGGCGGCAACCGCGGCTGTGGCTCTTAAACCGAGTTATAGTGAAACATTCGCGAGAATGTTTGGTATGACAAGTGAGGCTCTCACACCCACAATGGAAACGGGCTACGCCATAACAACAAACACTCTGAGAATGGCAACAAACGCGGACAAGTCGCTTGCTAAATTTTACGGAAGATTAGTAGTATCTTTAAGCGCGGCGGCAAGTTTTTCATACGCTAAAATTGCGAAAATTGCAAGCGGTTTTCCCACCCACGACAGTGACTATGAAATAGTCGGACTTGAAAACTATGCTTACGTAAATTCGTCGTGGTCAGTTGGTCGTGACTCGAAACTGGTTGTAAAAGCAAACGGCGACGTAGAATTACATTGCACAGTACCTGCTGGCGCGACAGAAATTTCTGCATATTTGCCGCCATGTCTGTATGTAATGGAAGATTTCGGCGACTAATTCAACGCGTTGAATTGATTACAATTTAATAGTTTGTTAATAGAGGGCGTCGCTTGTGCGGCGCTCTTTTATTGTGTGAATTGTATACACAATTTAACACTTTAATGCACTAAAAGTTCAACGTTGAACGGGTTGTGGGAAAGCACTTTAGTGCACTAAAGCGGGGTAGGCGGCTACTCTT
>JAEEGK010023960.1_pt1 | contig 12686 bp, 5 predicted proteins | sample 8958771 | NCBI WGS metagenome assembly JAEEGK01 (sample SAMN16246547, study PRJNA631951) | gut metagenome | biome: gut microbiome; feature: rumen; material: SC-attached | host: Bos | place: Iran: Karaj | collected 2018-10 | reverse complement strand
CATTTTTAAATAATGAAATTCTTTTTTTAAAAATATTTTTATGAAAATAATTTTTAATTTAAAAAAAATAATAATAATTTTATAAATTTAACAAATCAAATATATTATTTATTAATTTTAAATTTAATATATTTATATTTTTTATTCTAATAAATTTTAATATATTTATATATCTAAATCTTCATCGGGATCTTCTTCATATAAATCATCAACATCTTCTTGATCAACATCAATTAATTCATTTTTTTTTTCTTCTTCAGTTTTTATAAATGGTAAATTTACTTTATTTTTTTCTATTCTTTCTTTTTCAGTTAAATTCACATTAAAAGTTGTTTCATGTTCAACAACTTTAACAATTTCATCAAATAATTTTTTTACATCTCCAGAAAATAATTTAATTTCATTAAAATTTTTAATATAATTATTATTATCTATATTATATTCAAATATAATAAAATCTTTTGATAATTTTAAAATATTATAAACTTCGATTTTACTATAAAATTTTAATAAATTTGTTCTATTTTGTTTTTCAATTAATAAAATCGAAGCAAAATTTTGAATTAATAAAATATTATTTGAATTATTTAATTTAGAACAAATTATAAAAATAAAATTAATTTCATTTTTTTTACTTAAAAATTTTAATAAATTATTTAAATTTTTAATATCTAATAATTCAGCTCCGATAATAATAAAAAATTTATTATTATTGTTATTAAAAATATTTTCAATTTCTTTTTGATTAAATTCAATTAAAAAATTTTTATTATTATTATTATTTAAAATATTAAATCTATAAAAAATCGGATCAAAATTAATAATTTCATATTTATTTTTTGATTTCATTAAAATATCATTAACAAACAAACAATAAAGAATTTTATAAGAAGATAATTCAACATAAATTTTAAATTGCGAATTATTTTGTTCATAAATATAATTTTTTATTATTTCATTCATTTCAATAATAAAATAAACGAATAATAATAAATTTAAATTTAATAATAATTTTAAATAAAAAAATATGAATAAAAATTCCGGATTTAATCAAAATGATTTAAATATGTTATTAAATCAATTAATATTAAATCATTTAAATCAAACATCAATTTCATCAAATAATAATTCATCAAATAATTTTATTAATTATTCTAATTTAATAATAAATTCTAATATTAATATTCATAATAATTATTACATAAATTCAATTATAACTCAAATTGGAATTTTCATAAGTTACAATAGAGAATTTAGTGATAATATTGTTACTCAATTAGCAACTTTTATAGAAAAAAATTTTTCTTTAATTTCAATAGATATTTTAATTAATTTATTATCAAAAATTTTAAATGTTTTATTAGAAAATAATTTATCTATTACAAATTTTATGAATAAAATTTTTCCAATTCTCATTCAAATTATTTCAAAAAAAAATAGAAAAAAAGATGAAATTGATAAAATAATAAATATTATAGGAAATTTTACTAAAATTTGTATTAAATATCAATTAAGTCAAATAATTGAAAGTAATGTAAATAGTATTTTTGAAAGATTTTTTTCAATTAATGATAATAATAATTCAAATAATAAAGATTAAATATTTTTTATTAAGTTTAATTTCTGAATTTTTAATAAGTGCGTCTGTAATTTCATATAATAAAATAATAGAAAATTTTGATAAATTTGTTTTAACTATTAAAAATAATTTTAATAATAATAATAAAGAATATTTTATTAAAGAAGCTTTTATTAATTTATTAGAAAATTTTTTGAAATTATTAGATAATAGAACAATAGAAGTTAAAAAAGAATTTACTAATAAAATTTTTATTGATATTGTTAATGTAAATTTTGATGATGAAAAAAAAAAATTCGATGATGAAATTTTATATAATAATATTTTAATGTTAAAAACATTAATAATTATTAAAGAATTTTTTATTAATTATTATAAACGTTGTTTAAAATTTTTATTAAATCATATTAAAAATAAAAAAAATTATATTAAAATTATTATTATTGAAAGTTTGCCTATTTTTTGTGAATTTGATGTAAAAATTTTTGAAAATAATTTTTTTGAAGATTTTTTTAAAGAAATTAATAAAATTTTTTTAAAAACAAATGAAATTGAATTAAAATCTGCGATTTTAATTTGTTTAGGAAAATTAAGTAATTTAATATCAAATTCAATATTTAAAAATAAAATTAATATTATTTTAGAAGGAATAAAAAATGAAATTAATTTAATTAATAATAATATTAATAATAATTTTCATTTTAATGTTAATATTTTAGATTGTTTAACTTATTTATCAAAAAATTATTTTAATGAAGTTATTAATATTTTACCTTTTAATTTTGTAGTGGAAAAAATGTTTAATGGAGGTTTTTATGAAAATCATATTAATTATATTAATTCTTTATTAGAAAATTATACAATTAATTCAAAAACATATGTTTTTATTTTGTTCATTACTTTAAATGTTTGTAGTATTATAATTAGTGATAAAAAATTTTATTTAAAAGAAAGTTATAATAATTTTAATTTAATTGAAAATGATCAAGATTATTTTAATCTTAATGTAGAAAATTATAATAATAATAATAATAATAATAATAATAATAATAATAATAATAATAATAATAATGATACATTTATTGAACATATAAAACAAACAATATTAAATGACCAAAATGAAACATTAGAAAATGCAAGAAAATCAATAGTTAATTACATATTTAGTATAAAATCAAATACTAAATTAAATTTTAATCAAATTATGTCAAATTTAATATCAAATTCATTAAAATTTTTATATAACATAAACACAATGATTTTTCAAAAAGACATTCTTACATTTTATGAAAAATATTGTATCAAATTATTAGAAAGAGAAGAATATAATATTAAATATAATTCAATACAATTAGCAAAAGCAAAATGGATTCCAATGATTTATCAAGAAAATTACGATTATAATAGTAATAATTATGATGATAATAATATTAATAATGATAATAATTATAGTAATAATTATTTAACTTCAAATAATAAAAATAATATTTTAAAATTACATAAATGTAGTATTAGTAGTATTATATCTAATAATAATAAAATAATAATAGATAATGAATTAGATTATATTTTAAAAAAAATTCTTGATTGTTATTTGAATTTTATATTAAATGAAAATGATGAAAATCTTCAATTAAAAATGTTATTTAATATTAATGATGAAAGATATTATTATTTATTAAGTGATAATCAATTTTTTAAAAAATTTTCTTTTTTGATAAAATATTCAAACAAAAATATAAAAAAATTAACAATTGAAATAATAGGAAAATTAATAAAATTAAATTATAATACAATAATTTTATTTATAAAAAAAGAATTATCAAAATATATTATATTTTTAGAAACATCAAAAAATATTTTTGAGCAGGAAAATAGTGTTATTTTAATAAGTTATTTTGTAAAATTTGTTGGAAAATATATTTTAGATTATATAAAAATATTTTTTCTAACAATATTAAATTTATTAAAAGAACAAATAAAAAATTTAGATAATAATAAATATAATTATAATGATATATTAATAATAGGAATTTTAAATATAATTTCAGATTTAATAAAAAATAAATTTTGCAAAAAAATAATTGAAAAATATTTCAAAGAAATTCTTATAATTTGTATTGAAATATTAAAAGATAATTCAAATAATAATAATAATAGTTATTATGATAAAGAAGAAATTTGTTTAATAACAATTTTTTATATTTTACAAAATTCAGAAAATAAAATTAATGTTTATTCAGATTTTATTGAATTAATTAATTTATTAATTGATATTTTAATAAAAACTCAAAATAAAAATTCAAGATTTTATGCATTAAAAATTTTTGGTTACATTGGAGCAATGGATCCTGATAAATTAGAAAAACTTTTAATAGTTCATCATATTATTCAACAAGAAAATTCAGCAAATGAATATTTTTTAGCAGACGAATTTAATAACTACGATGACGACGATTATAAAATAATAAAAAAACAAATAAATATTAATTACAAAAATAAAAACAACCAGCATAACAATAATAATAACAACAACAAAATAAATAACAATAATAATAATGATAATATTAATAATATCACAATTTTCAATCAAAGTTTTTCATCTTTTGACTTTGAAAAACAAATAAATGAAGGTAAATTAAACACGACTACATATCATGCAATATTAGAAACATTAAAAATATTAAAAGAAAACAATAATAATGATATATCTCATAAAGTTTTGAACTCTCTTGAACAAATTTTAATTAATCTTAATACAAATGATATATCTATCATATATCTTATTTTACCTTCTTTAATTTCGAATTTGATTTTTTTTGAGGATGCTTCATTAATTTCGAATATTTTAAGATTGATATGTTTTATTTTAAAAACTTTTAAATATGTTTGTCAACCTTTTATAAGTGAATTAATTAATATTATTAAAAAATATATTTTCGAAAAAGATTATCAAGAAAGTATTATTGAAATTATATTGCTATTATCTGAATTGTTTTTGAATAATATTGATGATTATTTATTCATTCTTATTCCTTTGATGTTAAAAATTGTTTATAAAATTAATTTATTTAATAGACAAAATTTGTTTAAATGCTTATGTAATTTAAGCAATAAACTTGGAAATTATTTAGATATTATTGTTCCTGAAGTTAATAAATTATTGTTAGATAAAATTCAGTTTATTAATGATATTAATAATAAAAATAATAATAATAAAAATAATAATAATAATAATGATAATAATAATAATAATGATAATAATAATAATAATAATAATTTTAATGATAATGATATTTTTGAATTTATTGATAAAATTATTCCTTTAACAAATTTTTCTTTATTTATGCCTTTATTAATAAAAGTTTTATTAAAATATATAGAAATTACTTATTCATATGAAACTCAAAAAAATATTTTTCGTTTATTTATGAAAATGTTTGATTATACAAATGAAAATTTTATAATATTTTTACCTTTAATAATAAAAACAATAAAAAAAAATTTAAAATCAAAATTTTATTCAGAATATTTCAATGAAATTCGTTATAAATTAAATAAAAAATATTATAAAATTAATAAAAATTATAAAAAAAAAAATTTATTATCATCATCATCATTATCATTCAATAATTACAACGAATATAATAATAATAATATTGATAATAAATATTTTTTAGAAAATTTCTTAACAACAGAAAATATAAAACAACACAACATAAAAAAAGAAATTATTCTTTCCGAATTTTATTCTAACAATTGTTCAATAGAAGAAGATTGGTTAGAATGGTTTAAAAGTAGTTCAAAATCTTTATTTTCAGAATCTCCTTCATATACGATTTATTATCTTCAAAATATAAGTGATTTTTACCCAAATTTAATAAATAATTTATATAACTATGCGTTTTTATCAGTTTGGAAAATTTTTGATGAAAATGATAGAAATTTATTAATTTCTAATTTAAATAATACATTAGATATAAATAAAAAGATTCCAAATGAAATTTTATTAACTGTTTTAAATCTTTCTGAATTCATTGAAAGAGAAGAAAAAAATTGCGTAGAATTTTTAGATTATAAAAAACTTGGAAAAGTTGCTGATGATTGTAAAGCATATGCGAAAAGTTTGTATTATTATGAAAATGACTATTTGAATAATAATAATAAAAAAACATTAGAAAAATTAATAACTTTGTATTATGAATTAGAATTACCTGAAAGTGCAATTAGCGTATTAAAAATGGCAAGAAATAATAATAATAATGATAATAAAATTAATGTTAAAAATAATAGTTTTAATGAAGAAGATTGGTATTTAAAATTACATCATTGGAAATCTGCTTTGGATATTATTATTAAAAAAAAAGAAAAAAATAATAATTGTTTTAATTTAAATAATGATGAAGATATTAAATTATTAAATAATAATATTTTATGTTTAGATGGTTTAAGTGATTGGGAAAATTTACTTACTTTAGCTGATGAGATTAATAATAATAATAATAATAATTTTTTTAATAATAATGAAGTTAATAGCATTTTATGTAGAGCTTGTTTAAATTTAGGTGAATGGGAAAAATTAAAGAATTTTACTGAGAATTTAAAGCCAAAAGAAGATGAAGAAATATATGAAAAAAATTTTTTTAAAGCTGTTATTTCAATAAAAGAAAATAATTATGATGAAGCAAAAAAATTCATTTATAAAGCAAGAGATGCAATAGATGATAAAATTAAAACTTTATTAACTGAATCATATGAAAGAGCTTATAAACTTTTATTATATAATGAAAATTTATGTGATTTAGAAGAAATTATTTCATTGTATGATTCAAATAATAATAATTTTAATGATGACATTAATAATAATGATAATATAAAAAATTTATTTGAAATATCAAAAGAAAAATTAAAATCAAAATGGGATGAACGTCTTTTAGATACAGATGAAGAAATTAAAACATATGAGAGAATTCTTTCAATTCGAGGATTAATTTTTTCTTTTGAAGAAGATTATACAACTTATTTAAAACTTGCTAAAATTTGTAGAAAAAAAGATAATTTCACAACATGTATGAATATTTTAAATCGGTTAGCTAAAAATATAAAAAATTCAGATAAAAATAAAAAATTCAATGTAGAATTTAATAAGAGCAAATGTTTATTTGAAAATACAAATATCGAAAATGAAAAAGCAATAAAAAAATTAAAAAATATTTTAGATAACAATGACATAAATGACATAAACGACAATTTAAAAAGTAAAATTTATTGTTATTACGCAATAGCATTAAATAATAACAATAATAACAACAACGAAATTGTAAATGAAATAATAAATTATTTTCAATTAAGTACAAAATTCAATAAAAAAAATTACAAAGCATGGCATTATTATGCTTTAGTAAATTTCAAATTTTATGAATTTAATCAAAATATTTCATATGCAAATAACGCAATAATTGGTTTAACAAAAAGTGTTTGCATAGGTGATAAAAATTTATCTAAAGTTATTCAAGATTTATTACGTTTAATAGATATTTGGTTTCAAGTTGGTAAAAATTCAGATAGTAACGAATTAATAAAAAAAAGTTTTTCCGAAATTAATATTGAAAGTTGGTTATTAGTAATCCCACAATTATTAGCCAGATTAGGTACTAATAATGAAACATTAAGAAATAGTTTGCTTGAAATATTAAAAAAAATAGGTAAATCACATCCAAGAAGTTTAAATTATCAATTGATTGTTATGTGTAAGAATCAAAAAAGAAAAAAAGATGCGGAATTAATATTAAATGATATGAAAAATGAACATGAAAATTTAATTAAAGAATGTGAATTAATTATAAATGAATTAAATAGATGTGCTTTGTTATTACATGAAGAATGGAAGGAGGTAATAGAAGAGAGTTTTAAACTTTTTCAAGGAAAAGATATTAAAGGTATGTTAAAATATTTACAAGAAGTTAATAATAAATTAGAAAAAAAACCTGAAACTTTAAATGAAGTTCATTTTTATCAATTATATAGAAAAGATTTAAAAGAAGCTAAAAATTATTTAGATAATTATTCACAAACAAAAGATGAAGTTTATATAAAACAAGCTTTGTTTATATATTATAATATATATAAAAGCATTTTAGAAGAAAATAAATCTATATTTAAATCATTATATCTCGAAAATATATCACCTAAATTATACAACTTCAAAGAAAGTGAAATAGAAATACCTGGTATATATCGTAGTAATTCAAATATTATAAAAATATCAGGATTTAATAAAATACTTACAATATTGAGTTCTAAACAACATCCTCGAAGATTAAAAATGTATGGTTCTGATAAAAAAGAATATATATTTCTTTTAAAAGGACATGAAGATTTACGTCAAGATGAAAGAGCTATGCAATTATTTGGACTAGTTAATTCATTATTAAGTAACGACGCAGATACAAAAGTTTTAAATTTATATATCAAACGTTTCCCTGTTCTTGCTTTAAGTCATAACACTGGAATTTTAGGATGGGTTCCAAATTGTGATACATTACATCAATTAATAAAAGAATATCGTATAACAAATAAAATAAAAATAAACGTTGAACAAGAAATTATGACATTCATTTATCCTAAACATAAATTTGCAACGTTTTTAACTAAACTTTATATATTTAAATATATATTACAAAACACACAAGGATTAGATTTATATAAAGTTTTATGGATCAAAAGTAAAAATGCAGAAACATGGTTAGATCATAGAACTAATTATAGTAGGTCTCTTGCAGTAATGAGTATGGTAGGATATATATTAGGTTTAGGAGATAGACATATGAGAAATATAATGTTAGATAGAATTTCAGGTAATATATTTCATATTGATTTTGGAGATTGTTTTGAAGTTGCTATGAAAAAAGAAAGAGTTCCATTTAGATTAACTAGAATGTTAGTTAAGGCACTTGAAGTTAGTGGCATTGAAGGTATGTATAAATTTACTTGTGAAAATGTTATGAGAGTTCTTAGACAAAATAAAGATAGTTTAATTCAGTTATTAACGGCTTTTGTTCATGACCCTCTTATTAGTTTTAGACTTTTGATACCTTTGATTATGAAAAAACATAATCAGTTTGATATTAATTTAAAGAAGGAAAAAAGTGATGAAAATTTTGAAAAGAATATTAGTAATATTAGAAATAGTAAGAATATTAATGTAAATGATAATCTTAATTTAATACATAAATTTTCAGATGATAAAATGGAAAAAAATGAGGAAGGATTTGAAAAAAGAAGAAAAGGTAAAATTGAAAGACAATTGTATTTACAATTCGAAGAAAATGAAGTTGAATCGGATAATTTAAATAAAATAGCAATTTTAGTATTGAAAAGAATTATTGATAAATTACAAGGAACTGATTTTGGTGAAGATGATATTTTAAGTATAAATCAACAAGTTGAAAGACTTATAAATCAAGCAACTTCACATGAAAATTTATGCCAAAATTATATTGGTTGGTGCCCTTTTTGGTAAAAAATATATTGTAAGTTTATTATAATTTATTTAATTAGTTATAAATTATATTTTAAATATAAAAACAATATTATATTTTATTATATTTTATATATATTATTATTTAATTAAAAGTTTGTAAATAAATTAAATTTTTTTATTTAATTTTTTTTTTGAATAATTTTATAATTGAAATTAAATAATAATATAATTATATATTAATATTAAAAATTTGAAAATAAAAAAATATTATTTACAACCTAATTATTAAAAATATTATATTTTTTTATTTAAATTTTTATTTAGCATTTCATATGATAAATTTCTTTGTTTATCAGGAATAGTAATAGTTCTTCCTTCAAAATGCTTATTAATTTTTAATTGACATGCTAATCTTGAAGTTGGAGTTAAATTATAAGCTAATTCTAACATATCTTCTTCTTCATCAGAAGGATTTGGTAATTTTTTATATAATTCTTTATCTAAAATAACATGACATGTTGAACAGGCACAATTTCCTTCACATGCTGCTATTAAATTAATATTATTTTTTTTACAAATATCTAATAAATTTTCGTTTTCTTTTGCATAAATTGGAATTAATTTATTATTTTGTTTTAAATTAAAAAATATTTTATTATTATTATTATTATTTATAGTATTAGAATATGAATGAAATAAAATATTACAATTTAAAATCAAATTTTTAAATATATTTAAATCATTTTTTTTAATTAACATTAATAAAACAAATTTAAAAAATTAAAAATTATTTTATCTTAAAAAAATGGAAAATAAACAAAATTTAAAGAATCGATTTCATGATATAATTGAATGTCCAATTTGTTATAATGTAATTAGAGAACATTTAATGTGTCCTAAATGCAAAAAATTATTTTGTAAAAATTGCTTAAAAATGGCTTATGATAATAATGCTCTATTTTGTCCTTTATGTAAAGAAAATTTAATGTTTAATGAATATATTCCAATTCCATTTATGAGTCGAATTTCAAATTATATTGATAATGATATAAAACATTTAAAACGTAATCGTAATAAAAGTACTAACAGTAAATATATTAATATATCGAATAATCAAAAAGATAATAATAATTTTCTTGTAAATAATATTAATTTAATAAAAAATAATAATAGAAATGATAATAATAAAAATAATTTATATGAAGAACATTCAGACTTTATTAGTATTAAAAATGGATTAAATCTTATTAATAATATTGAAATAGGTTTTAAAAAAGAAGAGAATTTAAATAAATGTCCAAAACATAAACGTTTATATTCATATTTTTGTATAGATTGTTTAATTTTTCTTTGTGATGAATGTATTTCAATCCTAAATCCTGATTCAAAAATACATGCAGGTCATAAGAATATAAAATACGATAAAGTTAAAATTTTTCATTTAGAAGAAGTAATAAAAAAATATAATGATTTAATAAAAAAAAAAGAAAAAATATTAAATAAAATTTTTGACCCAGCAGAAAAAATTGAGATAAATAAATTTGAAAATGATTTAATAAATAATTGTTTTTCAACACTAGAAAATTTAATAAATAGAGAATATGAATCAAAATCTGAAAATTTAGAAGAAAATAAAACTCAAATAGTAAAATTTAAAAAAGAAATTATAGATAATATTCCAAAAATTAAAAATGCAATTATAAATATAATAAATAGAAATGAAAAATTAGGTTATCAAAATTTATTAAAATATTTAAATGATTTTGATTCATTATTAAATAGAAAAAATGCAGAAATTAGTTTATTAGAAAATAATAAAGAAAATGAAGAAAATAGTAATATTTTAAATTTAAGTAATAATACTGATATTTTTTCATTTAAAATAAAAAACTTAAAAGAAAAAATTTTTAAAGATCAAAGAATAAAAAATGATAATTTTTATGAAAAAACAATAAAAAATGTTAATTATGATGTTAATATTTCATTTAATAAAATTAATTTAAAACAACAAATTAATATGTCAATAGTTTTAACTAATATGAAAAAAAATACTAAAAATTTTAATCTTTATTTTTATTTTTATAATAATAATAAAAATTATACTCGTATTGAAAAATTAAATAAAATTATTGAAAATGAAAAAGAAATTAGTTTTGCAAGATTAATTACAGAAAATGAATTATTTAAATTTTTAAATGAAAAAGGGGAAATTTTAGTAAAATTTTCTATTTTTTATACTATTAAAAATATTAATATAATTTTAAATGATTAATTTTAATTAAGTTTTAATTAAAATTTATTAAATTATTTTATTAAAGAAAAAAAATAATAAAATTAAATTTATATGAAAAAAACAATTAAAAAATCAATTCAATCAAATTCTGCTTTAAATATAAAATCACATAATAAAATAAAAGATTTTTTTAATAACGATAGTAATAATAATAGTAGAAATAATTCAATTTTAAATTCTTCATTTTTTGAAAATTCAAAAATAGAAAATTTATTACATAATTCAGAAGCACTTTCTCAACATTCAAAAATAAATAAATTAAAAGACATTAATTTATATGAAAAAGATAAAAATTTAACAATTTATGAATGGAAAAATTTATTTAATCATTGTGTTCCTTTAAAAAAATATATTAAACCAGATTTAAACGATAATAATAATAAATTAAACAATAATAATAATGATAATGATTTTACTAAAAGTTTCGATAATATAAAAGCACCAACTGTTTTAATTGATTTACCAGAAGATAAAATAAATTCTTTATTCCCAAATTTTAATAAATATAAAAATAAAAATAATAATAATAATAATATCATTCGCCCAAAAAGTGTTTATAGTAAACGTGAACCAAACGAAACATTTTATTTTTCTAAACAATTTAGTGATTATTATAAAGAAAATTTTTTTGAATTTATTAAAAAATTTCCTTTGTTACAAGCTAAAAAAAAAATATCAACGAATAAAATTAAAAAAGAAATTTTTAACGTTAATCAATCGAATTTATATTTTAAAAAAATTTTAGAAATTCTTAAAAAAAAAATGAATAATTCTAAAAATAATTTATTAATCGATAATAAATTATTTTTTTTAGCTAAATTTGGAGGAAATATTAATCCTTTAATGAATTCTATTTTAAAACAAACTTATCCTAAAAATTATGAAAATTTAAAAAAAAAAATTAATAATTATAATAATAATAAAAAATATTATAAAAGAAAAAATAATTCGCTTGATGATTTTAAAAAATATAATAATAATAATAATAATAATGAAGATAAAATTCATATTTTAAAAAAAATTAATATGGATATTATTGATGAAGAAAATAATGATGAAAATAATATAAATAAAGAAAATAATAATTTTTATATTAAATATAATACTTATAATGAAAATGACCCTGATTTATATATTTTAAAAAGAGTTGAAGAATTATGTAAAATTAATAATGAAGAAGATATTATTTATAAATATTATAATAAAGATAATTTAATTGATATTGAAAATAATTATAATAATAATGAAACTTATTTTTCAAATAATAATAATAATAATAATAATAATAATAATAATAATAATAATAATAATAATAATAATAATAATAATAA
>JAEEGK010023959.1_pt1 | contig 12686 bp, 8 predicted proteins | sample 8958771 | NCBI WGS metagenome assembly JAEEGK01 (sample SAMN16246547, study PRJNA631951) | gut metagenome | biome: gut microbiome; feature: rumen; material: SC-attached | host: Bos | place: Iran: Karaj | collected 2018-10 | reverse complement strand
CTCACGGGCCTCACCAACATTTCCGAAGTTGTGGCTTTTAAAGAGATAGACGGAGTAAAGACTCCGGTTGACGGAGAACTTTGGTATCGTGGGTTCAGGGTTAATTCGCTCATCGATGAGATAAGTGAAGATTCTTTCGGATTTGAGAGGATAGCGTATCTGCTTCTTTTTGGAGAAAAGCCTTCAGAAGAGCAGTTTGAAGAGTTTTCAAAGGTTATAGCTCAAAACAGAACGCTCCCTACGAACTTTACGCGTGACGTCATCATGAAAGCACCTTCAAAAGACATCATGAATTCCATGACGAGAAGTATTCTCACTTTGGCTTCTTATGACAAAAATGTTGATTCGGTGTTGCTTGAAGATTCCATAAGACAGTGTCTTTTACTTATCGCACAGTTCCCGATGCTGGCGATATACGGATACCATGCCTACAACCACATAGAAAATTACGAGAGTATGTATATCCACAGGCCCAATCAGAATCTTTCGACGGCCGAGAACATTCTTATGATGTTAAGACCCGATAAGAAGTTTACTCATCTTGAGGCGAAGATACTTGATATCGCGCTCATACTTCATATGGAGCACGGCGGAGGAAACAATTCGACGTTTACCACAAGAGTCGTTACATCTGCGGGAACCGATACGTACTCGGCAATAGCTGCAGCCATGTCGTCGCTTAAAGGTCCCAAGCATGGCGGTGCCAACATTAAAGTCATGAAGATGATGGAAAACATCAAAGAGAACGTAAAGGACATCGAAGACAGGAAAGAGATACGGGCATATCTTAAAAAGATCCTTTCGGGAAAAGCCTTTGATAACAAGGGGCTCATATACGGCTTAGGCCATGCGGTCTATTCGCTTTCCGATCCGCGCGAGATAATATTTAAAGGCTATGTTGAAGAGCTTGCTCATACGAAGGGTGTGGATAAAGAGATGCATCTGTACAACGCGGTCGAGGAAGAGGGCATCCGTCTCATTAACGAGAGCAGGCACATCTATAAGGGTGTTTGTCCGAACGTTGATTTTTACAGCGGTTTCGTGTATGAGATGCTGGGAATTCCTTCCGAACTGTTCACTCCTTTGTTTGCGATCGCAAGGATCGTCGGCTGGAGCGCACATCGCATTGAGGAACTTATTTGCATGAACAAGATCATTCGTCCGGCATATATGAGTGTCATGAAAGAACTTGAATAAAGAAAAACACGGGCGGGAAGCACTCCCGCCCATTTCTTTTGTTTGACTGCGTTAATCTTCATTTGATACAATAAAAGTTAAATATGTACCTATAGGAAACGCACCGGAGAATATGGCGATGAGCAATCTTAACAAGGTATATCCACCTTATATGGGTGACGAACCATATATCTATCTTTGTTTCTCCAAAGCAAGCAAAAGAAAAGTGCTTGGTTTGCTTTATCGTCTTGGCTTAAGAGGAGTCCGTATCTGGTATTGCGAAGAAATATCCCCTGATATAGAACAACTTATAAACGAAGAGAAGAAAGCCTGCAAAGCAGCCATAACGGTTGTTTTTCTTGACAACGCCTTTAGAAATGACACAAGAGTCAAAAGCAGGCTGCTGGATTTACAGGATAAAGAAAACAGTATCTTATGTTTAAATACAGACAGAGGTGACGGAGGATTGTCCGTCGGTCTTCATCCGGATGTTCCTGAAGTTAAGCTGCGTCGATTGCACAGAAGCAAAGATGCAGAGAATGCAATCTTAAGAGCGGAAGCCTTTTCTCATGAGCTTATAGGTAAGCCCATCGAAAGCGCGAAATACTATATAAAGATATTAACCAAAAGAGCGGTCATTGTAAGCGCTTGTCTTGTCGCTTTGTTTATCTCGCTCTTTTTTGTTCATCGTTCCTTGAATAAAGAGATTGATATAACTGCAAACGATACCGTTACTTTCTCCGACGAAACGATCCGAGAAACCCTTCGTACCGCACTTGGCGGAGGAGAGCTCACTGAAGAGAGACTTGCCGATATCGATACTCTCTATCTGGAAGGAGATATGTTGCCGACCGACCTTTCAGATATCGATCTTTTACCGTCCTTAAAGACGGTTATCATATCACAGAAAGCCGTATCGGGATTAAAAGATCATCCCGAACTGGACGGGTATGAGATAGAGCTGTTCGGAGGTGAGTCCGAATGAGTAAGTATTTCAAACCCTATGAAGGTGACAGACCTTTTGTTTTCATAAGTTATTCGCACCAAAATTCGGAAACGGTACTTGAGACTATTACAAAGCTGAAGGATAAAAGACTTCGCCTTTGGTACGATGAAGGTATACCTGCGGGAAGCGATTGGCCCAGCAATATCGAACGACATATGCATGATTGCGAAGCCGTTGTATTTTTCGTTTCCGGACCCTCGCTTATCTCTCCGAACTGTCTGTCGGAGATACGTACCGCTTTTAAAAAAGAGAATCCCAAGCCGGTCTTTTTTGTCAAACTTGAAGATGTGATCATTCCCAAGGAAGATGATGTAAAGACCGACTCTAAAAAAGAAGAGAAGACCATCAGTCCCGAATGGTCGAAGTATATACCGAATATCGAAGAACTCCCGTTGCTTGATAAAGATATGCGGGTTGAGAGCATTTTGTCCTGGAAGAAGCTTGATCGATCGTTCTACAGAAAATGGACCGATTTCTTCAAAAAAGAGTGGATCGGTATTATCGTGGCATTCCTGTTCATGATCGCAGCCGTAGCGGGTTCGGTTGCTTTGGAACTGGGAATGTTTGATAAAACGTATATCCCGCATGTGATCGTTCTTCCTCCCGAATATGACGAGGAGATACCGGTCGAAATTACGGAGAATAAGCCCGAAATCCCCGAAGATATCATTGAGGTGAGATTCCCCGACACCCAGCAGGAAACGGCGATCAAAAGGATACTTAAAAAAGACAAGAGCGATAATGTATACAAAAGAGAATTCACACCCATCAAAGAGCTGTACTTCTGCGGAAATATGACGCTTAATTCCAAAGAAGAGATCGATGGGATAAGCTTTGACGAAGAAGGCAGACTCAAAGTGGGTAATTCAACCCCGCTTGAAGGGAAGATCACCGATCTGTCCGTCATAGGTTCCATGGTTTTTCTGGAGCGCCTGGCACTTATCGATCAACCTGTTACGAGTTTGGGTAAATTGGAAGAGCTTGTGCTTTTAAACGAGCTGTATCTTAGCGGAAGTAACGTTTCGGATGTCTCGGAGTTGGCCTCGCTTCCGAGTCTCACTAAGCTTCACTTGGAGCATACCGATGTAAAAGATCTATCGGTTCTTGAAGAGTCACCTTCTCTTCACGAAGTGACCGTCAGTGAAGACATGCTGCCGTTAAAATGGACGGATGATAAGCGTTTTAAAGTGATCCTTATTCGTTAGAAAGGAAAGATGATATGGCCAAAAGAAAATTTTATCCTTTATATGACCCTTCGGACGAAGAAAGCGTGCGTCCCATATTGGACAAACTTGAAGAAAAGGGATATGAGAGAAGCTCCGGAAAAGAACCCGGCGGTCATGATGTTATTTTCTTTTTTATGTCTAAAAATCTGAAAGAAGGTTCTTCGATTCCGAATAACTTTATAAAGTATAACAAGTCATTCAAATTTGTTCCCGTAAATTTGGACGGCTCCCCGCTCCTTTCCGGCATACAGGGCTCCATAAAGGCAAGTAATGCTCTTTTTGCCGAAAAATATCTCACAGACGAACTTGCCGATCGTCTTGGCGAATCACTGAGATCCGGTATCGGAATACCCAAATGGTTTAGAAACACTCTGATCGCTGCTTCGGCTGTTTTATTGGTGGCTGTCTTTGGAGTAATAATATACCGAGTCATTTCAAACAAGAATACCGGAGGCGAAGATGTTACGGCATCGATCGAAAAGCCCGAAAAAGTCTTTAATCCGGTAATCCCGAACGAAATACCCTCCGAAGATGTTACAAAGATAAGAGAAGTCGTATTTGTAGGTGATACTTACAAATGGTATACCATCGACGATGATGAGACGTATAAAGAAAAAGACTTTCGAAGGTCATACGAAGCTTTTTCTTATCGCTACTGGACCGATGACGGTGCAAAGTGGATCAGTAAAGAAGACGGTCATGAATATCCAATAACTCAATACGATGATATCAGCTGGATAACTCTGTTGCCAAATCTGCAGAGTCTTACTCTTTGTGCCGTCGATGTCGAAATTCCCAATCTTTCGGAATTGAAAAATCTCAATAACGTCACCTGTTGTGACAATAATATCGGAAGTCTTGAGTGGCTTCGCGGTTCATCAATAGAGCATATCGAATATCATGGCAGCGATGTAGTTGATTTTTCTCCGCTTACAGATTGTATAAAAATGACCGACGCGAGATTTGATCTGGTTTTTTCAAGGAGTGTCGATTTTTCCGAGTTCCATCCATGGAAACTTAGAAGTTTAAATATCGGTAACGGGCATGATCTGAATTCTGTGGATCTTAGTGGCCTTAACAAATGTGTATATCTTGAAGAGGCATTTATTGAACATATGCCTGTAAGTGCCGATTTTTCGTTAAACAAGTGCACATATCTTAAGAAGCTTGAATTAAAACAGGTACCGATAAATTCCCTCGAGGCTATTTCAAAATGTGTATCGCTTGAAGATATCTATTTGGAGGAAATGAACATCGGTTCATTGAATGGTATCGAAAACTTTAAGAAGTTGAGATATCTTCGTCTGAATAACGTGAGGTTAAGCGATATTTCCGCAGTAGAAAATTGTAAGGAATTAGAGACGTTTCGATTGGACGGAAATGAAAATGAAGGATTGAGAAATCTTGCTTCGCTTGGGGAATTGCCGAAATTGAAAGATATTTCTGTCCAAGCTTCCGGGATAACCAATCTGAATTTCTTAAGAGATATCCAACAAAAAGGTGACCTTCATCTCGATTTTTCCGGATGGAACATAACGGATTTCTCGGGGCTTGAAGCTATAGATTCTTTTAGATTACTTAATGTATCACAGGTCGATCTTTCGGAAGATATAATGCCATATTTACAGGATACTCCGATATACGATCTGCAAATGTATGAGTGTACCGGTTATGATCTTTCGCAGTTTGGCAATGTTACTAACAGACTTTTTATCTATGACGGCAATATTACTTCGCTTGAAGGTATCGACACTCAGGCTGCTTCGCTTGAGTTGACCGATTGCCAGTATCTGACATCGTTAGAGGGAATACAGTATCTTGAAAAGTTTGGAGAAGAAAAGGGCACATTACGTGTTGAAGGGTGTCCGCGTCTTACCGATTGGACGGCACTTGACGGTATGCGTCTTGATCGTATGATATTTGTCGGTACGTATTCTTTGCCTGATTTTGGTAAGACAAATGCCAGATTTTTCACTTTTGAGCATGTTATGGAAGAAGCCTTACCCGATTTGTCCGTATTGGATGGCCTTGACAAAGAGCAACGTTACAATTTTAATTTCGTCGGGCAGGAAAATATAACCGATCTTATACCGCTGTTCAATCTTAGGGGAGGAAGACTCGAGGTACCTCCCGTGCTTGGTGATCAGGCTAAAGAGCTCGTTTTGGAGAATATATTTACTTTTTATCAGATAAGCTATCCCAATTCGGAGTGGCATCCGAATAACGCTCCGATCGTTTTGTCTTCATTGGATGAACTCGAAGTGTTGCCCAAAACGGTTTTGGCAAGAGTGGAAAGATTGTATATGGCGGGAGATGTTATTTACAATCCGGAGAAATATTGGATCGAGGAAGACTGGGCGACCAATCCGGTTTCTTTGTACATCATTGCAAACAATTCCGAAGACGGTGAGCGTGTGGAAGTTGAAAACGGGACGAGACTCACGGATCTAAGTATGCTTGAAAACCTCACGGGATTAAAGGAATTGAGTTTAAGGTGTGTTCCCGTAAAATCGCTTGAAGGCATTCAGAACCTTGAGTCTTTGGAGAACCTGTTTATCGAATTCTGTCCGGAGCTTACGGATGCTTCGGCAGCATTTACTCTTCAGAATCTTAAAAGGCTGAGTTTGCGATGTACTTCCGTTACCTCCGTCGAGGGATTAAAATATCTGTACGATCTCGAGGCGTTGAACGTAGAAGGTCTTGAACTTGAAGATCTTTCGCAGTTTGACGGTGTTTCGGAAGATCTGCTTTTATCGATCGACCTTCCGATGATCGAATCGGATGAATTGAAAAATGTTCCGTTACCGGTGCTTAACAATATAAGAAACCTGATCATAGCGGGTAAATATGCGGTCTCTCACAATCACAGATGGGTCGAGAAAAGATGGGACGAAGAAACCGAAACCGACACGTATTTTATTAGTGATAATTGGACAGGAGAGAAGATCCCCTTAACAGAAGAGGGTTCACTTACAGACCTTAAGGATCTTCCTCAGATGAACAGGCTCGATCATCTTATTGTTTGTATGGAACCTTTAAAAACGTTGGACGGAATAGACAGATTCAAGGAGTTACGTGATTTTGAAGTACAAAATTGCCCGAAACTTACAGATATTTCGCAGATCTTTACCTTCGAAGACTTAAGTACGCTTCGTTTGGACGAAGTGGGCATCAGCTCTTTAAGTGGCATTGAAAACTTAAAGAAACTTACGTGGCTATCGTTAAGAGCAGAGAAGGTAAATGATTATTCTCCGCTCGGAAAAGTGGACTATTCCTATTGCATGGAGCCCGATGAAGGAGGCTGGGTTCCTCATTTTGGACTCGATTTTTATGATCACTTTAGGCAATATACCGAGGAGACATATGATTTTATCTCAAAGATCCCGTATTTTGATTATTTAAATCTCGGTGAGGGAGATTACAAATTGTGGGCAGATCGGATTAAAAATACTCCCATAAGGCGGATAGTTATGTTCAATTGCGGCTTTGATAATGACGGTTTCAAAGATTTCATCGAGGCTCATCCCGAACTCGAAGAAATAGATATAAAATGGAATGACGATCTGACAGATATATCGCCCGTTTTATCCTTGGAAAACTTACGTCGTGTCGACGTTTCGGATAATATGAGGCAGGCAATACGGTCAGTCGGAAACGATCACGACTTTGAATTGGCGATTGAAGATTGATACAGAAGAGAATAATAACCAAACTGTGAATTTGATGTAATAATTCTGTTAAATAATTCCGCAAAATGGTTTTCGAAGACGATTAGTGGTACAATGTATCCATCGGAAATTTAATTGAAAAGAGGCGTTTTTATTCATGCGCGCTATATTGATCATAGCAATAGTAATAGCTGTTATTTTATTAGCGTTTTTTGTGTTTGCTTTTATTATAATGACGAAGCCGGGACGTAAGAGAGACACATCATATTTCAGGCATAAGATGTATGCTCACAGAGGACTTCACGGGGACGGTGTACCCGAGAACTCCCTTACCGCATTCAGACTTGCGAGAGAGAACGGTTACGGTGTCGAACTCGACGTTCAGATGAGCAAAGACGGTATACTTGTAGTCTTCCATGACGGAAATTTGAGACGTATGTGCGGCGTCGACAAGAAACTCAAAGAGTGTACATACGAAGAACTGAGCACTTACAGATTAAGCGGTACCGATGAAAAGATCCCGCTTCTTGACGAGGCACTCGAAACGCTTAAAGATGTCGACCTGATCTGTGAGATCAAGGCGGACAACGGAACCAGAAACTATGAGCTGTGCGAAAAGACATATGACAAGCTTAAAACATATGGGGGCAAATTCTGTATAGAATCCTTCAGCCCTTTCCTTGTAGCATGGTTTAGAAAGAACCATCCCGAGATAATAAGAGGACAGCTTTCGGAAAACTTTGTAAAAACATATGGTTTTACACCCATTCACCTTTTTATGTCGGAGCTATGGCTTAACATCATCTCAAAACCCGACTTTGTTGCCTTTAATCACAAGCACAAAAGTATAGGCTGGAGGATCACAAGACTTCTTTACAGACCCATGTGGATAGCCTGGACCGCCAGAGGCGATAAGGAGATTGAAAGTGCGGAAAAGCACTACGACGCTGTAATATTCGAGAAAAAACCCGAGGCCGATGCCAAGGGGGAACGGACCCGGAATGGAGCTTAAAGACATTGATTTTGAAGAGGAAGATTTCGCTGTGGATCTTCCCGACAAAACCGAAGAAAAAACGAATTACGTTGAATACGAATATGACGACGATTCTGACAGAACCCGCAGAAAGCCTCTTTTTGTGGTCTTGTTGGTGATCGCCTTTTTGCTTACATCAACTTTGGTTGCGATATTGATCCTTTATGCCGGAAGAGACCTCTTTATTCGGGAAGAGGAGCAGGCTGAGGAGATCATAACCGAGGAGACTCCGATCTACACGCAGACCGACGTCGATAAAATGATCGAGGATGCGGTAAACAAGGCTTCAGAAGAAAAGCAGCGCGAGACCGAAGATGTCATGAAGAAACTGTTCAGACAGGTATCCGAAGAAGACAACGGTGTTCTCATGATGCTTCGCGAATATAACCCCGACGACATGATATTCATTACGGGCACGAAATATGAGTATTATCCGATAAACAGAAATCTTGCGCCCAACACGATCGATAACTCTCTTCTTGTTAAGGACGCTACGACCGGCATTATTGCGTATACAGTCGACGGAGTCGAAAAATCGCATGTCTGTATAGATGTTTCTTCGTTCCAAAAGGAAATAAACTGGGACAAGGTCAAGGCTTCGGGTGTTGAGTATGCCCTTATCAGATGCGGTTTCAGAGGCTACGGCACCGGCAAGATCGTTGAAGATACCTATTTCATTTCTAACATCGAAGAGGCCACAAGCGCCGGGATAAAGGTTGGCGTATACTTCTTTACTCAGGCAATAAATGAAGAAGAAGCAATTGCCGAAGCCGAGTACGTACTCGATCTTATCAGCCCCTACGACATTGAACTCCCGATAGCGATCGATATCGAGGAAGTGTCAGATAAAGCAAGAACCGACGATCTTACAAACGAAGAGCGTACGAAGATATGTCTCGCGTTCATGGATAAGGTTAAAGAGGCAGGCTATGAACCGATGATCTATTCGAATCTCAAGTTCTTTATCAAGATGCTTGAAATGGATAAGCTTGAGGGATATGAAAAGTGGTTCGCATTCTATAACGACACGATCTACTTCCCGTATGAAATAGGCATATGGCAGTACAGTGCCAAAGGAAAAGTGGACGGTATCAAGACCGATGTGGATCTGAACATTGCATTGAAAGATTGGTAAATAAGTAAAGGAGGGGCAGATGAGCGAAATAGAAATATTAAAACAGTGGATCGATGAAAGTAACAACATAGTTTTCTTCGGAGGCGCGGGTGTTTCGACGGAATCGGGCATTCCGGATTTTCGCTCCGTTGACGGCCTTTACTCGCAGAAATACAAATATCCCCCGGAAACTATCGTAAGTCATACGTTCCTTACAAAAAGAACGGATGAGTTTTTTGAGTTTTACAAAGAAAAGATGGTGGCTCCGGCACTGAAGGCAAAGCCCAACAAGGCTCATTACAAACTTGCAGAGTGGGAAAAACAGGGAAAACTTAAAGCAGTCATCACTCAGAATATCGACGGTCTTCATCAGGCCGCAGGCAGTAAAGAAGTTTTGGAACTTCACGGAACCATAATGAAAAACTACTGTGATCGATGTGGGAAGAAGTACGATGTAGACCATGTCCTTGCCTGTGACGGTGTTCCTAAGTGTGAGTGCGGAGGCATTATAAGACCTGACGTTGTCTTATACGAAGAAGGCCTTGACATGAATGTCATGGAAAAAGCCGTAAGATACATCGAAAGAGCGGATATTCTCATAATAGGCGGCACATCTTTGGTGGTATATCCCGCCGCCGGCCTGATACAATATTACAGAGGTAAAAAACTGGTTCTGGTCAATCTTTCCGAGACCTCTCAGGATCAATATGCGGATCTGGTGATACATGAAAAGATAGGCGAAGTATTCTCTAAACTGTGATTTGGTGGAATTCATGGAAATAAATGTAGGCGATATTCTTGTTTTGAAAAAGGAACACCCCTGCGGTGAGAAGAGATGGGAAGTGCTGAGAACAGGTGCGGATATCCGTATCAAATGCGTCGGCTGTGCCCATCAGGTTTTTGCGTCGAGAAAGAAGATAGAAAAGAGCGTCAAAGAGATAATAAAAAAAGAAGCGAATGAATAACAAGCGGACTGTTCATGCAGTCTTGCTTGTTATTTTTGCATAATCAGCCGACTGAAAGAGAGGGGAATTAATGGCATACAACGCACTGGAATCGATGAGGCTTAGCAACAAAGAAAAATACGGAAAAGATCTGGGGCCCAAGCAGCCGGCGGCTAATTACGAAAAGGATGCCTGCGATCTTAAATCCGCAGCGCTCCGTTTTCTTCATGAAAGATGTGAAGACCTTCGTTTCGACGAAGAGATGGCCCTGCAGGAAAAGCAAAATAACATGTTTCTCGGGGATTCCATTAAGCCCGGACAGATCCCTTACAACATGGAAATGGACATAGACAGACTCTGTCTTGAACGGGAACTCGAGCGCTTTATCGATTCGGGTACTACGGAAGATGCCTTCAACATCTACTATTGCTTCCTTGAGATGTTCCTTGGTAACTACGATAAATCGAGGGAGATGATCGAGCTTCTTTCGGAGTTTGAGCAAAACGGAAGCTCGCTTCTGATGAAGCACAGAGATCACTATTCCCATTCCGTATACGTATTTGCTCTCGGACTGGCAATTTACGAGACCAACAAAGACTATCGCGATACCTTTGCAAAGTTTTACGGATTTACCGGAAGCAACAGCGAGAAAAAGGCCGCTCATTGCTTCCTGGAATACTGGGGTCTTACGTCGTTGTTCCACGATATAGGCTATCCTTTCGAACTTCCTTTCGAGCAGGTCATGAGCTATTTCGAAGTCAATAAGGCCGAAAGAAACAAAGGCATAGTATATGTAGCCTATCACGATCTGGAAACACTCACGAAGCTTTCCGATGAGGCAAAAGCTCACTTTAAAAAGCTTTACGGAAGAGATTTTGATAATACAAACGAACTGTTTTCTTTTGACCTGACTGCCAAAATGGGAGAAGCGTACAACTTCACCGAAGAATACATGACAGATGTTCTTGTAAGAAAACCCACAAAACCTGATGAGTTTGGGTACTTCATGGACCATGCCTGGTTTTCTGCCACAAGGCTTCTTGGCGAGATCATCATGACCATCGGTATCGAATCCGTTACAACAAAACATATGGACGCATTATCCTCCATAATACTCCATAACAGTCTGTACAAGTTCGCGATCGCATTTTACAAGAGCGATTCCAAGCGTAAAGCTCCGCTTGATGCTTCAATCCATCCCCTCGCATGGCTTCTTATGATATGCGACGAGCTTCAGTGCTGGGACAGAACCGCATACGGACGTAACTCTAGAACCGAACTCCATCCCATGGCCGCAGACTTCGACTTTTCAAACGGAAGCATCGATGCGGTATATTATTACGACATTGAAGAAAAAGATAAGATCGATGAGTTCACCCAAAAGTACAATGCATGGGTGGCAGCGGGCTCAAACGGAAAGGCTCCCAGACTTAAGGCATACAGTGACATGGTTGTCGGATCACAGCCGTTTGTTACCGATATAGAGAAGATAGTAAACACTTCGATCTGTCCGTTGACGGTAAAGGCTTCCATGAAGAAAGCCGACAGACGCGGAAAACATATGTATATTTCCGAGAGCGGTTTCCTGCATATATACGACTTTGCGGTTGCTTTAAACGCTCGTTACAAATGGCAGGGCAAAGAAATGGAAGTCGATGCGGAACAGCTGCTGGATGAGTTTGATGAGCTGTCTTTGGAATACAAGCTTGCCAACATAAATCAGGCTAAATCTTTCGACGATTATCTCGGATGCGTGGGATGCTTCTATACCGACAGACCGGTTGATTACCCCATGCTTACAAAGTTTACGCCCGAGCAGGTGGATATCATCGCACCTTTGGAGCACGGACGCTGGGTGAAAGATCACAGACTTTACGGCTGGTCTCACGGCGATGTTTATGAAAACAGCGACGAGAGAGAACGGCTGAGAATGCACAAATATACCATGGAAGGTGACATTACCGATAAGATGATCGAAGAGCATTATCTCGCCCTTCCTTATGACGAGCAGGGCAAGGACATCCTTCCCTTCGAGACGATGCTCAAGCTTATCAAGAAATTCGAAGGTCTTCGCATTTACAAGATCGAAGATGACGATGACGAGGAATGATACATTAAGAAAGGCATTTTAAAAGATGCAGGACGAAAGAAAGATCCCGATAGTGGTCGGGGTAACGGGGCACAGACAGTACAATGAAAAAGATTCTGTGGATCCGGTGATAAAAGAAGAACTTAAAAGAATAAAGGCCATGTGTCCCAATTCACCCCATGTGATATTGTCGTCACTTGCGGACGGGGCGGACAGGCAGTGTGCAAAGATCGCTTTGGAAGAAGGGTATACGATGATCGCGGCTCTCCCCATGGAGAAAAGCGAATATGCCAACGACTTCTCCAAAGAATCTTTGGAAGAATTTGAAGAACTCCTTTCGAAAGCAGAGGATGTTTTCATTGTGCCCGACACCGAGCCGCATAAAGAAACAAGAGAGTATTGCTACAGACAGGCGGATATTTATATTGCC
>JAEEGK010023958.1_pt1 | contig 12686 bp, 6 predicted proteins | sample 8958771 | NCBI WGS metagenome assembly JAEEGK01 (sample SAMN16246547, study PRJNA631951) | gut metagenome | biome: gut microbiome; feature: rumen; material: SC-attached | host: Bos | place: Iran: Karaj | collected 2018-10 | reverse complement strand
TTTCAAAATGATAATTTAAAAAAAAATATAAAAAAAAAAATAAAATTAAATCATCAAAAAAAATTTAATTTAAATTTAATTAATGTTTTTAATAATAAAAATTATTAAAATAAAAAAATATTTAATATTTATATTAAAAAATAAAAAAAAAAATAAAGTGACTTCTTCAAATTTATTTAAAATTAATTTAGATGATAATGAAGATGTTTTAAATTTTTTAGAATCACAATATATTTTTAGAGATGTTTCTTTTATTTTTTTACAAAATAAATTTTTAACATATTTTATTCAAAAACATTTAAAAAAAAATGAAATAATATTATCTCAAAATGAATTTAATAAAAATATAATTTTTTTAAAAGAAGGATGTTATGAAATAAGTATAAAATTAAGTATTAAAGAAATAGGAAAACTAATAAATTTTTATAATAAAACTTTAATAAAAGAAAAAAAAACTATTTTTAAATTAAATTTAATGAATGAATTTATAAAAATTCAAAATAAAGTTCAATCATTATTATTAGAAGAACATAATTTTGAGCAATTTATAAATAGTAATATTGAATTTATAAATAAAATTTATAATGAAAAATTTAATATAATAATATCAACTATAAATTCTTCTGATATTTTAGGTTTTAATTTATTAGAAAATAATAATAATAATTTTTTTAATATAAAATGTATTTCAGATGAAGGAAAAATATTTTTATTAAATAAAGAAATATTTCAAAATATAAAAAATCAATATAAATCAATTATTAAATATGAAAAAGAATTTATTTTGAAAAAAATATAAAAATTATTAAATAAATTAATTGAAGTAAGAGAAATAAGAATAAAAACAAAAAATGATTTTAATAATAAATTAAATTTTTATTTAACTGATAAAGATATTTTTATAAAAAAATATTTGGAACAAAAAAAATAAAATAAAATATTAAGTTTAAGAAAAATACCAATAATTAATATAAAAAATAAAATAACTAAAAAAATTTTAAATAATGTTAATAATAAATTAAAAATAAATAAAAATCTTATTTTTACAAATAATACAAGAAATGCTAATAAAACAACAAATGCATATTTAAAATCTAATTATGAAAATTCTAATTTATCTAATTTTAATATAGAAAATTTTAAAAAAGAAAAAAAAAATTTATCAACAAAAGAAACACCATCTCATAAAAAAATAAATCTTAAAAAAAATTTAAAATTTTCATTTTGTAAAATAACAAAAAATAATGAAAAAAATGAAAATTTAAAAAGTATAAGTTGCTCAAATATTTTTTCATCTTTAAATTCAAGTATAAATTTGGAAAAAACTAAAAATATAAAAATATATAAAAATAATTTAATGAATTCACCTAAATTAAATAATTCTCTTGAAAATGAAAATGTAATATCTAATAGATTTTTAAAATATAGAAACAATTCAATTATTATAAATATTAATAATAATGATTATTATTCAAAAATTTTTAAATTATTAAAAAAAGAAGTTCCCTCTTATTTAATAAATAATACAAAAAAAGCAAATTCTTATAGATTATTAGATAAAGAAGATATTAATAATAAAAAAAGAAAAATATTTATAAAATCTCGTGCGAATAGTTTATTATTAAATACAAGACATTTATTTATGAGATTTACAGATAAAATAAATTTTAAATTAACTAAAAAAAAATTGAAAAATAATATTTTAAATAACACTCAAATATCAGTTTAAATATAAATTTAATATATGTTTATTATATTTAAATTTACTAATTAATTATTTATTAATTTATTTTCTATTTATTTATGAATGATGAAGATAATTATGATGAATTTGGAAATTATATTGGTCCAGATATTCCAGAAATAAATGAATCAAATAAAATAAATGAAGAAAATGAAGAAAATGAGGAAAATGATTCAGAATTAAATATATATAAAAATGACCAAAATTTAAATAATAATGAAATGGAAATTGATACATCAATTAATAATCCTCCAACAATGTTTTCAAATTTAAAAAATACTGATTATCAAGTCACATTACATGAAGAAAAAGAATATTATCCAGATGCCCAACAAGTCTTTCCAGGGGTTGAAACATTAGTAATGGAAGAAGATACTCAACCTATAAGTATTCCTATTATACCTCCTCAAGTAAAACAAAAATATGATTATTATGAAAATGTTCAACCAAAATTAACATATGAACTTAATTTTATGTTAAATTTAATGACCAATCAAAAATTAATAAGAAATATATGTGTTTTAGGTGCCCTTCATCATGGTAAAACAAGTTTTCTTGATATGTTAATAAATTTTACACATTTAAATAACAAATATGTTAAATATTTAGATAATAGAGAAGATGAAATTAATAGAAAAATATCTATTAAAGCTAAACCTATAACTTTAATGCTTAATAATTCAAAAGGGAAAAATTATATATTTCATTTTATTGATACTCCAGGACATAATAATTTTTTAGATGAAATAATGAGTAGTATAAGATTATGTGATGGAGGTTTAATATTAGTTGATATATGTGAAGGTATAACATATCAAACCGAGAAAATTATTTTAGAATGCATAAAAGAAAATATAGATATTATTTTAGTTATTAATAAAATAGATAGATTAATTCTTGAATTAAAATTACCCCCTCAAGATGCTTATTTAAAAATAAAATTCATAATAGATGAATTTAATAGAATTTTAATAGAAAATAATATTTATAATAATAATAAAGATGGAAAAGTTAATTTTGTAAATCCAATTAAAGGTAATGTTATTTTTTGTTCAAGTGAATATAATATTATATTTACTTTACAAAGTTTTTGCATTGAAAAATATAAAAATGAAAAATTAAGTAAATTTATGTTTGGTGATATTTTTTATGATTCAGATTCAAATAAATTTTTAAAATTTCAAACACATGAAAAACAAAAAAGAACATTTGTTAAATTCATTTTAAAACCAATTTATAAAATTATAAGTTATACTTTAACTGAAGAAAAAGAAGAATTAGAAAAATTATTTAAAAATATAGGAATAAAAAATCAAATTAAAAATATTGATTATAAACTCGATCAAAAACCTTTATTAAAAAAAATAACAAAAACATATTTTGGAAATATTTGTTCTATAATAGATGTTTGTGTAAATTTTATTAGAGACAGTGAAGTAGGTTCAAAAATAAAATTAAATAATTTATACACAGGAGATAAAAACGATGAAATATATACAAAATTATTAGAATGTAATAAAACATCTCCTTTATTAATATATATAACTAAATATTATCATAAACCAGACCATAAAATATTTGATTTATATGGAAGAATTTTATCTGGAAAAATAATAAAAAATCAAAATGTTAAAATATTAGGAGCAGATTATTCTTTAGAAGATAAAGAAAATTCTTTAATTAAAAAGATATCTAATATATGGATTAATCAAACAAGATATAGAATAGAAATTCCTATGGCAGAAGCAGGTAACTTAATTTTATTAGATGGAACTGATGTTCCTATGTCTTCTAATTTAACAATTATTGGAACAGATAATAAACAATTTAATTATGAAAATATTTCTATATTAAAACCTTTACATTTTAATTTTTCATATATGAAAGTAAGTATTGAACCATTAAATCCAAGCGAATTACCTAAAATGATTGAAGGTCTAAGAAAAATTAATAAAAGTTATCCAGCTTCAAAAACTAAAGTTGAAGAAAGTGGAGAAAATATATTAATTGGAACAGGAGAGTTATATATGGATAATATTCTATATGATTTAAGAAATGTTTATACTGAAATAGAAATTAAAGTAAGTGACCCTGTTGTTAATTTTTGCGAAACTATAATGGAAACTAGTTCATTTAAATGCTTGGGAAAATCACATAATAATAAAAATAATTTAACAATGATAGCTGAACCTTTAAATAAAGAAATAGTAAATGATATTAATTTAGATTTAATAAACTGTTTATATAAAAATGATTTAAATGAAATAAAATCATCTTATTTAATTAATAATTTAAATTGGGATAAATTTACATCAAATAATATTTGGGCATTTTCTAATTCAAATATGTTAATTAATTATACAATTCAAACAGAAAATGATAATGTTTCTTTAAATCAAATGAAAAATGAAATAGTTCAAGGATTTGAATGGGCAATAAAAGAAGGACCTTTAATAAACGAGCCAATATTAAATACAAAATTTAAAATTCTTTCAAGTGAATTTGCTTCAGAACCAGTTTTTAAAGCAAGTGGACAAATAATACCAATGGCAAGAAGAGTATGTTATTCTTCTTTTTTATTAGGAACGCCACGTATTATGGAACCTATTTTATATGGTGAAATTCATTGTACTTTAGAAAGTATTGAAAGTATTATAAATTTATTAAATTTAAGAAGAGGACATATTGAAAGTCAATACCCTTTAAGTGGTACCCCTTTATATGTTATGAGATATACCATTCCTGCATTAGATTCATTTGGTTTTGAAACTGATATAAGAACTACAACTGCCGGACAAGCATTTTGTTTAATGTGGTTTAAAAATTATGAACCTATGGTTGGAGACCCTTTAGATAAAACAATTCAATTACATCCTCTTGAACCAAGTTCAGTTACATTTTTAGCAAGAGAAGTTTTAATAAAAACAAGAAGAAGAAAAGGTTTAAATGAAGATATTAATATAATAAATTTTTTTAATGAAGATGAAGTTGAAAAAATTAAAGAATATGAAGAATATAAAAACTATATTTAAATAAATAATTTTATTTAATCTTAAATATATAAAAAATAATTATAATTTATTATAAATACAAAATATTTTAATATAAAAGAAATATTTATTTAATAATGAATGATAAATTTACTTCATTATTTGGATTGCCAAAAGATTCTTATAATACTGAAAAAGAAAATATTGAAGATAATAATGAAGAAACAACTTCAATGTTATCAAAAATAAAATCAAGTGTTAGTCAAAGTATTGAAGTTGAAGTAAATTATAAAAATTTTTTTATTGTATTTATAACCGGAGGAATATTTATTTTAATAAGTTTTTTCAATTTACCTTTTATAATTTTTAACCCATCAAAATTTAGTAATTTATTTTCAATAGGTTCTTTTATATGTTTAATTAGTTTTATATTTTTATATGGAACTAATAAATTTTTTAGTACTTTATTTAATAAAGAAAGAATTTTTTATACAATAATATATATTTTATCTTTAATAGGAGGATTTGTTTTTACTTATTTATTTAATTATTATATTATTGTTTTAATATGTTCTTTTATTCAAATAATAACTATTATTATATTTTTTTTAACTTTTATTCCTGGAGGTTATAGTGGAATTTCTATTATAATTAATATGCTTTTAGTTCCTTTTAAAAATTTATTTAATAAAAGTAATTAAAATATATAAATATTATATAAAATAATATTAATTTTATAAATTTAAACTTTTAAATGGAATCAAATGATTTTTTTAATAATATAAAAAAAATCATAAAAGAAAAATTTATAAATAATGATAATAATAATATAGAAAATAATAAATATGATAACGATAATGTTGAATTTCCTTTAGAAAAGAAAGAAAATTTAGAATTAGATCAAATAATAGCAAAAACATTTCAAGAAAAAAATGCTCAAAAATTATATGATATTTTAAATGATGATTCAACAACATTAACAGGAGAAGATAAATTTGGTAATAACAGAGGATATTGTAAAATTTGTAAAGAAATATGTCCATCATATACTCAAAGTGGTATTGATGATTTACGATGTGGAAACTGTAAATGTGGTGCTTCTGCACATATTTTAATCCCAATAGAAGAATTTGATTTAAAAGTATTAGAATCTAATATAAATAATGATTTTATTCCTAGATTAAATCAAAGTATTACTGAAAAAGATTTAAATTTTAATTCATTTATAGTTATATTTAAAATTTTAGATAAAAATGATAATCCAAATCAATATTCTTGGTTATATCAACTTTTTCGAGAATCAGGATTAAGTATATTAAATGTTCAAATTAAACAAATAAATGAAAATGTTACTTTTGAAGGAGGAAATGTTCAATTAAATTATTTTGATATAAATAGAGAAATAATGGAAAAAAGTAAAATTATAAAAAAAGATACAACTTTTTCAACAATGAATAAATTAAAAAATAAATTAAAATATTTAACTTATTCAAACAATCCTACTAATTCAAACAATGAAAATATTAATTTAAAAAATACTTTAAATTTATCAAATAGTAATCTTTATCAATCAATAAATTTAAATAAAACAAATATAAATGTGAAAAAACAAACTTTTTCAAATACTTTAGATGGAGGAATAAATAAACGTGATCAAAATTTATATAAAACTTTAAATCAAGTAAATAATTTTAGAAGTATTATTTATGAAAATGTTGAAGTTGAAAAAGTTTTTTATGAAGATTTTAAAAATCCAGTTTTAATTTTATGTTTAGCAATTAATCCCAATCAAATTCAAAATTTATCTCCTTCAAATTATTTTTCAAAATTTTGGATAGCAATAAATCAAAGTGATAAATCAATAAGAGAACTCATAAATAATAAAGTAAAATTATTATATATTTCAAAAACTAAATTAAATGCATTATGGGATGTTCAAATAATGTTTCCTGATTTATTTATGGTAGATCAAATGTTTCAATTATTAATTTGTAAAAAAAAACATGAAGAAAATTTTGATAGAAGTTTATCTTTATATAAAGATGGTTTATTAAGTAATTCATTTAATTTAATTAATTTATATGAATTTGATAAGTTAAGTGAACTAAAAGATATAGCAGATGATAATATTAGAAATGCTGAAAAAACAAAAAAAAAAGCAGGTTTAAATGTTTCTGATGTATATGATAATTATTTAAGTAATCAAAGATTTAGTGATGAACCATGCGCAATAATGCAAATAAGTAGTGTCGGATTAGAAAAAGAAATTAAAGATATGAGTACATCTCTTGCATTTAATAGCGATTTTAATATAATAAGATATGACGACGAAAATGAATGTGAAGAATTAAACAACTTTTTTTTTAATAAAAATTTAAATAGTTCAAGTTCATATGAAAGAGTATTTCTACTTTTAAGACCTTTTATATTAAGAAGTGGTTTACATGATATTTTAATGAATATTTTAAAAATAAATAAATTTAACATTCTTTCAAGAAAAATTTTAGTTTTAAATGAAACTCAAATAAGTTATTTATATCATAATGAATTTCCTTCAGAAGCAAAAATTTCTTTTGAATTATATCATAGAATGATGTCTGATGGGAACTGTGAAATTTTAATATTAAGTAAATTATCTGCTTTTTGTGATTTAAATACATTAATAGGATATTCAGTTAATCAAGAAATAAATGTTAATCAATATAATACAATAACAAATTATTTATCATTAGGAGAGTTAAATATAAAATATGGTGTTGATGAAAAATATTTAGAAAAAAATGACCCTTTAAAAAGATTAACTGTTAAAGAACATATTAAAAATCCAAATAATTCAGGATTAAATTCAAAAAGTTCAATGTGTTTTAAAGATATTTCAAGTTTATTTAATTTAGGTGAAATGTTAAATAAAATAATGAAAGATAAAGCAAAAATGGAATATAATGATACTTATACTTTATTACATACAATAAAAAAGAATCTTCTTAAATTTTCAAGTTTTTTTAATTTATTTGTTTATAGCAATGTAAATCAAGAAATTAATCAACAAGAAATTAATTATTTTATCCCAAAATATGGAGAAATGCAAGAAATATTTTTAATGGCTAAAAATTATGAAGAAATTAAAAATATATTAATTCTATTAAAATTTGAAATATTAGATACTTTGTATTATCGATTAAATGAAGAAGAATTTGATAGATTATTTCAAGTTTATATTGAAAATTATCATAATAATTATGAAAATAAAAATATTAAAACAAGTCAAATAACATTTGTTACTGAAGATGAATATGACTATACTAAAGAAAAACTACTAAATAATGATGTTGTTATATTTAGACTTATTAAACCTGGAGGATTTTATGAACTTACTAAAATAATAGGAAAAGAAAATTATAAATTTATTAAAAAAGAAAATATAAATGAATTAAAAAAAAGTATTTTTTGGAAAGAAGCTGATGACTATTTAGAAACATTAAAAAATAATACATATTTAATTGATAATAGTATAAATATAGAATATTTTTATCCTATGATAAACAATAAAGTATTTAAAATAGAAGGTAGTTATATAATAGAAAATCTTAAAAGTTTTGATAATCAAATACAAATTTTACCTATTTTAGAAAGTTGTTTAAAATGTAATGTAGGTGAAAATATTAGATTTGATTCAAAACAAACAATTCATAATTTAAAATTAATTGAACGTTATTTAAAATTTTATCATTTTCATTATCAAGAAAAAGAAAAAATGTATTTTTTGAATGTTTTAAATCAATATATGTTTCCTAATTTTAATAAAGATGATAATAATTCTTTAGAAGGAAAATATTATGAAATTATAAAAAATAATAAAATTATTCAAGAACATTTGTCTTATTTTATTGAAAGTTCAAATTTAAGTTTCTTTGAAATAAGAATTCCTATTTTGGAAAATTTTTGTTCTAATGGTTGGAATTATATTGATATGATGAAATATTTAATGTGCAAAAATTATTTATATATAGATAATAATTTTTATGAAAATTTGGTATTAAAATGGAATAATAATAAAATATTAATTAATTTTTTTCCTTATAATGAAAAAAATAATAAAGGAAATATTTCAAAATATTTAAAATTAAATGAATTAAATCAAATGTTAAATACTAGTTTACTTAATGTTTCAATAAATAATCTTAACCAAAATAATATTGATAACACCAATACTATAAATATAAATAATAGTAAAGAAAATAATATAAATAACAATAATAATAATTTAAATAATAATAATTTTTTATATAATTCTTTAGATTTTAATATGTTAAATATAATCAACAATAATAATTCTAATTTAGATATTGAAGATAATAATAATATTCAACGTCGTTTTTTTTATTTTACAAAATATGAATCAACAAAGCACTTTTATCGTCTATGTCATTATACAAATCCTAAAAGTAGAATTTGTCCTGAAAATTATCATTATCGAATTAAACCAGATGATATATATATGGATATTAATCGTATATATGAAGTTGAAGAATTTGGTGGATTATTTTTTATTGAAATGGTAATGCAAGATTATATGAAATATCGTCCTCCTGAATTAAATGAAATTTTTATGAGAGATAATACAATTAGAGTTTATTCATCTAATAATGATTATCTTTATGATGATAAAATTCAAAATAGTTTACCAGGATTTTTATGGGGTAGAAAATTAATGAATATTGTACAATTGGTTGAAGCATTTGATTGGAATAAAAATCCTAATTTAAAAGTTGAACATTTTGGTCCAATTTGTTATTATCCTTTTACTCAAAAAGTTCAAGGAATAATAAATCAAAAAAATATTATTGAATATGAACAATATTTGTATATAAATATAATTGATGATTTAAGAGTAAGTAATCTCATTTTTGATGAAGATATTGAATTTTTAGAAAAAAAATTATTGGAAGTATTTAATACAGATATTTATAAAAAAACAAGAAGTGATGAAAATAACATTAGATTAATGCCAACAAGAATACAAGAAAATAATTTAAGAGTTAATAAAACAAATAAAAATGATATTGTAAATGATATTAATTCAAGTTTTTATCAAAAATTAGACCCTAAACATGAAATGAATTTCCATAAAATATTTAAAGATAATGAAAGAAAAAAAGAAATATCAATTAATATATTATCAAAAAATGTTTATTTAATTGACTTATTTTGTTTTAATGGAATGAAATATCATATGTTTGCTGCATTTTTATATCTAATAAATGTATATTATAAAAAATTAAATAGAAGAAAAGATTTAATAACAATTCCTATAAATAAATTAAAATTAAATAGTATAGATAAAGAATATGATTTATTATTAGAAAGTATATTAACAGGGTTTTTAACTCGAAGTTATATAAATTATAAAAATTATAATGATGATAATTGTTATAATGCCTATCGAATTGAATATTTCTTTTATACTTTAAAAGAATTAAAATATAAATTAAATGAAATAGAATATCTCAATGAAAAATTAAATACAATAAACAATGTTTTAAATAATGGTGATTTAGATGATATAGAACAAAATGAATTTTTAATTATAAAAAACAATTTTGAACAAAAAATTAAAAAAAATATAAGTGAAATGAAAATTATAATAAATGAATGTAAAAATTGTCCTTTAAAACAAGATAGATCTGAACTTGATGAATTTACTTATATTTATGCTCCTAAAGAAAGATATTATATTCCAATGTATATTCCACAAAAATGGGAAAGAGATTTGAACAATGAAAAATATATGAGAACATATAAAATAGAACAACCTTTTTTAAAAAAATTAAAACGATTACAAGAATCAAGAGATAGAGAAACTTTTTCAAAAAGTGGATTTGGTTTATCAAATGATTACTATTTAATTCAAAAAACTATGTTAAGAGAACCTGAACCTGAATTAGAAAAAAGAATATTACTTGAAAAAAAAAGAAATGATAAAACAAAATTAGAACAAAGATTATTTGGAGATTATCTTAAAAAAATATTAAAACCTAAAACAAAAAAAGATGAATATATATTACCTGAAAAAAATAAATATGGTGGAATTGATTATAATGAAGAGATAGTTAATGAACCATCTGATTTCTTAAGTGAAAGTAAAAGTTTAGCTCAAACTGAATATTATGATAATCAAAGTGAATATAATGATAATAATAGTAATTATAGCTATCAAAGTAAAAATAAAGATAATAAATTAAAAAATTCTGTTTTTGTTAAAAGCAAATTTAATCAATCTACTACATCAAATGAAGATAAATTAAATAATAATAATATTAAAGATAAAAAAATAAATAATAATGTTAATGAAACTTTAAATAAAAATAAATTGCAAACAAAAAAAAACTTAAATCAAACAGAACAATCAACACAATTTTTAAGTTTAGATGATTATTTAAATTTATATGATTATAGTAAATATAAATAAAAATAATATTATATTTAAATTTTTTGCTTTATCAGAAATATTTTTAATTTTTAATATTAAATATTAAAATAAAATTCTTTTTATTAAATATTTATAAAAATAAAAAGAAATAATTAATATTAAAATAAAATAATATTGTATATGAAAAATAATAATTTATTTATATTTAAACTTTCATTATTATTAATTAAATTTTTATCAATTTATAATTATACAATAAACTGTAATTCACTAGGAAAATGTACATTGAGTACATTAAATAATTTAGATAATGATTTAATCATTAAACCAGGTATAATGCCACTATATTTAGATAAAGAAAAATTAATTAAAAAATGGGATAATTCTATAATTAATTTAAATATAACAAGTCAAATTGATAAAAAATCATATTATGGTATATTAAAAGGAAAAAAAGGATATGAATGTACTGGTGGATTAAATGAATGTATAAATTCTTGTTGTTTAGATGGTTTTTGTGTAGAAATTTTAAAATATTGTGAATCAAAACTAAAATTTATTGAAATAATTTATGTTTTAACTTTATTTTTTGCTGTTATTTTAATTTTTTTTTATTGGATTACTTATTTTATAATAGGATGTAAGTATAATAAAAAATTTAAAAATAATGAAAAAAAAGAATTTCAAGGATATGATAAAATAATTTTCACAGATTTATATGAATTTTATAAAATAAAAAAGAAAAATAAATTTAATAAAACAACAAATAATAATTTTTGTTTAAAGAAAAAAAGTTTATCATTTAGCAAAACATATTTAAATGATATAGATAAAGATTTTGAATTATATTTTTATAAAAAAGAAAGAAGTAAAAGTTTTAATTTATAATTTATTTTTAATATATTTATATATTTTTAATATGTTTTAAATTGTGTGTATTATAATATCAAATTATATTATTAATTTTAACTTAATTTTATTTAAAGCAAATATATTTAAAAAAATTCAATTATAAGTTTATTAAATAATTGTCTTTAAATTATATATCATTTTAATAATTATTCATATTAAAATTTATTTATATTATATTTATAATTTTGTTTACTATAATTATTTATAAAAAATTTTATTATAATAAAATTAATTATATTAATATTTAAATTATATAATATATAAAATGAAAGAACATGATTTAAACAAAGATGAAGTTGTAACAAAATCAGAAGAAAAAACTCAAGAGTCTAATTCTTCTCAATTACTCAAAGAATTAACAAATTATAAAAATGAAGGTTGTAATTTATTTAAAGAGAAAAAAATCGAAGAAGCTAAACTTAAATTCAAAGAAGGTTTCGAAAAATTCGAAAAGGAATCTCCTAAAATAAACAAAGATTCTGTAAACAATGAAGAATATCAAGAAATTTTTTTATTAGGCAAAAAAATATTATCAAATTTAGCTCTCTGTTACTACAAACAGGGAAAATATAAAGAGGCTATTGATTATGATATTAAATTGTTAACAAGT
>JAEEGK010023957.1_pt1 | contig 12686 bp, 8 predicted proteins | sample 8958771 | NCBI WGS metagenome assembly JAEEGK01 (sample SAMN16246547, study PRJNA631951) | gut metagenome | biome: gut microbiome; feature: rumen; material: SC-attached | host: Bos | place: Iran: Karaj | collected 2018-10 | reverse complement strand
GCGGGCGTGCTCTGCTGCGAGGGTGCGCTGCCCGCGATGATGCGCGGCTTCGGCGGCCCGCGCGGCGGCTTCCAGCTCCCGCAGGCCGCGCCGCTCAAGGTCGCCTTCGACGAATTCAAGATCGTGAGCCGCGGCCAGAAATGATGCTCCGCCGCTTCTTCCTGACGCTTTTTCTGCTCGCGGGGGCGCTGGCCGCCCGCGGGCAGACTTCCTGCGTCGACGCGGACGGCGTCCGCTGGACCGTCACGGAAGCGGGGGAGATCCTGCGTTCGCCGGACGGCGAATCCTGGACCGCCTTCGACTTCAACGCGCAGTATGCGGGCTTCTATCCCCGGATGCGCTGGCGGGCCGTGGCGGCCGGCGGCGGCTCCGTGATGGTGGCCGGACTGGACGCCGAGGGGCGCCTGGGCGTCTACGTGTCCAGCCGCGGCACGGTGTGGAGCCCCCGCTCGCTGGAATACAAGGAGAACGGTGAGCCGCGCGTGCTGGACGTCGTGCCGTGCTCGCTCAGCTACGATCCCATCCGCGACAGCTTCTTCCTCTGCGGCTCGCAGGGGACGCTCTTCGAGATGCCGGGCTGCTCGCACTGCAACCGCCTGACGCGCTATCCGTGCGACACGCTCTATTCCCGCGAGCAGTCGGGCTTCGACGCCCTGCTGCGGGGCAGCGGGGGCTTTGAACAATTAGTGAAACCATAACCAATCCAACCACAATGCGCAAAATATTCTTGTTGTGCAGTCTGCTGCTGCCGCTATGCGCTTCTGCGCAGAATCCCGTGATCCGGACGTCCTTCACGCCGGACCCGGCCCCGTTCGTCCACGGCGACCGGCTCTATCTGGCCGTCGACCACGACGAAGACGACGCCACGTACTTCAAGATGAAGGACTGGCAGTTCTACAGCACCGAGGACATGGTCAACTGGACCTATCTCGGCACGCCCGTCTCCACGGCCACGTTCCCCTGGGCCTTCCAGGGCGACCGCGCCTGGGCCTCGCAGCTCGTGGAGCGCGGCGGCAAGTGGTACTGGTACGTCTGCCTGACCGAAGCCGCCACGCGCGCCGACGCGCTGGCCGTGGCCGTCGCGGACGACCCGCAGGGGCCCTACGTCGACGCGCTCGGCGGCCCGCTGACCACGGGCTTCGGCTTCATCGACCCGACCGTCTTCGTCGACGACGACGGCTCCGCCTGGCTCTTCTGGGGCAACAAAGGCTGCTGGTACGGCCGCCTGGGCGACGACATGGTCTCCTTCCCGGACGGCTGGCAGGAAGTGCCCGGTTGGGGCGATCCGGCCTGCTTCGGCCCCCAGTCGATGAAACCGGACTGGTCCGACGGCGGCAGGGAGAAGCTGATGGTCGGCTATGAGGAGGGCCCCTGGCTCTACAAGCGCGGCGGCACCTACTACCTGTCCTATCCGGCCGGCGGCGTGCCCGAGCACATGGCGTATTCCACCGCGCCGTCCATCCACGGCCCCTGGACCTACCGGGGCCGCATCATGGACGAGGCGGACAACAGCTTCACCATCCACGGCGGCAACGTCGATTTCCGCGGGCATCATTACATGTTCTACCACAATGGCGCCCTGCCCAACGGCAGCGGCTTCCGGCGCGCGACCTGCGTGGAGGAGTTCGAATTCGGCGCGGACGGCAGCATTCCCTTCATCCCGTTCACCCAGGAGGGCGTGGCGCCGCTGCAGACGCTGGATCCCTACCAGCTGACGCAGGCGGAGACGATGGCCTCCGGCTGGGGCGTCAAGACCGACCGGGAGGACGGCTCCCGCCACTGGGTGACGTCCATCCACAACGGCGACTGGATCTGCGTGCGCAACGTGGATTTCGGCGATGAACCGGCCACGCTGGTGAGCGTGGAAATGCTGAACTACAAGTCGGAAGGCGTGATCGAGTTCTACCTGGACGCGATGTCCGGGCAGCCGGTCGCCGCCGTGCCGGTCAACAATGACAACATGATGGTCAAGGCGCCGGTCAGCGACCGCGCCCGCGGCGTGCACGACCTCTACCTGCTCTTCCGGGGCGGGGACGGGGAGCTTTTCGACCTGGACTGGTGGAAGTTCAACCGCACGGTCAACATGCCGGTTATCCAGACCAAATACACGGCCGATCCGGCTCCGTACGTGCACGACGGCGTGGTGTATCTCTACACGACCCACGACGAGGATGGCGCGGACGGCTTCGAGATGTTCGACTGGCTGTGCTACACCTCCACGGACATGGTCAACTGGACCGACCACGGCGCGGTGGCCTCGCTGGACGATTTCGCCTGGTATGAGGGCAAGAACGGCGCCTGGGCCGAGTGCGTGGTGGAGCGAAACGGCAAATGGTATATGTACTGCCCGATCCACGGCCACGGCATCGGCGTGCTGGTGTCCGATTCGCCTTTCGGGCCCTTCACGGACCCGCTCGGCGCGCCGCTGGTGTGGCAGAAGGAGCACTGGTACGACATCGACCCGTCGGTGTTCATCGACGACGACGGGCAGGCCTATATGTACTGGGGCAACCCGAACGTCTACTGGGCGAAGCTCAATGAGGACATGATTTCGCTCGACGGCCCCATCCACATGCTCGACTACAAGATCGCACATTATCAGGAGGGACCCTGGTTCTACAAGCGCGACGGGCATTATTACCTCGCCTTCGCCTCCACCTGCTGCCCGGAGGGCATCGGCTACGCGATGGCGGACAGCCCCGAGGGCCCCTGGCGCTCGATGGGTCACATCATGGACCGCACCTGGCGCACGCGGGGCAACCACCCCGGCATCATCGACTACAAGGGTGCGTCCTATATCTTCGGCCTCAACTACGACCTGATGCACCTGGAGACCTTCGTGCACCACGAGCGCCGGAGCGTGTCGGCGGCGCGGATGTACTACGAGCCGGACGGCTCCATCCGCAAGGTCCCGTACTGGCTGGACAACGTCCTGGAGCAGATCGAGCCCTTCGACCCGTATCGTCGCGTCGAGGCGGAGACGATGGCCTGGGGCTACGGCCTCAAGACCCGCAAGGACGCGGAGCGCGGCATCGTGGTCACTGACATCGACGCGGGCGAGCACCTGCTCGTCCGGGGCGTTGACTTCGGGGCGCACGGGGCCCGGACGCTGACCGCCTGCGTGCAGGCGGCGCGCGCGGCCGGGATCGAGGTGCGCCTGGATGCGCCGGACGGCCCGCTGGCCGGCACGCTCAAAGTGAAGCCCGGCAAGGGCTGGATGAAACAGAATGCCCGCCTGAGCGGCGCCAAGGGGGTGCACGACCTGTATTTCGTGTTCACCGAAGGCGGCTTCGAGTGGGACTGGTGGCAGATCAAATAAGAGAAGAGAATGAGAATAAAACTGTTTTTCGCGCTCGCGCTGACCGTCTTGCTGGCGGCTGCCTGCGCCCGGCCCACGACGCTCTGCGTCAATCCGCTGACCTATACCGACATCCCGGACAATGATGTGATCCGGGTGGGGAAGGACTATTATATGGTCAGCACCACGATGTATTACTGCCCCGGCGCGCCCATCATGCAGTCGCGCGACCTGGTGCACTGGCGCATCGTCGACTATGTCTACGACTGCCTGGAGGACGACGACGTCTACAATCTGCGTGGCGGCGCCAACGCCTACGGCAAGGGCCAGTGGGCGACCACGCTGCGCTATGAGAACGGCCGCTTCTGGGCGCTGTTCATCGCCAACGACCAGCGTAAGACTTATATCTATTCGACGCCGCGCCTCGGCGAAAAGTGGACGCGCAGCGTCATCGACCGGCCCTTCCACGACGCGTCGCTCCTCTTCGAGGACGGCCGCGTGTACGTGGTCTGGGGCAACGGCGACCTCTACATCACCGAGCTGGAGTCCGACCTGTCTGCCGTCAAGGAGGGCGGGGTGGACCAGCTGCTGATCTCCAGCCCGCGCGAGGGCTATATGCTGCGGGCCGAGGGCGCGCACATCTACCACATCGGCGACTGGTACTACGTGCTGGTGATCGACTGGCCCGCCGGCGGCGTGCGCACGGAGACCTGCTGGCGCAGCCGCACGCTGCTGGGCGAATATGAGCCCCGGACCATCCTGCAGGGCAAGTTTGACGGCCGGCAGGACGGCGTGGCGCAAGGAGCCATCATCGAGACGCAATACGGCGACTGGTACGCGATGATGTTCCAGGACCACGGCGGCGTGGGGCGGATCCCGACCCTGCAGCCCGTGACCTGGGTGGACGGCTGGCCCGTCCTGGGCGACGGAGGCGTGCCCGTCAAGGAGTTTGAAGTGAACCTCAAGCCGGACGGCGAGGACTATGTGTGGGCGTCGGACGAATTCGACGCGGACGCGCTGGCGCTGGTCTGGCAGTGGAACCACAAGCCGTTGGACGGCTGCTGGTCGCTGTCGGAGCGCCCGGGCTGGCTGCGCCTGACCACGGGGCAGCTCGCCACGGGCCTGCCGGACGCACGCAACACGCTCACGCAGCGCACCTTCGGCCCGCAGTGTGCGAGCATCGTGCTGCTGGACGCCTCCGGCCTGCAGCCGGGCGATTTCGCGGGCATCAGCGCCTTCCAGAGCGCCCGCGCCGACATCGGCCTGCGCCGCACGGCGGAAGGCCTGGAGCTGTATGCGCAGCAGGAGACGCCGCAGCGCTGCCCGGGCCGCACGGTCGCGCGCGTTTCGCGCGAGCTCCTGTGCGAGCCCGCCGCCGCGCCGCAGGTGCAGCTGCGGATCCGCTACGACTTCGACGCGGACCAGGCCTGGCTGGCCTACAGCTGGGACGGCGCCGCCTGGACGGAGCTCGACACGCCGCTCCAGATGCGCTTCTCGCTGGACTATTTCACCGGCTACCGGACGGGGCTTTTCTGCTATTCGACGCAGACCCTGGGCGGACATGCCGATTTTGACTGGTTCCATCAAGAATAATCCGGCTGCTTTATGAGAAAACACATCCTGTTGATCCTGGCCCTGTCCTTCGCCTGCTCCGCATGGGCGCAGGAGGGCGTTTCCATCCAGTTTTATACCCCGACGACCGTGCGGGTCGTCAAGGGCGGGGCGGCGCCGCAGGGCAGCTTCGCCGTGACGGCCGCGCCGCAGGAAGTCGACGTCAGGACTTCCGTGACGCGGGGCGGCACGATGTACGACAGCGGCGCGCTGAAGGTCGCCGTGGCGGCGGACGGTACGGTCCGTTTCTTCTCGTCGAAAGGAAAACTCCTGCTGAAGGAAGGCGCCTGGGGGCTTGAGAAACGCACGGAGGGCCTGGACAAGGATGCCTGCATCGTGCGGCAGACCTTCCTGCCGGAGGCGGGCGAGCCGTTCTACGGCCTCGGCATCCTGCAGGACGGCGCTCTGTCGCTGCGCGGCAAGACGCGCTATATGATCCAGGGCAATACGGAGGATTTCGTCCCTGTGGTGCAGTCCGTCAAGGGCTACGGCATCTTCTGGGACAATCCCTCGCCGACCACTTTCCGCGACGACGCGTCCGGGATGTGCTTCGAGTCCGAGGTGGGGGAGGCCGTCGACTACTACTTCATCTGGGGCGGCGACGCCGACGGCGTGATCGCGGGCTACCGGGCGCTGACCGGCCGCGTGCCGATGCTGCCGTTGTGGAGCTACGGCTTCATGCAGAGCCGCGAGCGCTACAAGAGCAGCCGCGAGCTGCTGGACGCGCTGCGCGGCTATCGCGAGCGCGGCGTCCCCATCGACTGCATCATCCAGGACTGGCAGTACTGGGGCAACAACTACCAGTGGAACGCGATGGAGTTCCTCAACGACGACTTCCGCGATGCGCAGGCGATGATCGACGAGATACACGCGCTGCACGCGAAGCTGATGATTTCCATCTGGGCCTCGTTCGGCCCGATGACCAAGCCTTACCGCGAACTGGCCGCCAGGGGCCTGCTCTTCGACTTCTCCACCTGGCCGCAGTCCGGCCTGCCCGACTGGCCGCCGCGGCGCGACTATCCTTCCGGCGTGAAACCTTACAACGCCTATTCGCAGGAAGCCCGCGACATCTACTGGAAGCACCTGCTCCGGCTGGAGAAGATGGGCGTCGACGCCTGGTGGATGGATTCCACCGAGCCGGACCACCTGGACTTCCAGGACAGCGACCTGGACGTGGAGACCGGCAGCGGCTCCTTCCGGCGCGTGCGCAACGCTTTCCCGCTCGTGTCGGTCGAAGGCGTGGCCGAAAACCAGAAAAAGGTCTCCGAACGCCGTGTGATGGTGATGACGCGCTCCGCCTGGGCGGGCCAGCAGCGCACCGGCGCCAATACCTGGAGCGGCGATGTCCACTCCTCGTGGGAGACGCTCCGGGCGCAGGTCCCCGCCGGACTGGGATTCGCCCTGACGGGCAATCCCAACTTCAACACCGACTGCGGCGGCTTCTTCCCGGACGGCTACAACCGCATCTACGGCGACGCCAGCTGCGCCCGCAACCCGCTCTTCCAGGAGCTGTACGTGCGCTGGCTGCAGTACGGCGCCTTCTGCCCGATCATGCGCAGCCACGGCGAAAGTTCGCGGCGCGAGATCTGGGAGTTCGGCGCGCCCGGCGAGCCGGTCTACGACGCCATCGCGTCGGCGATCCGGCTGCGCTACGCGCTCCTTCCCTATATCTACGGCACTGCCTGGGAGGTCGCGTCGGCCGACGGCACCTTCCAGCGGGCGCTGGTGATGGATTTCGCGGCCGACAAGGCCGCATGGGAGGTGGCGGACGAGTTCCTTTTCGGCCGCTCGCTGCTGGTGGCGCCCGTGCTGCACGCGCAGTACACGCCCGAAGAAGTCCGCTTCGACGACACGCCGGTGGATTTCGCGGCGGCGCGCACCACGCGCGTCTATCTCCCGAAGGGGACGGACTGGTATGACTTCTTCTCGGGCGAACGCCTGAAAGGCGGGCAGACCGTCACGCGCGAGACGCACCTCGACAGCGTGCCGCTCTTCGCCCGCGCCGGGGCCATCATCCCGCTGGGCCCGGCGGTGCAGTACAGCGGCGAGAAGCCCTGGGACGACCTGGAGATCCGCGTCTATCCCGGCGCGGACGGCAGCTTCCTGCTCTACGAGGACGAGGGGGACGGCTACCGCTACGGACAGGGCGCCTGCACGACCATCCCGTTCCGGCTGCACGGACGCACCCTGACGGTCGGCGCCCGCTGCGGCTCCTTCCCGGGAATGCTCCGGGAGCGGGTTTTCCGCATCGTCACGCCGGACGGCGCAGAACGCGTCCTGGCTTATGACGGCACGGAAAAAAACATCGTCCTGTAGGAGGTTATATCCGGGAAAAAGACTATATTTGTGAATATAATGGGTCGGTTGAAGAAATACTTCCTTCTTATATTCCTTCTTGCGCTCTGCTGCGCCTGCGGCAGACGGTCTCCCGGGGCGGACGCTTCCGACGGAGCCGTCGACACCCTCCGTTTCGCCCGCAATCTCGACATCAGCCAGGGCCCCGGCTACATTTCGGTGCAAGTCCGCGACCCGTGGGACACCCTCCGGCAGCGGCAGCACTATGTGCTCGTGGACCGCAGCCGGCCGCTGCCCGCGGAGCTCCCCGAAGACGGCATCGTCATCCGCACGCCCGTCCGGCGGGCCGTCATCTACACGTCCGTGCACACGGCCATCGCCGAGCAGCTCGGCGCGCTGGACCGCGTGGTGGGCGTCTGCGAGCCCGAATACATTACCTCGCAGGAGGTGCTCGGGCGGATCGATGCGGGCCGGATCGCGGACGTGGGCAAGTCCACTTCTCCCAACACCGAGAAGATCGTGGACCTGGGCTGCGACGTGATCATCGCCTCGCCCTTCGAGAACAGCGGCTACGGCAGCGCCGAGAAGCTCGGCATCCCGATCGTCGAGGCGGCCGACTATATGGAGAACCACCCGCTCGGCCGCGCCGAATGGGTGCTTTTCTACGGCTTGCTGCTGGGGGCGCACGACGAGGCGCGGGCCGCTTTCGCGCAGACGCGCGACCGCTATTTCGCGCTCCGCGACCTGGCGGCCAGTGTGCAGGACCGCCCCACGGTGGTGCTGGAACGCAAATACGGCAACTCCTGGGCTGTCCCCGACGGCCACAGCTACATCGCCACGCTCCACGCGGATGCGGGGGCCGATTACATTTTCCGGGACATCCCGGGCACCAGCAGCACGCACCTCGCCTTCGAGGAGGTTTTCGACCGCGCCGGCGATGCCGACCTGTGGCTGCTCAAATACGGCGTCCACGCGCCGATGACCTACGGCCAGCTGGCCGACGAATACACGCCCTATTCGCGGTTCCGCGCCTGGAAGGAGCGCCGGATCTGGGCCTGCAACACGCTCACTACTACCTATTACGATGATATTACTTTGCACCCCGACCGGGTGCTTGAGGACATGATGGCTATCTATCATCCGGATCTGTTGCCCGGACATGTGCAGCGGTACTATTTCCCGCTGGATGACTAAGAAGGTACATTATTTTTGGCTCTATATCCTGCTGCTTGCGGCAGTCGCGGGCCTGTTCTGCATCGGACTGCTGCGGGGTGCCGTTCGCATCCCGCTGGACCAGATATTCAAGATCGTCTTCGGCGGTTTCGACGGACGCGCGGCCTGGCAGGTCATCGTCCTGGAGACGCGCCTGCCGCAGACCGTGACGGCGCTGCTCGCCGGCGCCGCGCTCTCGGTCAGCGGCCTGATGCTCCAGACGCTGTTCAAGAATCCGCTCGCCGGCCCGTCCATCATGGGTATCAGCGACGGCGCCAACCTCGGCGTCGCCATCGCGATGATCTGGATGGGCGCCGCCAGCTACCTTTCCACGATCGTGGCCGCCCTGATCGGCGCGGGCGTGGTCCTGCTGCTGATCCTGTGGTTCTCGCGCCGGGTGCCCAACAGCGTCATGCTGCTGATCATCGGCCTGATGCTGGGCTATCTGGCTTCGTCGCTCATCTCCATCCTCAACTATCATGCGTCCGCCGACAAGGTGCACCAATACGTGATGTGGGGGATGGGAGACTTCAGCGGCGTGTCGCTCGCCAAGCTGCCCTGGCTCTCCGGCTTCGTGCTGGCCGGCCTGTTCGGCGCCTGGCTGCTGGTCAAGCCGCTCAACGCCATGCTGCTGGGCGAGGCCTACGCCGCCAACCTGGGCGTCAACGTGCGCCGGACGCGTTTCCGCATCCTGCTGTGCACGGGCGTCCTGACGGGCGTGGTGACGGCTTTCTGCGGTCCCATTTCCTTCATCGGCCTGGCCGTGCCGCACATCGCGCGCCTGCTGACCGGCACCGACAACCACCGGCACCTGCTGCCCGTCACGCTCCTGTGCGGGTCCTGCGTCGCGCTGCTCTGCAGCGTCCTGACCGTCTGGCCGGGCAGCAACCACCTGCTGCCGCTGAGCGCCGTCACGCCCCTCATCGGCGTGCCGGTCATCCTCTACGTCATCATCAACCGTCGCAAACTGCATTATTTCAACTGATACCGTGTTTATCCCGCCTCCCATAGAAACCCGCGCGCTGAGCATCGGCTATACCCTCCGGGGCAATCTCCGGCGCGTCGTCCATTCCGGTCTTGACCTGCAGCTGTACGCCGGCGGCGTGACCTGCCTGCTCGGGCGCAACGGCTCGGGCAAGTCCACGCTCCTGCGCACGCTCTGCGGCCTGCTGAAGCCGCTCAGCGGCGAAATCATCCTGGACGGCCGTCCGCTGGAATCCTATTCGCCGGAGGAGCGCGCCTCCAAGGTGGGCGTGGTGCTGACGGACCGCGATTTCCCGGGCGCCATCTCGGTCTACGAGCTGGTGTCGATGGGACGCTATCCGCACACGGATTTCTTCGGTTCGCTGGACGACGACGACCACGCTGTGGTGCGCGAGTCCATCGAGATGGTGGGCCTCACCGACAAGTCCGACCGCCTGCTCGCCGAGCTGAGCGACGGCGAGCGCCAGAAGGCCTACATCGCCAAGGCGCTGGCCCAGGAGTGCCCCGTGATCCTGCTGGACGAGCCGACGGCCTTCCTGGACGTCCCCAGCCGCCTGGAGACCTGGGAGACGCTCAAGCGCCTGGCGCGCGTGCGCCAGAAGGCCATCCTGCTGACCACCCACGACCTGGAGAGCGCCATCCGCACGGCCGACCTCCTCTGGCTCCTGCCGGAGGCCACGGTAACCAGCTCCAGCGGCGCGCTGATCAGCGGCAAGCCCGGCGAAATGGTCGCCGACGGCACGGTGGACAAGTTCTTCGGGACCCATATTTCCCGAACCCTCATCTAACGGCCTCCGGGGCCGTTCCCGCCCCTGAATTTGACGGATTTTTGCAAGGAAAAGGTTGATTTCTGCGCGCGGGTGCGCGTGGAAGTTTGTATTTTTGTATCTTGTCAAAGATAACGCGAAGCAATAACTGTCTTCAGATATGAAAATCGTTACAACCATTCTGCCGGCGCTCTGCGCCATCGTCCTCTGCTCCTGCGCCAGCGAGCAGGAGAACCGTTTCTACAAAATGACCAATGCTTCCGGGATGGAAGTGACCGTGACCAATTTCGGCGGCCGCATCACCTCCATCGTCCTGCCGGACAAGGACGGCGTCAAGCGCGACGTGGTCCTGGGTTTCGACAAGGTCGAGGACTACTATCCCGAAAACAACCAGACCGACTTCGGCGCCTCGATCGGCCGCTACGCCAACCGCATCAACCAGGGCAAGTTCTCCATCGACAGCGTCGAGTATGACCTGCCCAAGAACAACTTCGGCCACTGCCTGCACGGCGGCCCGACCGGCTGGCAGTATCAGCCCTACAAGGTCGTGGAGGCCGACTCCCGCCACATCAAGCTGCGCATGGATTCTCCGGAAGGGGACAACAACTTCCCGGGCGCCGTCACGGCCTTCGTGACCTACACGCTCACGGACGACAACAAGATCGACATCGCCTATGAGGCCACGACCACGGCCCCGACGATCATCAATATGACCAACCACTCCTACTTCAACCTCTCCGGCGATCCCGCGAACCACAGCATCTGCGAAGACGTGCTCTACATCAACGCCTCGCAGTACACCCCGGTGGACGCCACCTACATGACCACGGGCGAGATCCTGCCGGTGGCCGACACGCCGATGGACTTCACCGTGGCCCACAAGATCGGCGACCGCATCAACGAGTATGAGTTCGAGCAGCTCAAGAACGGCAACGGCTACGACCACAACTGGGTCCTCGACACCGAAGGCAGCATCGACGTGGTCGCCGCCGAGCTCACCTGCGAGCAGACGGGCATCAAGCTCCAGGTCTACACCGACGAACCCGGCATCCAGGTCTACAGCGGCAACTTCCTCGACGGCACCGTGACCGGCAAGGGCGGCGTGGTCTATCAGCAGCGCACCGGCATCTGCCTGGAGACGCAGCACTATCCCGACAGCCCCAACAAGCCCCAGTGGCCTTCCGTGGTCCTCCGTCCCGGCGAGACCTACCACAGCCACTGCATCTTTGCCTTCAGCGTGAACGAATAATTCTAAAACAACGTGTATATGCATCACTTCCTGCCTTTACAGGCCGCGGACCTGAACCGCATCTCCCTCGCATCCTGGGACTGGATGGTCATCGGACTCTTCTTCCTGGCGATGGTGTGGATCTGCTGGAGCGTCTCCCGCAAGAAGAAAGAGACCTCCGGTGACTACTTCCTGAGCGGCCGTTCGGCCACGTGGATCGCCATCGGCGCTTCCATTTTCGCCTCCAACATCGGCTCCGAGCACCTCATCGGCCTGGCCGGCACCGGCGCCTCCGCCGGCATGGCGCAGGCCCACTGGGAGATCCAGGGCTGGATGATCCTCATCCTCGGCTGGGTCTTCGTGCCGTTCTACGAGCGCAGCATGGTCTATACGATGCCCGAGTTCCTCGAGAAGCGCTACAACAAGGAGAGCCGCGGCATCCTGACCTGGCTGTCCCTGGCCAGTTACGTGCTCACCAAGGTCTCCGTGACCGTCCTGGCAGGCGGCCTCGCGCTGAACACCCTGCTGGGCATCAACTTCTGGGTGGCCGCCCTGGCCCTGGTGATCATCACCGCCATCTACACCGTCATCGGCGGTATGGAGTCGGTGCTCAAGACCTCGGTCCTGCAGACGCCCATCCTGCTGCTCGGCTCGCTGGTCATCCTCTGGCTCGGCCTCCGCGAACTGGGCGGCTGGAACGCGATGATGGATATCTGCCGCGCCCAGCCGGTCAACGACCTCGGCGATAACATGACCGACCTGATGCGCAGCGGCCAGGACAAGGAGTTCCCGTGGTACGGCGCCCTCTTCGGCTCCGCCATCATCGGCTTCTGGTACTGGTGCACCGACCAGTTCATCGTCCAGCGCGTGCTCTCCGGCAAGAACCAGAAGGAGTCCCGCCGGGGTACCATCTTCGGCGCCTACCTCAAGCTCCTCCCGGTGTTCCTGTTCCTCATCCCGGGCATGATCGCTTTCGCGCTCACCAAGCACCCTGAATCCGCCATCGGACAGACCCTCGCCGCCGCCCTCGGCGTGCAGGCCGACGGGACCGTCGCCAACCCGGACATCGCCTTCCCGATGCTGGTCAACACCCTGCTGCCGGTCGGCCTCAAGGGCGTGGTGATCTGCGGTATCCTCGCTGCCCTGATGAGCTCCCTGGCCTCACTGTACAACTCCTCCGCCATGCTCTACACCATCGATATCTACAAGCGCAAGCACCCGGATACCGAGGAGAAGAAACTCGTGCTCATCGGCCGTATCGCCACCGTCGTGGTGGTCGTGCTGGGCGTGC
>JAEEGK010023956.1_pt1 | contig 12686 bp, 6 predicted proteins | sample 8958771 | NCBI WGS metagenome assembly JAEEGK01 (sample SAMN16246547, study PRJNA631951) | gut metagenome | biome: gut microbiome; feature: rumen; material: SC-attached | host: Bos | place: Iran: Karaj | collected 2018-10 | reverse complement strand
TAAAAAAGAAACAAATATAGGAAGTAATAGTAAAAATGAATAATATATAAAGAAATCAATTGCAGTAAAACTTACAGCACCAAAAGAAAATATTCAAGAATATACATAATTCTATCAAATTTAGAAAAATAATGATAAAAAAGGAATTATTAAATTAAATTAAATAATAACAATATTAAATTCAATTCAAAAAAACAAAAATTTGGCCTCAATTAATATACTAACTAATGATGACAAATAAAATGATTTTTAAAAATGGACGACCATTGATAAATAAAGTATTTTATTTTTGCATTAAAATAAAAAAAAATTAAATTAAAGTAATTGAAATATTTAAATATTAAAATTTTAATAATAAAGTAAATTTTAATAATATTTATTATATAATTTTTTTGTCATTTATCTTCCATGTTTATATTGGTGGTGTCCGCAATTTGCACAAAATCTATGTCCTTGAAGAAGCATCCATAAATCTTGTTTAAAGGTTCCATTGTCACAACACCTACACATTTTTATTTATTTTATAAATTCACTTTCTCATTAAATATTTTTTCAAAATAGTTAGTTATCATAATAATAAAGAGTTAAGTGATATCAAAATAAACTATTTTTTCTTATTATTCAAAAATGATATGAAAAATGATTTATTCATTGATTTCAATGGACAAATTCATTCTTTAAAAATAAATTCTAAAACAATTTAATTATAAATTATGATTCAATTTTTCATAAAAAAATAAAAAAAAAATTATATTAAGAATGTTATTAATGATATATAAATATATGCATATAATAAATTTGATAAACTTTTTACAAAAATAATAAAAGATTATATAGTTGATTGTAAATAAATCTTTAATAAATTAAAATGTATATACAATAATAATTTAAAAAATAGAAATTAGATATCAACATAAACAATTATTTTCATAAAATTTTATATTTATTCAAAAATGAAATGAATTAAATAATTTATATTTAATTATAAAAATAATCTTTTAATCTTGGATTTATTTTTTTACTAACCTCTTGTTCATAATTCTAATTTATATTAAATTTGGTTTTAATATCTATTTAGTTTGTTTATTTTATATTTTTATTATTAAATATTAAAAGTAATAATAGATATTATAAGAACAAGACTAAAAAATTAATGTATTTGTTAAAATGAATTTTAGATTTTTCAAATTGCCTCAATTTATAATAATTTTTTTTTATCTTATTTCCCCAATTTCTGAATAATCATAATTATATAATAAATTCATATTTTTATCTTTTTAAGAGTTCTTTTAAGTAAAATAGTTTTCCATAGGAAATAATATTTATAATACGATTAATATACTTAGAGATTTTAATTCTATCAAAAAATTTTTTATTTTGATTTTATAGTTTATAAGCATAATAAGGTATAGATTAATTATTTTTACATATTTCATTGATTTTAAAATTTTTTGTTAAATAATAGTTAAATATTTTATTCATTATTATTTTAAGAAAAAGTTCAATAATAAAAATTTACTAATTTAAATTAAATCCATTTCTTATTCATATTTCTTTTTTTTTATAAAGCACAAATTGCATTTTTAAAATTATATTTTGCTTCTTTAATGCTAAATGGTTTATAATTATTTTTTGTGTTCCGAAAAAATTATATCATCTTCTGAATTTGAAATTCCTATTAAAATATTCTTATTTTCTAATAAATATCCTCCATTTAATTTAGATATTGAATTATATCACGTAGTAAAGTTATTTTTTCATTGTAAGATAAACATTTAAATTCATTATCTTTAAATTTTATTAATTGTATATCACCTGATAAAAGAAATACAATTATACTTGGATTTTTTATTTTTTTTTCAATAAAAAATATCAATTATTTTATCATTTTCTTCTAATTTAAAATCATCAAAAAATCTATTTACTCTACCAAAAATAATTTCTTTATATTTAAATATTTTTTCTTTTTTAATTTTAGATTTATTTATATCATATTCCCAAATTTGAATTGAAGAATCTTTACTTGTTACAAAATGATTTTCATCTTTAATACTTAAACAATTAAAAAAATCTCTACTTTTTGTAATTGGAGATTGTTGTTTATAATTTTTCCAAAAGTAAATATTATCTCCTATTGATATTATTTGTTTTGAATTTGGAAAAATATCAACTTTTGCTATTGAATTTCCAGTATTTATATTTGAAATTTCTTTTAATTGATAATGAATAAAGTTTTGATTAAAACTTTTTATTTCTTGAATTTCTAATTCCATATTATTTATTTTTTTTGTTAAATCTTTCATTTTAAAATCTAATTTTCTATTCATTGTATATAAATCAAATTGACTTTTTTTTTCTAGTAATGAATTAACTTCTCTTTGTAAAAGTGTAACTTTTGGTATAAGAATTACAATTTCTTTAATTAATATACTATAAATATCTTCATGTTCAATTTTAACGTTTTCAAGTATAATATCACTATTAATATCTGTTTTTTCAAAAAAAAAATTAAATCTAATTGAATTTTTGTCTTTATTTTCAAATATTTTAAATTTTGTTTTATTAGTTTTTTTATCTATATTAATTTTATCAAATAAAGCATTTAATATATCATCATATAAAATATGATTATTATTTATAAAATTTTGTTCACATAAGTTAAGCTCTAATATCTCTGAAAAAGTTAATATTTTTTGATATTTCATTAAAGTTTCAGGATTTAAAAATGATAATTCAACCTTTTTATTATTTAAATTTTTCAATGATACAATATATTGAATATTGTTATAAATAATATATTTTTCATCTTTTTTTGGAAATATTTTATAAAATGAATTTAAAAATTTTTGAAATTTAATTGAATTCATTTTAATTAAATTTAAAAAAGTATATATATAATAAAAATTTAAAATTTTTTTATTAATTTTTTTTTTCATTATTTCGGTCATTCATTGAGAACAAAATCAATTTTTCCATATTTTTAACTTCATTATTTTTATTTTATTATAAAAAATTTAATTATTTGTTAATTATTATAATTGATAATAGTTTATTAAAAAATATTTTAATTTAAAAATAAAAATTTAAAATAATTACCAAAATTTATAATTTTCTCCAAAAAAAGAAATATAAAAATGGAAACTATTAAAATAAATAATAAAAAAACCAAAAAATAATGTCAAGTCCAAAATTAAAATCAAAAAGTGAGATTGAACTTGAAAATTCATATTCTCCAAAAGAAGTAGGCTCATATATAATTGAAACAAAGAATAATATAATATCAAATCTTTTAAAAGAAATTGAAGAAAATTCAAAATCAGAAAATATATTTTTATTTTATCAAAATTTAGGAAAAATTGAAAAAATGAAATTATTTAAATTATTTTCGGAGGAACAAAAAATATTTTTAATTGAAAATATTTTAAAAATTCTTAGTGTTTATCATTTAAATAAATATTATACTATTAAAATTTTACATTTTATAGGATTAATAATTGATTATATACCAAACAATGAGAAAATTATTTTTCCTTGGAAATTATTTTATAAAATTTATATTATGAACAATTTATGTTTTAAAGGGGAATTTTTTTCAGATTTTAAAATATATAAACTATATAAAAGACTTCATAAATTTATTTCAATTTCAAATGACGATTATTTATATTTAAAAAAAGAAGTTTTAAAAGGATTATTTCATATAAAATTAGAACAAAAAAGAATTTATTTACATATAATAAAATTTTTCTTTCCAAAAAATTTCTTATTAGATGATAAAGAATTACAAGAAATATTATTTACATTAATGAAAAATTCAATGCATCCTTTTAAAGGAATTTGTTCTATTTTTAGAATAATATTATCAAAAAATGGTAAAATTCAATTAGAAAATTTAAATGAATTTATTGAATATTTTTTTAGTAGACTTAATCAAAAAATTAATGGAAGTAATTTTATTAATTCTTATAATTCAATAACAAAAAGAAATAAAAAACATAAGAATAATGATTTTGATGTAGAGCAAATTTTAATTTGTTTATTATTTAATGAACAATTTAAAAATTTAAGAAATGAAATTGATGAACATTTTAAATTATTAATTTCTTCTGTTCATATGTGTTTAAAAGAAAAATATGATGAAAATAATGGTAAAATTCAAATTATTAATTTTATGGAAAATTTTTCAAAGAGTTTAAAATATATTTTTACGAGAAAAAACTTTGATAATACTTTAAATAAAAATATTTATATTCCAATTAAAAAAGATATTAATGAAGAATTAATTAATAGATTTTCAGAAATATATTCTTATTTATATATTATTATAAAAAAATTTTTATTATTTGATATTAAAGGAAGTGGATATATATTATCAAATTTTTTTGAAATATTATCAATATCAGATAAAATAAAATTTGATATAAATGAATATTTATCAATATTAGAATTTTATAAAGAAAATACCGAAACTCAATTATTTAAATTTGTAAAAAAATTAAATAACATAATTCCACTTTTAATAAATGAAAATTATTATTTTCAAAATCAGAAAATAAAATCATTTATTAATGATATAATACCATTTTTAATTGATTCAATTTCAAGTGCAGATCCAAGAACTAATACAGAAATATTAAAAATATTTTGTAAATTTTATCTTTATACTAATAATAAAAAATATGATAATTTAAATCCAATTTTAGAAGATTCTTCAATTAAAATAATAAAAAAAATTGTAAAATTATTTGATTTATTTACACAAAGGGCTAATATTTTATATATTTTTGTTTTATCAATGTTTAATTATATTAAAGAAGAGAATAAAAATAAAATATCTGACATTTTTACTAACCATTTAATTGATAATGAAATATCTTCTTTTAGAATTAAAAATTTCTTTGAATTTGATTTATTTAACGAGGATGATAATAAAAAATTATTTAATTTTGTATATGATTCTCTTATTTATATGGATACTTCAAATGAAAATATTATCAATGAACATTTCTTAATTCAAAATAATAATACTCAAAAATTAAAAATGATTGAAGTACAAATTATTAATAAAGAAAAATTAAAAGTTTATGAACAAATTCTTTCAAATATTGATTTTAATTCTCTTAAAATTTATGAAAATGATAAAATAAAAAATAGAGTTTTTAATATCATAAATGGACTTTTTAATATGAAAGAAAAAAATTATTATGAAATACCAAAAGTTGTATTAGAAAATTTATTTTGTTCTTTAATTGAACCAGAAAAAGATGAAAATACAAAAGTTAAAAATTATAATAATGAAAAAAAATTAAATATGATAATTGATTTAATACATAATCTGATTGAACCATATGAAAAATATACAATGAATATAATTAATAATTATCAAGAAGATATAAAATTTAATGAAAGAATTATTGATATTTATATTATTATATTGAATAGTGTTTTGAAAAATTATAAAAATGTTTTTCTTAATTATAATAATGAAGATAATTATCCAATTTTAAAAGAGCAATTAACAAAAATAAATTCATATTTTAATAAACAATTTCAAAATGTAAAACAAATTATAGATTTATTAATTAAAAATAATAATGAAAATAAAAAATCTTTATTTACTAATTCAAAAATAGAACAAGAGTTTTATAATATCATTTCATCACATTTAAAATCTTTTAATTCATTTAAAAAAGAAAATAATAAATCATTAGTAAAAATAAATGAAATAATATTTGCATTAAAACCTTATTATTATTTAAATTCATATAAAAATCTTTATTTGAAATTAAAAAAAAATGATGATAATAAACAATTTAATTATATTATTAATTCTAAACTAAAAAATTTCGACTTATATTATAATGATATTTATTCAATTTTTTATACATTTGAAAATAAAAATTTATTACCTTCAATAAATGATTTTAATGAATTAAATGTTTATGATAATTATCCAAAAGAAAAAATATTTAATTTATATGAGAAAGTATTAAATGATTATATTCTAAAACTTTCTACTATAAAATCCAATGAACAATCTGAAATTAATCAAATTATTATGGATATTATTTCTGAAAATACTATTTTTATTTATGATTCTTATATTAAATTATCACCTGAGAATTTCATTAAAATTACTATTATTTTATTTTTAATTAAAAAACTACTTAAAGAAAAAGGATATAATAAAATTAATCAATTAGATTTTAATTTATTAAAAAATATCCAAGATAAAATACATTATTCAATTTTAGGAAATAATAAATTAATAAAAAATAAATTATCTAAGTATCCTTCTTTAAGTTCAATAACTTTTGATAATCCAATTAATGAAAATATTCAAAATAAAAATCAAGATATAATAAAATATATTCTTGATTCATTATCATCACTTGAAAAAGAAAATGAAATTGATAATATAATATTCTTTTTTTCAGTTTTTCTACCTTTAATAATAAAAACATTTGAATTAAGTGATTTAAAAATAATAGAAAAGATAATATTAGAAAAAATAATAAATAAAAAAATAATTTCAATAGAACAAAAACAATGTTTAATATTAATTCTATTCCAAATATTAAATTTCAAATATAAATCAGAAAAAAAATTTTCATATATAAACATTACAAAAGAAGAATATGAAAAAGATTTTAAAAAAATTATAAAAGAAAATAAAACAAACTTAATGTTAAATTCAATTTATTATGATAATATACCAAAATCGATTATTTCTCTTCCAAAAGAAAATGATAATGAAAATATTAATATAGATAATTTAATAGACTCTTTTAATAATATTAATGATTGGATTTCAGATAAAAATTTAATGGAAGGACCACCACAAAAAAATTTAATGAGATTTTTTAAAAAAGAAAGTAAAGATGAAAAAAATATAAAAGATATATTTACTATGTTAATTACAATTTTAAGAAGTGATAATAATCCTTTTAAAAATAAAAATAAAGGTTTATTTAGTTTTTTCCATGTTAAATTAATTACTTATTTATTATTAAATGGTAATATTGATATAAATGATATTTCATTTGATAAATTTAAAGAAAAGAATTTGTTAAATAATGATATTCAAATTTTAACTTTTATTGAATTTTTATGTGGTAAAATGAATTATTTAATAAAATGCAATTTATTTAAAGATAATAAAGAAATTTGGAGTGTTTTAAATTTATATACAAATGGAAAAAATATGAAAATTGATAATTTTATTGAACAATATTTTAGATTTCTTATTAAAAAAATGAACATTAATCAAGCTGAAATTTTATTAAAAGATTATAATTTAAATCAATCTCATTTACTTTTAATTTTAAAAATCTATTCTATTATTAATGATAGTTTTGATAATAATTTAAAATATTTTGACAATAATATTTTAAATAAAGAAAATGTTTATACAACAATTAATATTGTTTTAGATTCTAATGAAAATATCATTAAATATAAAAACTTTATAACATCTCTTCTTACTTTATATTTAAAATTAGATGGTTCATTTGGTTTTAATGAAAAAACTTTTGAAAATAATTTTGCATTTAATATAATTATAATAACTAAAATTTTAAAAGAAATTTCTGATAAAGGAATGAAAAAAGAAGATAATTCACTTAAAATTTTCTTTTTTGATATTTTTGATACTTTTTATAAACAAATAATAGGAAATAAGGAGATTTTTTCTAATTATTTATTATGTATTTCACAATCATTTAAAGAAAATAAAGTTAATGAAGAAACAATAAAAAATTATGAAACTTGCTTTAAAAGAACAATAAATAATATCAATATATCAAATTGTATTAATTTACTTTTTGAAAATATAAAAATAGAATCTTCAACTAATGAAAAGTTAATTTATCTTCAAGCAATAAGATTAATTTTCTTATATAACATTCATTATCAAAAAGAGAATAAAGAAAAAGAAAAAATATTAAATGATTTAATTTCAATAATAAAACTAATTAAAAATGAAGAATTAAAAGAACAATTTAGTGAAATTTTTGTTTATTATTTTAATATGTTATCAGATGAAGAAAATACAAAATTTATAAATGAAAATAAAGATAAAGATGATGAAAATTTATATGTAGTATTAAGTCAATTATTAAGATTTAGAATTGATTTACCAAAATATATTCAAGAATATATTTCAAGTTTAAAAAGTAAAAGAGAAAATAAAATTATAAAAAATTACATTAGTAAATCTATGGATAGATATCATAATGGTTATTTATATATGAAAACAAAATTAACTTCTGAATGTAAAGAAGTTTTAGAAGATACTTCAAGAAATAATAGTTATTTTTCATAAATTTAATAATGGCATATTATAAATTATTTTAAAAATTTTTATATTAATATTCAAATTAATAATAATTTTATTAAATTTTTTTTTTCTTTAAAGAAAAACAATTCTTTTACTCATTAAAATAAAAATAAAAAAAATTTCCAAATCTTAAAATAAATAACTAAATATAATAAGGTTTATTAATTAAATTATCATTAATAATAGGATCACTTGGTAAATATTTATTATAAAAATTAAGATAAGTTTCAGTAAATTTTAAAATAGAAGGTAATCTTACAGGACCACTCCAATTCCAATAATAATATGTAAAATTATAAGTTAATTTTTCAACTGTTTCAATAGGTAAATTTGTATTATCAAATAAACAAGTAAATTCAACTGGAGATGCAGTTCCTTGATTTACTTTTTGAGGTTGAATAAAAAATTCATATCTATCTGAAGAAGTCACTCCTGAATCTATTGTCATTCCTGATGTTGGATTATTTAAATTTTTATTATCATACATTTCAAAAAATTTACTTATTGTTTTTTTATTAACACACATATAAAAAAATTTAGGAGAATAATTTTTATCAAAACATAAATCATTTATATTAATTTCATTATTATTATTATTTTCAATATTATTATTTTCATTATTATTGTTATTATTATTATTATTATTATTTACATTTAATATTTCTTTTATAATTGGAATTTCAGTATTTAAAATTTTAATTTTATCTCCTTCATTTCCTCCTTCTCTATAAATAAAAATAAAATCAGGATATCTTGGAGCACCTTTTGTTCTAAAATTTTCCAAAGCTTTTCTTAATAAAACACTTAAAGCATATCTTTTATCACTAGATTTAATTTGTACAGTTAAAAATTTAGATAATTGTTTATTATAAGTAGAAGTTAAACAATATAAAAATTCATTATCTTTAATTTTTTTACAATTAATTCCAATTGCCATAGTAACTTTATCATTAGGAACAATATTATTAATTTCATATAATTCTCCTCCAGTTTTTACTACCATTTGAGCAATAACATTTGAATAAACAGATAAATTTTTTTTATCAATATTTTCAGTTGAAAAAACTTGAGATGGAATTCCTAATTTTTGAATACAATATTGTTTTATATTTGTATAATAATTTTTTGTATATTTTCCTAATATAAAAAATAGAAGTTTATATTTTTTTAAATTTAAATTTTTCATTTCTTCTATTAATTGTTTTCCATTTCTTATATTAAAAGATTCTATTTTTGGTTCTTCTATAAGAACTTGAATATTTTTTGATGCTTTAATTAAAGAATTTATTATTTTATTTATATAATTTTTATCATCTTTTGTTGTTATAATAATCCATTCATCTTTTTTAAAAGTTGTTGCTCTTATAAAAGGTTTATGTGTAAAATTTGTTTTTTCTTTTTTTAATTGTTCATTATATTTATTATAATTTAAAGTAGGAGGATCTAAAATTCTTCCTTCAATAGTTTCAAAATTATCAAATTCTAATCCCCAAGAATCTTTAATTTGTTTTGGAGTTAATGGAATATTTTTTTGATTTTTTTTTTTCTTTCTTGGATTATCATTTGTTAATAATTTTAATAATTCAGAATATTTTTCAAAGTTTTCATTTGGATTTTTTTTAGTTAATTTTATCATATTTTGTTTTAAATGTCTTCCTCCTTTTTCAATTATATCATCATCCATTCCAGTCAAATAAACTAATTCAGGAATAATAAAATTAACTTCTTCTGAGTTTTTTTTATGTACAATAAAAAGACATTGAGATTTATCTTTAATATCAATTCCATATTGCATTTTATAATAATTAACTAAAGTAATTGTTTTAATATTTTTTTCTTCATCTTTAATATTAATTGTAGTATTATTTGGATTTGAATCAAAAGTTATATCATCAATTATAATTGTTCTATAATTACCATACATTGTTAAAACTGTTTTATTTTGAAAATATTCTTTTATAATATTTTTATAATTTGCCCTTTCATTTTTTTTCGCTAAATCCTTTATTTTCTCAATTGCACTTTGTCCACTTATATATTTATTTTTATTTGAAATTCTAAGATATAAACCTTGAGAAGTTATTACTGTTCCAGTAGAAAAACCAAAAATTATTTGTTCTTTTGAATTATTATTATTTAAATAAACTTTATTTGAATAATTATAAAAATCTCCTTTTTTAAATTTAATCATTCCATCATTTGACATTATTATTTGTTTAATTAAAGTTTCCATAAACATTTTTGTTACTTGATTACTTTCTCCTTCACTTCTTATATTATTTAATTCAATTAAATTTTTAGTTTTTTCTATTATTACATTATATTTTATTTCGTTAAATTCAACTTCTAAAGTTAATTTTGAATTTTTTGAATCGTTTACAAAAAGAGAAAATCCACTATGAAAATATTTTGAAAAATTTTCTTTTAATTCATTTGATGCTTTTTTTATTATACTTCTTAATAAAATAGTATTATCTTCTGCAATTGTTGGTTCAATTTTAATTGAAAATTGCATTGCATGTTTTTTATTTGGATTAAAATGCATTTTTAAATAATTTGTTTTTATTTGAATTGTTTTTTCTTTTCTAAAAGATGAGTTTTTTCCTGGGGCTTGTGGAAATTTTAATTTTTCTTCTTCCATTAATCTTAAATTTGTATTTATATAATATTAGTTTTCTTATATTTGGAGGGAGAAAAAAAAATTATTTTTTTATTTCTAATCATTTTGAATGATTTTTTGTTTAATTTTTTTTAATATTAATTTATTTAAAAATAAAATTGGTTGGGTTAAAAATTAAATAAATGTGGGTTAATAATGATTTTTATAAAACTGAAAAATTTAAACCAAAATATTTTAAAAAAGAAAAAGAAATAGATGAAAATATGTTGGAAAGTAAAGAATAAAAAATATTTTATATCTTTAATTATTTAAATTATGTAGATACTTATATTCCAAATTTCATTAATTTTTCAAAAAATGGAATTAATACAAGTATATTAACAAAAGAAAATGAAATATTGTCTATTAAAAATTTTTTAGAAAAAGAATCAATAGAAAATAAAGAATTATTTGAAAAGGAGAATTCTTTTTATGAAAAATTAAAACAACAAATTGAACAATTATTACAAAAAATAAGAGAATTACAAAAAGAAAATGATGATTTAAAATATCAAATAAAATTAAAAAATAAAAATGATAATACAATTAGAGCACAAATAAACTTTACAATAAAACCAAAAAAGAAAAAAAAAATAATAAATGAAATTGAAAAAATAGAATCTTTTAATATTGAAAAGACAAATGTAGAAAAATTTAGAAGTGCAAAAAAAATAGAAGAAGAATTAGAATTAGATCATGAAATAATTGAAAAGAAGAAAAGATATAAATTAATAAAAGAAAAAATTGTTCAATTAAATTTAAATCATAAATTTGGAAAAATTGATCAAATAAGAAAAGAAGCTATTGAAAAACAATTACAAAAAGAAAAAGAAGAACTTGAAGAATTATATAGATTAAAAAAGGAAAGATTAAAATATGAAAAACCAATTATTTTAGAATCTGAAATGTTAATAAATGATAATGATAAAGAAAATAATTTAAAAACTTTTGTTAAAACAGTTAAAACTAAAGATTTAGAAATTGAAAATGAATATCATTTCAATTTTGATGATACAAATATTAAAGAAGCAAAAATTAATCGTAGAAAATTAACAGAAAATCAAATTAAAGAAATTAGTAAAATGGATAATTTAAATAGTAAAAAAGTTTCTATTAATAAAAAAAATGAAATATTATCAATTTTAATAAATGACATAGAAAAATATTGTCAAAATTTAAAAAAAAATAAGTTAATTTATAACCCAAAACAAATTAAAGAAGTAAAAGAAAATAAAATTTATTTAAAAAAATTATTTTATGATTTATGTAAAAGTCCTAATTTAAATGTTGATATTAATGATGCAATTGAATTATTATTTGAAATAGTTAATTCAAATTATAATGATAATTTAAATTATATGAAATTAAAAGATAAAAATGAATATGATAAAGATGATTTTGATATTGATTTAAATGATGAGTATAAAGATATTATTAATAAAACAATTGAACATATTACTAATATGTATAATTTAAAGAGAATTGATTCAAAATTTGCTCCTGAATTTTTAGCGAGAGCAATTTTAAATTGTGAATATGATGATAAAATGTATCAAAGAATTTATGATATTTTTAATGAAGAATTAAACAAAGATCTTATTTTTTAATAAAAAAAATTTTTATTAAATAATTATTTTTTATATTTTTTCTTAAAATAATAAAAAAAAAAAAAAAAAAATAAAAAATAAA
>JAEEGK010023955.1_pt1 | contig 12686 bp, 10 predicted proteins | sample 8958771 | NCBI WGS metagenome assembly JAEEGK01 (sample SAMN16246547, study PRJNA631951) | gut metagenome | biome: gut microbiome; feature: rumen; material: SC-attached | host: Bos | place: Iran: Karaj | collected 2018-10 | reverse complement strand
ACACTCTTCCCTACCGAGCTCTTCCGATTTGGCTTTCTTTTCAATATCTCTAACTTCTTTAGTGTATGGATCAGTAATGACTGGAGTAGCGCCATATTTAAGATTGATTTGGTCGACATAATCGATTAATTTCATGAGCTCATCACGGTCCATATAATCTTGTAACCAACCACCAAATTCAGAGGTAATGTTAAATTTACCATCAGAATAAGCACCAGCCCCACCAAAACCATTAGTGATGGAACAAGCTGGGAAACATTCTTGATAGCCTTTAATATTTCTTGGACATTTTGTTAATTTGTGTTCTAAAACTGGACAATGTCTCTTTTCAATAGAGAGACCCTTATCTATAAGGAGTACTTTTAATTTTGGGTTTTTGTTGACTAATTCGTAGGCGCAAAAATAACCACTTGGGCCCGCTCCAACAATCACGACATCGTATTTCATAAGGTATCTCCTTTAAGTCTTTTCCACAAAGAAAAAACACTATTTAAGTATAGATTATACACGCGTGAATGTTAATATATTTTTGATGATTTTGAACGTAAAGAAAGCCTTACACAAATAGATGTAGTTTAAAGTAAAATATGCTTCTATTGCTGATCAAAAATAAGGTTGATATCAGTAAGCAACGATTCCATCTTCACACGGAGAGCATTAGAAAGCCTTAGTAACGAGAATCCCTCTAACTTATTTATATCTCTTTTACCATATCGTAACGCGGAGATAGTTGAATACGAAACGCCAGAAAGTCTAGATAACTTTTGGGAAGACATTTTTCTACAAGCCATTATTACATCCAAAAGGGAATATTTGACTTTGCCTTTTACATATTCTAGAGTTTGAAGATAATCCATTTCATGATAAAGCGGATACATGTTTATAGCCTCATCGATTGGTAAAACAAAAAACAAAGATTCAAATGTAATCTTTAAGTCAAAAAACAAACGGATATATGTATAACCAAGCCACCCGTAAACATCGTAAGGGCTGTACTCGAACTCATTTGAGATATAGATATCAAACATTCTTTCAAAAATGTATTCCCTAGGAGAGAAAGCAAGCTCGGTAATATCTGATTTTTCAAGTAAAGAGAACGCAGAAGAATACGCTATTGTTCTTTCAACAAATCTTGGAGAGTATCCATTGCTTATTGTTCTACCGATAATATAGCCAAGCGTGTCTTGAAATGTAGTGACGTAATCATCAGTAAGGTAAATCATTTCTGTTTTCCTTTCATAATGCCAAATATACGGATTCCTTCTTCGTCCTTAGGAAGATTGTTATATCGATAAGTTGCATTCCTAACATTATCAAAATATTTTCCAACATATTCATCGTTGGAAGGTATGGTTTCTAGATAAGTTAATCTATTAATTGCCCTATCACTAATAAGAACATATTGGATGCCTAATTTTCCTAACTCAAATGATTTGCCCAATTGTTCTAGGGTGATGTTTCCTCTAACGAAATCCATTGGAAATTTAAAATAAGCATCATCTGCACGATAACCAATTACATAGTCATATTGTGTTACATCGATGTAATAATTCTCTTCTAAATATTTCAATCTTGAGTGAAAACTATTTATAAAGCCTTTGTCTAAATCGCGATAATGCATCAAGATGGCCAGCCAATTCAAAACTGAATATTTTTTTCTGTCAGTTAAATCAAGAACATTTAGCTCACGTGTATTAAATTCATAAGAGTTTACGTAACCAACAGAACCATTTTTGCACGCCCATTCATGAGCGCTTGCCAAATCTCTTGTAGCATAAAACGCTGGTCCATAATCATTTGATTTTCTTGAACCATTTACAAGTGGTTTTTTTATAATTCTTTTGCTGCCATGATATAACTTCATACCAAGATTTTAGCATTTTTGTATACCACAGTAAACAGTTTTTGCTGTTTTTGGTGTTGGGTACAAAAAAGACCGGTTTTCATCCCGGTCTTATATATCTTATTTATATTGATTAGAAGTTCTCGTTGATATATTTAGCGATGATTGGCGATAAGGAGACGATAGAAACAACGTCTTCTTCTTGTGGGATAGAATCACTAATAGCGATATCTAAAATGCCACATCTATATAATTTCGCGAGAGCGTTCTTGGAAAAGATACCATGGCAAGCGCAGATGAGGATACCTCTAGCTTCGTTTTTAAGAAGTTCTTTACTCGCGGCAATAATTGTGCCACCAGTATCGATGATATCATCAATCATTAAACAGTACTTGTCCACGACTGATTCGCCTTTGATGTTAGTAATAACGGCCTTATTTGGTTCAGGACGGTATTTATTTAACACCGCGATTGGTAAATCGCCTAAGTCTTTAGATAAATGTTTTGCTCTTTCGAGGCCACCCTTGTCTGGAGAAACAATGACAACGTCCTCGAGTTTAACTTTTAATGTCTTTAAGCGTTTACGGTAATAATCAGCGAACACAGAGGAAGAATATAATTCCACTGCTTCCATATTTTCGAAGAATGGTTGCATTGAACCACTGTGGTAATCGACCGATACAACTCTATTACATCCGGCTTCTCTTAAGCAATTAGCCACTAATTTAGCACTAATTGGATCACCGAAATCAATAGTTCTATCTTGTCTCACGTATCCGAAATATGGGATGATCGCGGTAATGGTTTTAGCTTCACCTCTCTTAAGAGCATCGATGAAGATTAATAATTCCATTAATTTGTCATTGACTGGGTTACAGGTTGAATGAATAACAATACAATCCTTACCTCTTACGTCAACGTTTGGTCTGGTAAAAATTTCATTATCTGCGAATCTTCTACAGATAGCGGGTGATTTTTCCACACCGAGTTCTTCACACACCTTATTTGCGAGTTCTTCACAGGTGGTTAAAGAAAATACTAGTACTTGTTCTTTATTTGTCATGTCTTCTTTCCCTCTTTCAACTGAAAGGAATTTCTACTCTGATCAATAAGTTGATAATTAAATAATTGGTCTATCTTCGGTTGTGCCGTTTGTGGTACCGAATGTTCTATCACCACAGTCACCTAAGCCTGGGCAGATATAAGCATTTTCGTTTAAGCAACGGTCTAATGCACCGATATAGAGTGGGATATCTGGATATTTCTTCACAAATGCTTCCACACCTTCTGGAGCTGCGATAATGCAGAGGAAGGTAATCTTTTTAGCACCATGAGCTTTTAACATTCTCACCGCGTCAATTGCGGAGCCGCCTGTGGCGAGCATTGGGTCTAAAAGGTAAACATCTTTTTCGGAAATATCTGCAGGTAATTTGCAGTAATATTCCACAGGTTCTTTTGTGACTTCATTACGGTATAAACCGATGTGGCCACAAGTACAGCCAGGAACTAGCTCGAGCAAACCATCGACCATACCCAAACCTGCACGGAGGATTGGGACAAAGCAGAGAGATTTACGTTTGACAACTGGTTGAAGTGTTTTTTCGATTGGTGTTTCAATTTCCACCATTTGTGTTCCAAGATGACGAAGTGCTTCATATCCTTCCAAAACAGATATTTCTTTCACTAACATCTTGAATTCACTTGTCTTAGTTGTTTTGTCTCTAAGTTTTGTGATTTTGTGCTTGATCAATGGATGGTCAAGAATATGGACTGTTGGATAATTTTCAAAAGCCATTATCTATTCCTCAACTTATTCTGCTTTTGCTTCTTCTGGAGCATTGTTTTCTTTGTTCTTTCTTCCGATACGAACAACGAGGTTGACAAGGATACCGAGAATCAAAGCGCAAGCCACTGCGGTAAGGGTAACTTTACCAATAGTAAGTACTAAGCCACCGATACCTGCAATAAGTATAACACTAACAACAAATAGATTTCTATTATCACCTAAATCTGAGCCTTGAATCATCTTTAAGCCGGAGACTGCGATGAAGCCGTATAAGGCAATACAGACACCACCCATGACACAACTTGGGATTGTGGCCAAGAAGGTTGAGAATGGAGCAACGAAGGCTAAGACGATAGCCATTAAAGCAGTAACAAAGATTGTTCTAATGGAAGCGTTACCAGAAATGGCAACTGTACCAACGGATTCACCATATGTGGTATTTGGGCAGCCACCGAAGAAGGCGCCAGCCATAGAACCAACACCATCACCAAGTAATGTTCTGTGTAAGCCTGGTTCTTGTAAGAGGTCTCTACCAATGATGGAACTCAAGTTCTTGTGGTCAGCAATGTGTTCAGCAAAGACAACGAACGCAACTGGAACATAAGCAACAGCAACGGTACCCATGTAAGCGAAAAATTCACCAGCACTACCGAAATCTTTAAAGCTCTTGAAGGCTTCAACAAATGTGAATGTTGGTAACCATTCCATATGCGCAAATTTACCAAAATCAATTACTTTTAATGCATCATTATTAGCAGCAAAGCCAATGCCTGTGAAGATAGCAGCAACAGCATAGCCAGCTAAGATACCAATGATGAATGGAATCATCTTTAAGAATTTTTTGCCATAAACAGAGACCACGATTGTGGTGAATAATGTCACTAAACCGCAGACTAATGCAATCCACATATTTGTGGAGATAACTGATGTATTGTATGTGGCGTAGAAATTACCATCTAAAAGATCAACTTTGCTAATAAGGGTTTCACCTAAGCCAGCGATGCCATCAGCGTCAAAGACACCTGTTGTGACAGCTGGAATATAATGTGAACCTTTTAATAAATCGCCGACAGCGTTACCAGCTAAAGATAAACCGATAATTGCAACTGTTGGACCAATGACAACTGCAGGCATAAGTTTTGTAATCCAATTTGTACCCGCAAATTTAACAGCAATCGCAAGAACGACGTAAACTAAACCAGCTAAGATAGCGCCCATGATGAGGCCTAAGAAACCAGCGGCTGCACTGATTGCACCACTGAAAGCGGCACCCATTGAACCAAGGAAGGCGAATGAACTACCTAAGAAAACTGGTGATTTGAATTTTGTGAATAATAAGTAAACCAATGTACCAACACCAGCACCGAATAAGGCTGCTGCTGGGGACATGCCATGACCAATAATTGCTGGAACAGCGATTGTAGCAGCAAGAATGGCTAATAATTGTTGTAATGCAAAGACAACTGTTTTACCCCAACCTGGCTTGTCTTCTACATTGTAGATTAAGTTTGTATTTGCCATAACGTTTCTCCTTTCGCGCAAAAAAAATCACCCGACAATAAGGGGTGACTACAAACAGATAAGAATAGCGAATGGGGAGGAAAATTGAGGGAAGAAACCCCCTAATGCGGCGGGAATCTTACACTTTCTAATTCGTTTCTCCATAGCAATCCTTTGCCTAAAACTTTACCACATACGCATATCATTGCAAACACTTTTTTTAGAAATTTTCTAAGATAAAACATAATCGAGTTTTTGTCATAAGATTGACATGAAAATTCTTACTGTCATACGTTGAGAAAAGCACCGTTCTGACATATAATAAAGTTTGTCGTTTTTATAAGAGGTAGCACAATTATGACCAAGAAAGAACAAGTCATTTCATTATCCGAAAAACATATTAAGGATGTTCCTGGTTTTCCTAAACCAGGCATCATTTTCAAAGATATCGTTCCAGTATTTGAAGATCCAGAATATCTCCAATTAGTGTTCGATGTCATGGTTGATGAATTAAAAGAACAAAACATCCAATTTGATAAAATCGTTTGTCCAGAAGCCCGTGGTTTCTTATTTGGTCCAACTCTTGGCTTATTAACCAAGAAGGGTGTTGTGATGGCCAGAAAACCTGGCAAATTACCAAGACCAGGCAACTGTGTCTCATATAACTTAGAATACGGCACCGCTACTTTGGTGATTAGTGAAGATTCTATTAAACCAGGTGATCGCGTTTTAGTGGTCGATGACTTATTAGCCACAGGTGGTTCCGCGAAAGCTTTATGTGAACTCGTTGAAAGAAGTGGCGCCACTGTCGCTGGTGTGATGTTCTATATCGAACTCACCCCACTCAAAGGCCGTGAATTATTAAAGAAATATCCAGTAATTTCCATCGTTCCAGTTGAAGCTTACTAAGAATTGTTCATACACGTCGCACGATAAATCTTTATTTTATAAAACCCGTGCGACTTTTTTGTGAAAATTTATCTTTTTAAGGGTTTACAACTGTCATTTTGTGAATATAAAATAATGGCGTCAAAGGAAAACAAACTTTGACTTCGTATAATTCCCTAATTGGTGGGTTGTCTCTACGCTACACCGTATAATGTAGCACTACGAATCAAATCCGTTTGCGAAATAATCGTTCGTATGTTTCGCCGTTGATTTATGGTAGAGGCTTCCAATTATAGGAAGCTCATTTTTATTTTTTAGAAGATTATAAGGAGGAGAAAAACAAAAATGAAAAAAGTACGTTTAGTATCATTATTAGCTTTAGCTGCTGCCTCTGTCGGTACATTAATCGGCTGTAATTCTAGCAATGGCGATAGCAAGGCTGTTAAGATTGGCTTAATCTGCTTACACGACAGCAGTTCCACTTACGATGCCAACTTCATCAATGCTATGGACGAAGCCGTCAAAAACTTAGGCGACAAAGTCATCTTCGAAAAGAACTGCTTATTAACAGATGTCCCAGAAGATAACTCTTGCTACGATGCTGCCAAGGATTTAGCCGAACGTGGTTGCAAAGTCATTATCGCTGATAGCTTTGGTCATCAAACAGCTATGCTCAACGCCGCTAAAGATTTCCCAAACGTCCAATTCTGCCATGCAACAGGCACAAACGCTAAAACAGCTGGTGTCAAAAACTACCACAACGCTTTCGCTTCCATCTACCAAGGTAGATTTATGGCGGGCTATGCTGCCGGTTTAAAATTAGTCGATTCCAAGAAAGCTGAACTCGATGCCGGTACCGCTCTTAAAGTTGGTTATGTTGGTGCTTACCCATACGCCGAAGTTAAATCCGGTTACACATCTTGGTTCTTAGGTGTTAGAAACGCCCTCCGTGATTACAACTACAATGATTCCTTAGTCACAATGGATGTTGAATTCACTGGTGAATGGTATCACCCAGAAAAGGAAAGCAACCAAGCTGATAAATTAATCAAAGCTGGCTGCGTCCTCATTTCTCAACACGCTGACTCCATGGGTGCCCCAAGTACTTGTGAACAAGCTGGCATTCCAAACGTTACATACAACATTGAAACAAAGGATAAATGTCCAAATACATACTTAGCCTATTCCCGTATCAACTGGGCTCCATATTACGAAGCCGTTGTTAACGCTGTTTATAATGGCAAAGATATCGATGGCGAAGTCAATGCTAACTGGACAGGTACAGTCGCTACTGGTTCCGTTGAATACAATGTTAACTGGGCTAACGTCACTTCTGATGCCACAAAATTAGCAGACTACAAAGCCAAATTCGCTGCTGTTGAAAAAGATGTTAAAGAAAAAGCTGCTGCTAAAGTCTTCGATTGCTCCACATTCAAAGTCAATGGTGCTGCTTTAACAACTTACAAAGCTGATACCGATGGTGACTACAAAGGTGAATCCGAAGTTATCGTTACAAAGGATGGTGTTTCCTACTTCAACGAAAGCGCTCTCGCTTCTGCTCCATACTTCGATATTGATATCGATGGTATTAATCCAAACATCCAATAATTTTTAATTAAAACTACTGACTTGCTGGTCCGTGTGGCCAGCAAGTCTCTTTATTATTTATGGAAGCAATTAGATTTGACAACATTACAAAAACATTTGGTAAAAAGGTTACCGCAAACAAAGATATTTCCTTTTCAATCGAGAAAGGTTTAGTCTATTCCCTCCTCGGCGAAAATGGATCTGGTAAGACCTCTTTGATGAACGTTTTAGTTGGCATTTATAAACAAGACACTGGTAAGGTTTTCGTTAATGGCGAAGAAGCCAACATCAACTCCCCTAGTGATGCTTATAAATACAAAATTGGAATGATTCATCAACACTTCAAATTAGTGAATGTTTTCACTGCGACAGAAAACATCGTTTTAGGCTTAACTAAAAAAGACTATGCTCTTTTCTATAAAGAAACTAAAGAAGAAAATGAAAAGCAAATCGCAGAACTCAAAGCAGAATTAGAAAAGATTCCTGATATCGATGAGAAGTTAAAAGTCGCAATAAGCGAATACAAAGCCGCTAAAGATGAAGAAAATAAAAGAATTAGCAATGAATTAAAGAGTGCAAAAAAGAACTACAAAAAAGAAATCAAAGGCTTGAAGCATGGTAAAAAAGCTAGTGAAGAAGAAAACAACAAATATGAAGAAATCAAGGATTCATATAAAGAAACAGTTGCTAGATTAAAATATGCTTCCAGACAAATCGAAAATAATCCAAAAGTTGCAGAAAAAAGAGAATTAATTAATAAATACAATCTCAAAAATAGAATCAAAGAACTTGCAAGAGAAATCAAATTATCTAAGAGATTCAATTTAAAAGAATCAGCAAGACGTGTTGCCTCAATTTGTGAAAAATTTGGTTTCAACATCACCCCATTTCAAAGAGTTTACGATATGAGCGTTTCTCAAAGACAAACATTAGAAATCGTTAAAGCTTTGTATCGTGGTGTGGATATTCTTATTCTTGATGAGCCAACCGCTGTTCTAACACCACAAGAAACAAAGCAATTATTCAATGTCTTACGTAATATGCGTAAATTAGGTAAAACCATCATCATCATCACTCATAAGCTTAATGAAGTTATGGAAATCAGTGATAAGGTTGTCGTCTTAAGAAAAGGTGAATACGTTGGTACAGTGGACACTAAAGACACAAACGAAAAAGAACTTACTAACATGATGGTGGGTCGTAAGATTGACTTAAAGATCAAACGTTCCGAACCAAAGAACACACAAGATCGTTTATTCGTTAACAACATTACCGTTACTAATATCGATGGCACTATTGCATTAGATGATGTTTCATTCGTTCTTAAAAGTGGTGAAATCCTTGGTGTTGCCGGTATCTCTGGATCTGGTCAAAAAGAATTACTTGATGTTATCGCTGGATTAAGAGGTTATAAGACAGGTGACATTATTTTCCACAATCCAAAGAAAGAAAAGCCAGTCACATTCTTCCACCACTCCGTACAAAAGATTAAAAGAATGTCTACCGAAGGATTCTTTCACGATGAAAATGGTAAGAAGTTAGATTTAAGCAAAAAGAGTAACAAAGAAATCATCGAAATGGTTAATAACGAAAAAGTTATTTTCTATGAAGATGAAATTATTGATTTAAAACACAAGACACCGTTAGAAATTAGAGACCTTGGTATTAAATTAAGTTTCGTTCCTGAAGATAGATTAGGTATGGGTTTAGTGGGCTCTATGGATATTACCGATAACATGATGTTAAGAAGTTATCGTAAAGGTAAAGGCATCTTCTTCCATAGAGAAAAGCCAGAAAACCTCGCTAAAGAAATTGTTAAAGAACTAGAAGTTGTGACACCAAGTATTCATACTCAAGTCGGTAAGTTATCTGGTGGTAATATTCAAAAGATTCTAGTGGGTAGAGAAATCTCTTCTTCCCCTAAAGTATTCATGGCCGCTTATCCAGTTAGAGGCCTTGACATTAACTCTTCCTATCTTATTTATGATTTGCTTAATACACAAAAGGAAAGAGGCGCCGCTGTGTTATTCGTCGGTGAAGACCTTGATGTCTTAATGGCGCTTTGCGATAAGGTGCTTGTCCTTTCACAAGGTAAAGTATCCGGTATCGTCGATCCAAGAAAAGTAAGCAAAGAAGATATTGGTTTATTAATGACAAAAGGAGGACGTGCAGATGAAATCAGAAACTAAACGATTCAAGTTACCATTCCACGTCGTCAAACGTCTTGATATGCCTAAATCACAATACTGGACCATTAAGGTATGTGGTTTCTTTACCGCTTTCCTATTAGCGGCAATTTTGTGCACTATTCTTTCTCCAGGTACATTTGGTATCTTCTTCGAAAGAATGGCTTATGGTATTTACAATCCGAAAGATCCAAAAGAAATATTCGATTTCTTTGAAACCGCTGGTTTATTGATTCTTGTAGCATTCGCTTTAGCGCCTGCTTTCAAGATGAAGTTTTGGAATATCGGCGCTGAAGGTCAAATAGCTATTTCATGTTTAGTAACCGCACTTATTACGTATGGATTTGAAAAGAACACTCATGTGAGCGACCCAATCATCATCTTTACATGTTTAGCTGCCGCTATTTTAGCGGGTATTATTTGGGCGGTTATTCCTGCAATATTTAAAGCCTTCTTCAACACCAACGAAGTCTTATTCACTTTGATGATGAACTACGTTGCAACATCTCTTATCTCTGTGTTTATTGCCATCATATGTACAAATGGCTCTCAAACATTCCCATATTTAAATACTGGTTCATTGCCAAGGATCTTCAATATCAAATATTTATGCAGTATTTTCATTATCATTGTTGTCGTGGCTTTAATGATTATTTATCTCAAAAAGACCAAACACGGGTATGAATTAAGTGTTGTTGGTGCTTCCGTCAACACCGCTAGATACGTTGGCATTAATGTTAAGAAAGTTATTATTAGAACCATGATCTTAAGTGGCGCAATTAGTGGTCTTGTTGGTTTCTTATTAGTTGCTGGTCATCAACATACATTAACTGCCTCCTTAGTGGATGGACGTGGCTTTACTGGTGTCTTAATTGCATGGTTAGGTCAATTTGAACCAGGACAAATGATTTTATATGGTTTCTTAGTAGCCTTCTTCCAACGTGGTAGCACAAAGGCCGCTAGTTATGCTGGTATTTCTAAAACAGACTTCTCCGCAATCGTTACTGGTATGTTCTTCCTTATCGTTATTGCTACTGAATTCTTTGTTAACTATCGTTTCCTTGTAGAAAAGGATTCCAAATTAAGAATCTTCCTTGATTACGTTGAACGTACATATAACGAATTATTCTATGGATCAAACGATATTAAACAGACCAAAGAAAATATTCAAAAAGGCAGAGCCTTTGTGATGTCTCAATCCAAGAACATGGATAAATCACAATTTAAAGAATATTTAGATGGTTTTAATCCACTTCCTTCACCACTTAGCGAAGTTAATAAAGAAGTTATCTTGAACAACAAGAAAGAATTATTGGCCGCTAAAAAAGAATTTAAGCAAGCTAAGTTCAACAACAAGCAAGAAAAAGCTGAAGCTTATGAAAAAGTAAGAGCTTTAAATAACAAATATAGCGATTCTAAACTCGCTTTAAAGTGGAATAAATACGCGACTAAGAAAGTGGCGAAAGTAAAAAAATCTTTCGCTGTAATTTACGCCAAAAACACAAAGAATGGAGGTAGCAAATAATGCAATGGGCAATATTTATCGCATTTCTAGCAAAAACAATTAAATCTGCTGCCGTATTCATCTTTGGTAGTACCGGTGAAGCCATCACCGAAAAGAGTGGTCACCTTAATATGGGTATTCCAGGCATCATGTGCATGGGTGCAATGGGTGGTTTACTAGGTGAACGTATCTACATTAGTTCCGTTCCTGCTACTGCATCACTTAATGGTTTTATGATTCTCTTCATGCCAATTATATTCGCTATGTTATTTGCGGCATTAGGAGGTTTAATTTTTGCCTTCTTCACCGTTACCTTAAAATGTAATCATAACGTTACTGGTTTAACATTAACCACCTTTGGTGTTGGTTTATCCGCTTATTTCATTGGTTTAATCAACACTGATAGAATGGGTAAAGATGTTGGTTTAGCAGTTCAATCATTATTTAGTGGTACTTGGGACAAAAACGACTTCTTCGGAAATGTCTTCTTGTCACAATCATTCTTCACCTATTTAGCCATTATCGTGGCGGTTGTAGCGGCTATTATCTTATCTAGAACCAGAATCGGTCTTAACTTAAGAGCGTGTGGTGAAAATCCTGCCGCTGCTGATGCTGCTGGCATCAATGTTGACTTATATCGTTACTTAGCCACTATCATCGGTGCTGCTATCGCAGGTTTAGGTGGTATCGCATTCGAATTAGACGTTCTTAAAGGTTACTTTAATGCAAGAGATGCTATTGATGTCTTTGGTTGGTTGTCATTATCACTTGTTATCTTCTCGATGTGGAAACCAAGTGTCTGTATTGGAGCGTCATTTATCTTCGGTGCTCTTCAACAAATTGGTGACTATTTACCATCTTCCTCTAACGCTCAAAAACAAGCATTCTTGTTATTACCATATGTCTTCACTATTATCGTTTTAATTGTCACAAGTCTATTCAACGGCAAGAACACACAGCCGCCTGCGGGTCTTGGTGTTACGTACTTTAGAGAAGATCGATAATATAATAGCCCTTAACTTTGTTAAGGGTTTTTTATTGATTGCATCTCAATAAATGTCATTTGCTTGCTTTGTTTTACAAAAACAAATAGTATGTTAGGCATAAAGTTAATCTCTAAAGAAAGGAGACACTATGAAAAAAATTATCAAAGCATTACTCCTTAGTGCAGTGATTCTTGGCACTACAGTTGGTTGCCAAGAAACAAATAGTTCCACATCAGCAAGCAGTAATCCATCTAGTAGTGATACAAGCTCTATTAGTGAATCTAGAACTAGTAGTAGCCCATTCTCGTCTGACACTTCTTCAAGTATCTCATCCAGTAGTACTTCAAGTAGTTCAAGTTCTGTCGCTCCAACATTAGCAGGTATTACATTAGATACTGCGAACGTT
>JAEEGK010023952.1_pt1 | contig 12687 bp, 5 predicted proteins | sample 8958771 | NCBI WGS metagenome assembly JAEEGK01 (sample SAMN16246547, study PRJNA631951) | gut metagenome | biome: gut microbiome; feature: rumen; material: SC-attached | host: Bos | place: Iran: Karaj | collected 2018-10 | reverse complement strand
TCACCAGATGCAAGAGCCTCCAAAGCCCCAGCTAAATAAGCGAGAGGAGCATTCCAGTTAATAGCCACCTCGTTCGTCGTGTAACTACAATCATTGTCATAATAACTAATTGCAGGGTAACTCGTCGTATAAGAACATTCGGAGGACTTATCGCTATTGTCATTATTTTGCGGACCACCCACCAACATTCCAGGAACCGGAGCCTTTACGCCATCGGCCTGAGAAATTCTATGATGAGGATTCTGCGGTGACTTTGTTCCGAATCCAGTCACATAGCTCATTCTCAGAGGATTCTTTCCGACAAGGTAATCAAGGGTACGAACAGCCGTATTGTAGTATTCTTCTTTACCGGTCAAATAATAAGCATTCAAGAGCCACATTCCTTGATTTGCAGCAACACCATTAGATCCCCATACAAAGTCTTTCGACTGCATCGGGATTCCAAAACCAGTCGAAGCATTCTGAACCAACCTGTCAGCGGTCGCAACTAAATCCGTATAGGCCCCTGTTCCAAAATCGACCTTATAAACAGACTTTGCATACGTCGCCAGACCATAGACATTCTGCCACGATGGTATCACACCTGACGAGCCATCCATTTTATAAGCAGGGTTTCCTGTCGTCACATAGAGTTCCGTAGCCGCAAATTGCTGTTCATCCGAAGCATCCGAATCTTCATAAGCACCCGTCTTAATCCCAGCCGGATTTGCAAGGAACAATGCCTTCGGGTGATTTTCGGCCCAACGGAAAGCCAATTCAGCAGCATCGAGGCAACGTTTCGCATACGACGCATCAAAGCCCTTATACACACGCGAAGCAGCTGCCATCACAGCGGCAAAACCGTAAGCCGCCGTCACACTTTTTCCGATAATATAACGTTGTAAGGAATCATCCTTAACCGGCATCACCGTATTTGGGAAATCAACCGCCGAAAGCTTGTGATAAACACCGCCATCCTTTGCTTGCATAGTCAGCATCCAATCCAAGTTGTACTTGATTTCAGCAAGCAAATCCGGCAAATTTCCATCGGCAGGGATATTCCATTTAAGGTCCTTGAAATACTTAGGGAAATGCTCATAGAGCGAAAGCAACGTATAAGTTGCAATCCCCGCATTTACTGTATATTTGCCGTAATCGCCCGCATCATACCATCCCTTGGACGATCGTATCACGCCCTCGTCGCCCGTCGAAGAATGTATATAGACCGCCGTATCGGGGTGCCCCGCCGCACGGGCATAGACACCGGCATATTTTTCTTCCAAATCCATCGAGGCACGCTGATAATAGTAGAACTTGAGAACACCCTTCAGCAATTCTTCATAAGTATTCGAAGTCACGGACAAATCCTTATAAATAGTATCTTTCCCCTGCACTACCATATAAGTTCCATTCACCGTCAGTTTCGAGAAATCAGCATGCCTAAGCCACTGGTTGCTAGGAGCATATCCCGACACCGCGCTAACAGGGACACTCAAAGCGATTTTCCCAGACTCGTCGATAAATTGAAGAGGTTCGTCAGTGCCATATTCGACAACAAGTTCCTTGAAACCGTCTTTCTGGAATCCAAGCTGCGAAGCATAAACCGTACCGGGGCACTGGATTTCGCGTTCTTCGACAACGACGTTCTCTATGGCAAAGCCTCCTAAGCGGGCGCCACCATTGATATAGAATTCTCCGGACTTGCTATCTTCGCAATGATTATAGACCTTCGACTCAAAAGCACCTCCAATTTTGAATTCATGTTCAAAGTAAACATGATACTCGTCCGGGATACCAACGGCATAACTGGAATAAGACTTGACAAAAGCCATCAGGCCCACATAGACAGTATCCCAAGTCAAATCGTCATAGGGGTAACCGCTTCCCTTAATCTTGTAGGAATGCCCCTTTTGCAGATACACAGGATACTTCGCCTGAACCTCATAAATTTTTCTACCACTGTAATCAGACATGACCTGAAGAACAATAGCGCCATCATTATTTTCAACCAACTCGGTTCCGCCTCTCAACGTCCATCCATCAAGACTCTTTATACTGTCAAAGTTGCCTACTCCACCAAGCGCATCGACAACCCATTTATCCCCTTGAGGTCCCGAGCTCATAGGCAGTTGCGAAGAACTCGACTTTGTGCTTGAAGAACTCCTAGCGCTAGAAGAGCTTGCCGCAGAACTGCTGGAGACCATGCTCGAAGAACTCGCATTTTGATTAACATAATTTGCAAAATACTTTGCATCGCCAGTCACCACCGCAATTTCAGGAGTCCATCCCACAAAATCATAACCCTTGCTTATCGGTTTTTCTCCCTTGAACTCCGGTAATGCTCCATAACGAAGGCTATCACCCTGCAAGACAATCCCCTGATCCAAGAACTGCACCGAGTAATACAAATTTTCATATTGCGCAACCAACGTCATAGCGGTAGTAAACTTTTTGCTCACTCCTGCAGCCCCGACAAGAGTCCCGCCATTGTACCAACCTAGGAATTTTCGACCATTCTTCGCCGCGTCCGGTAATGTAATCGTGAGGCTAGATCCACTCAGCACATAAGTGGCAACAGTTTTTCCGTCAACAACAAACGAAATGAAAGTGGGGTCGGTTTCTTTTTTTATATAGAACGCATACAAATTGCTTTCTGAATTGATTATGGATTCTGCAGAAATAGCCTTGTTATCCCATGATCCCCAATAACCGAATTTGAGGTCGTCTTCGCCAGCATCTTCTGGATTTGGTTCTTTGGGCATATAAATGAAGTGACCTGAATCATCGGTATAGCTAGTCCCTACAGTATAAGTCTTGACGTTAATGACTTTTGCAGAATCAATGAAATTTACTTTGTAAATAGGATGATGTTGGTCATCCGAAAAAACAGGATAGTCCGTTCCCTTTTGGCTCCAGCCACCGCTATTCGAGGCAGTGCCTCCACAAGTATTCAAATGCCATGCAAACTCAATAGACTGCATTTCCTTAGTAGTAAGAGCATTGGCATAATCCCCTTCAAGACCTAATTTATTCTTATCGGCAAAGTTACAGCCCTTGACCGCAGCGACCATTTTTTCGTTAGCCATCACCGTGTCGGCAATGCTATAGTTGCCACCGCCTTTAGCACTTCCACATTGAATAGCCCCAATTGAAGACTCTATAGATTTCGACCAATGTTGGATCAAGTTTCCCTTGTTTATGCAATGGGTCACGACGCTCGCAGTGGCAATTCCGGCAACAGATGCCCCCGAAAGCAATTCGCTACCGACAAGTTCCAATCGGCCTTCGTTTACAGATTTGTTTACCGAACCAGAATTTGCAGTGATACCTGCGACATAAACCTTCGAAGACGGAGTTTGCGACTTGGCATAAATGCTTCCGAAATTCGAAGACTGCTCAACAGCTGTAGAGAACCCAGCAATTCCACCGATATAGGACCAAGCATCTTTGGGGCCGTTTTCGACATAATGGATATTACCGTGGTTGACGCTCCGCATCACCTTCAACTTGCTATATCCATTCCCAACAATGCCGCCTACATAAACATCGACCCATCCAGACGGATTAACAGTCATATCAAAGTTTCCATAGTTGACAGCATAGTCCATCACAAGAAGGGAATCCGAAACCACTCCTACAATTCCACCAGAAGCAGACTCTTTGTCACCGCTATAGGAAATATTACCCTTGTTTACGACATTCCTGATTTCATGTTCCGTCTTGGACGCAGATCTAATAACGGCAATAAGGCCCCCCAAACGACAAGCATTCGTTTCGCCTTCAATATCGCCTTCGTTTACCGAATTCAAAAGAGAAATTGGGCCTTCCGCTAAAGCAACTATTCCGCCGGCCAAAAGTCCCTTGACATCAACTTTATTCAAAAGCCCATCAAGTTTCCAACTGTAAGCACTTTCTCCCTTATAGCCCACCGAAGAGATAAAGCCAGCATTGTATGCCTTCTCCGAAGAATCATAGCCTAGATTGCCTTCGTTGACGCTATTCAATAGCGAGCCAGCACATGTCGTTTTGCCGACAAAACCGCCACTATATTTTTTACCATCCACAAAGCCCTTGTTTACACTTCCCGATATATCCACTGAGCCAAGAGCGGCATAGCCGACAAAGCCACCCGCATACCCAGCCTCGGTAACATGAGGCGATCGAGTCACCGTTCCATTGTTCACGCAATTCTCTATAGCCAGCTTTCCGTCAGACACGCCGACAAAGCCGCCTGCGATAAACCCATAATTCGGAGTGAGTCCCGAATACACATTGCCGTCATTGACCGTGTTGCGGATAAGAATTTGCGTATTCGAGGCAACTTCCGAAACGATTCCTCCCGAAGTTCCATTAGGGGACGTTGTTGTAACGGTCGCATGGTTTATGCACCCATCGATTGTAGATTGGAATTCATCCACAAATCCAAAAATACCGCCACAAAAAGACCCAGTCACGTTACCAAAGTTTTCTGAAGCAAAGACATCAACACTCAAGGCGTTACCGACAATGCCTCCCGCAACATAGAACGATTCAACATTTCCATAGTTTCGGCTATTTACAATAACCCCCGTACGCCCTTTGGGAGTTTTGGGATATTCGTAACCACAGCCACTCCCGCAAGTTCTTTTCGCCTTGCCAACAAGACCACCAACAAGAGAGTCCCGAACCGTTCCATGAAATTCGCAGTTGACAATAGAATCCCCATCAAAAATACCCGCAAGGCCACCCGTTTCCGTGTTTACCCTCATGCCGCCAGGAGTGATGTACGAACTGCCACCGCCTTCAATCAAGGCATTTTCAATAGTCAGATTTTTAACGACAGAATAGCGGTTTAAAACAGAAAAAAAGCCGCTCCGTTTATATTTTTTCGCAGGAACATATATACCCGACACCTTATGCCCACCGCCGTCAAAGATTCCTCTGAACCCCAGCGTGTCGGAAGCACTTGTTTCAACGACGCCAATCGGCGTCCATTCAATAGTTTCGCTTGACACCGGACTGTCCCAGACAACAATATCATTCACGAGGACAGCGTTATAATTCAGTTTTCCCTTGTTCACCTGAACCGCAAACCATGCCAAATTTTCAGGAGTCGCTATCTCGTAAAATTCTTTGCCGTCGATTTCGCGAATAGAGGGTTTCTTTACAGAACCATCCCAGTTGGCAAAGACCAACGTGGAAAGGAAGAGAAGGGCTGCTAAAAATTTTTTAGGCATAGGAACCTCATTGAACCATCTAATTCAATATAAATAAAAAAATCCTAAAATGCAAAAAAGGCGGACTAGACCAGTCCGCCATAAGCTCAGATTTACTAAAATACAACCAAGTCGTTCTTGTGGATAAGTTCATCAGGGACGTTCTTGCCCAAAATTTCGTGCACCTGGGCAGTCTTCTTGCGCAGTACAAGTTTGAGCGTCTCGCTATCGAATCCAGCAACGCCGCGTGCCACCGGATTTTTCTTTTCGTCAAAGACCTCAATCAAGTCGCCCTTGTCGAAATGTTTCTGCACAGCGACAACTCCCACCGGCAACAAGCTTGAATGCTTTTCACGCAAAGCCTTCACGCCGCCTTCATCCACAACAACGCTTCCACGCGGCGTCGTGACAAAGCTCAGCCAGCGCTGACGGCTATTGAGCTTTTTCTTGGAGCCCGCGAACAAAGTCCCGTTCGCGTTTTCGAAGAACACCTGATGCGGGAGCACCTTCATGCCATTCGCGAGGAATGCATTCGCACCGCTCTTCGTCACATTGCGGATTGCTTCGAGCTTGCTCCTCATGCCACCCGTGCTCACCGCAGAGCCTGCTTCTCCAGGCTTTCCGGCAAGTGCCAAAATGGCAGGCGTAATTTCAGGAACAAAGTTCAACAAGCGGGCGTTCGGATTCTTCTTCGGGTTGTCATCGAACAAGCCATCTTCGTCTGTAAAGATGAGGAGCAAGTCTGCATCCAAGAACAGCGCCACATCGCTCGAAAGCTTGTCGTTATCGCCCACTTTGATTTCAGCCACGGCCAAGGAATCGTTCTCGTTGATAATCGGAACAATCTTCTTGGCAAGCATCGCCTTGATAGTGTTCTGCAAATTCTTGTAGCGGGCACGGTCGCGGAAGTCTTCTGCGGACAAAAGAATCTGACCGACGGAGAGCTCAACCCAGCGGAACATTTCTCGATACGCGTACATGAGGTCAATCTGGCCCACGGCTGCGCAGGCCTGCTTTTCGGCAAGTACAGTCGGCTTCTGCTTGTAGCCAAGTTCTGCCATGCCGGTGCCCACAGCTCCACTTGTGACAACGACGACTTCCTTGCCCGCATCCATCAAACGAGCAACGGAATCCGCAAGTTTTTGAATGTAACGCGTACGGACTCCACCACGCTCGGAATCTACAAGAATGCGAGATCCAATCTTCACAACAACGCGACGGGCTTCATCCAGAATATTTTTTCTTAATTCACTCATATATATGAAAGATAGAATATATACACGCAGATGCTCTTTTCGTCTGTTAAAACTCGTCAAAAAAGACGACACAGAGGATTGGCTATTGGTCATTAGTTATTGGCCAATGGTCATTGGTCAATGGTTGTTGGTCAATGGCTATTAGAAACTAGAGTTTAGAACTTAGCGGATCGTCCGTTATCGAACTTGAGAATGACCGCACCGCTAGGAGATTTAAACTCGCCCTGCCAAGTGCCGCGGTACAGATAAATTCCGTTCAAATCAAAGGCTTTGTAGCCCATTCCCAGCGGAATTTTTCCGACGCTTTGAGACGACATTCGAGAGTCTCGCTTCAAAGAGGTCGTGCCCGGATTTTCGGATTCCGCATTCAGCAGAACCTTCTTTTGCGGGAGACGACCTGCATCCTCTGCAGGAATACCGCTTCCACCGCCGGCAGCACCCGTTGCATAATAACATTTTAGAGGATCCGCTTCACATTTCTTTCTAAAGAATATGTCCGTATTGACGATATCGCTTGATTCAGGAACAATGAAATCAATCAGTTTTTGAGCACTATCCTTTGACATAACAAGGATGCCCCACTTTTGCCAATTCATGAACTCATAGCGCAAAACCTGAGCCATTACATAATAAAGCGAATCGTGCGGAACCCAGCAATAGATATTAATTTTAGGAATACGAGGTTTTGAAAAAACAGCACAATTAGTATCCAGCGTCGAATAGTACGCGAGGCCATAATCAAGCCAGACACGAAGGTACAAGGTATCAACATTTGGTGTTTTTACCGTATCAATATTCAGATAATTTTTTTCAAATTGTAAGCTTGTATTCCAAAGACCTACAACAGACCAAGCCGAAGCTGTGAAGAATACGACGCACGCCAACAACAGTTTCATACCACGACTCCTTTGTTAAACCAAGACTGGCCATTCCTAATGGAATACAGCCGTTTTTCCATTTTCGAACTTGAGAATCACCATACGTCCTTGAAACGTAGACTCACCTTGCCATGTTCCACGGTACAGATAAATTCCATTCATATCAAAAGCCTTGAAGCCGGTTCCTTGCAGAACGTTTCCCACGCCTAGAATCGCCTTGCTGGATTTTCGTGACAAAGATGTCGTACCCGGATTAACGGTTTCGGCATTCAGCAAAATCTTTTTTTGAGGGAGATACATCGCATCCTCAGCAGGGATACTACCACCGCCGACCGCACCCAAACTAAAATAACATGTTGACGGATCAGCTTCACATTCTTTACTATAGAAAATTGAATAGCCCGAAACTTTTTTTGATTCAGGAACAATCCTTTCTATCAACTTTTGAGCACTATCCCTCGTTATGTCGATGAGCCCCCACTCCTGCCACTTCATAAATTCATAACGCAAAACCTCCGCCATACCATGCGAAAATTCGAAAGACGTATAAAGAAGTTCAGGTGGAATTTGGCAATAAACACGAATACGAGCTTGACGGGGCTCAGAAAAAACAACATAATTTGTATCTAGAGTTGAATAATAAGCAAAACCCTGATTCGGCATGATATTAACATAAGACGTATCGACATCAATCGTCTTTGTTGTGTCAATATTCAAACTGCCATTATCAAAATTCAATTTCGTCCATTGCAATCCAATTGCAGACCACACCGAAGCAGCGAGGAATGCAACACATGCTAAGAATTGTTTCATACCACTACTCCTTTGTTAAAACCAAGTCCGGTAATCCCTAGCGGAATACAGCAGTTTTTCCATTCTCGAACTTGAGTATCACCGCACGACCATGAGACTTGAACTTGCCCAGCCAAGTACCTTGGTACAGATAAATTCCGTTCATATCAAAAGCCTTGAAGCCGATTCCTGGCGAAATAGTCCCCACGCCCTGAATCGCCTTGCTAAATTCTCGCTTCAAAGAAGTCGTGCCCGGATTTTCGGATTCGGCACTGAGCAAAACCTTTTTTTGAGGGAGGCGGGCAGCCTCCTCATCGGAAATTCCGCCACCCAAACCGCCTCCATACGGTCCCCAATTAGGACACTGCGAAGGATCTGTATCACATACTTTTTTATGGAGAATGTGACGATTATTCATTTGCAGCGAATCCGGCAAAATGCGGTCCAATAAGCGTTGGGCACTATCCTTCGTCATAACGATGATTCCCCATTCGACCCATTTTATGAACTCATAGCGCAATATTTCCGTCAAGGAACGCGTATTCGGATTCGATTGCAAGGCATAGACAGAAGCTTTTGCAATACGAGGCATAAAGAACACTGCAACAGCAGTATCCAATGTCGAGTAATATGCTAAACCCTTTTCCAGCGAACAGTTGATATAGGACGTATCGACATTGCACGTTTTTGTCGTATCAATATCCAGATACCCTTTCTCAAAACTAATACCCGCATCAATAGAAAAAATATTAGACCACGCAAAAGCAGCGAGGAACGTGACGCACGCTAATAACAGTTTCATACCACTACTCCTTTGTTAAACCAAATCCGGCAATTCCTAGCGGAATACAGCTGTTCGTCCATTCTCGAACTTGAGTATCACCGCACGACCATGAGACTTGAACTTGCCCTGCCAAGTACCTTGGTACAGATAAATTCCGTTCACATCAAAAGCCTTGAAGCCGGTTCCTGGCGAAACGGTCCCCACGCCCTGAATCGCCTTGCTAAATTCTCGCTTCAAAGAAGTCGTGCCCGGATTAACGGATTCGGCATTCAGCAAAACCTTCTTTTGAGGGAGGCGGGCAATGTCATCTTCAGAAAAATCCGGTGAACCGCTCCCACCCCAAAGAATCTCTCCTCGGCATGCAGATAGCATTTCCTCGTCGCAAACCTTCTTATGAACAATTTTACGTCCTTGAATATCTCTCGCTTCCGGCAAGATACGATCCAGCAAACGTTGGGCACTATCCCTTGTTATCTTGATAATACCCCACTCCTGCCACTTCATAAACTCATAACGCAGAACTGCCGTCATCTTGAAATCATATCCCGCAGCAGCTTCTCTTTGTTCGTCCACGTTCAAGGATTTAAAAAGCTGCACCCTTGTGATTAACGGATTGAAAAGAACAGCGAATGTGGTATCCATCGTCGAATAGTACGCAAGACCTCTGTCCTGCGAGCAGTTGATATAGGTCGTATCCACATTGCAAATCTTTGCAGAGTCTACTTCCAAATACCCTTTTTCGAACTGGAACTCCGTCCAAATAAGGTTTACGCTGGACCACGCCAAAACGGCAAGGAATAAGATACATGCAAATACAAATTTCATACCACCTCCACCCTATCAATCTAAATTTTTTGACAAAGGAAGGCAAGCATGTATTGATTATTTTACTAAAACCTACTTACACACAACAAGCCGGATGGCGTCCAGACGGAGTTGTGGATTCGACACAATTTTCTTACGCTCCTGAACGTTTTTGCGGAGTTGCTTCAGCGTTTCGCTTGTTCCTGCCTTGCCACGCATAGTAAGCAAGTGGTTCATACGCTGGTATTCCTGTTCTGAGCGGGCTTCCACAGCATTCGCGGCCTCTTCAGCATATTTTTTTGCTTGTTCCGAAACTATCAAACGAGCTTTTGCAAGGCCATCTTTAGCAAAGTAACGAAGCGTCATATCGACAGCGGCATTGCCCTGCGGAACGCCGACATCCTTGAGAGCCGCATTCGAAAGCGCATCGAAATGCCCGGACATGTTTTCGCCTTTCGCATTCACAAGCACCTTGAAATACTTCGGCCCTGCAATATCGGCACAGCCCCATTCTTCGGAAATTGGCAATTCCACCGAAAAGTTGTACTGCATCATAAGTCCGCGCAATCCGGAGTTAGGCCATATCGCACACGACACCGTTCCACGGCCCATGCCCGTTTCGTAGTCGAACACACCCTGCGAAAGCGGATGATCCAAACTGATAAATTCAATATCGTCATGCGTCATCGCCACATCGCGATCGAACGTCACCGTCATGCAGGTGCCGCCATTTGTGCGCCCGTCGCCGTCCGAATCGCCGCCGCCATCGCCGCACAAATCAGTCTGGCTGTTCACACGGCCACCACCAGAGCTGTAAATGCCCGTTCCGAGTTCTGGCATGCCAGGTACAGAGCCCACTTCGACTTGCGGACCCATCGTAATAAGGAAGCACCCCGGCACAGAACTCTTTTCCACATCAAGTCCGCGATTCATCAAAGAATCGAACACGAGATTCTTGAGTTCCGGTTCCGCGTCGAGTTCGCGGATTTCGTCCGTAATTTCCTTTGCCTTTTCAGGATTGCGGGAGTTGAATTCCAGCAAACGGTCACGACCATTTTCAATATTTTTGCGCATTTGTTCGCAGTCTTTCTTGACCTGCGGAATTATGTTCTTCGTAAAGTTTTCAAGACTCACCTTCGGCGTCGCGAGCGCTTCAATCAGCGATTCCGTATATTTGAGGAAAAGTTCACCACCGCTCATAAGTGGTGCACCAAAAGAATTCAAGCCTTCGTTGTACCAGCGGAACATCACTTCTTGGCCCGAGCCCTTCACGTACGGCACATGGATGACGATGTCCTTGTCCTGCCCAATGCGGTCCAAGCGGCCAATACGTTGTTCAACAAGTGCAGCATCCAACGGCAAATCAAACAAGACCAAGTGATGCGAGAACTGGAAGTTACGACCTTCGGAACCGATTTCAGAAGCGATAAGTAAATTCGCTCCATCGGGCTTGCTAAAGTTCGCCGCCGCCTTGTCACGCGCCATAATGCTCATGTCTTCGTGGAACATCACGAACGCGCCTTCACCCAAGAACTCAAGAAGCAGAGTTTCAAGCGCCAACACTACCTGGATAGATTCGCAAATCAACAGAACTTTTTCGTTCTTGTATTCCTTGAGGAAACTCTTAAGCCACACAAAGCGTTCATCCATCGCCCAGGCGTCGGAGAATCTCGTACAAAGGAGACCGTTTTCCTGAATGTCGGTCGATGCTTCCAAGTCGCGGTCAGCAGCCACCTCCACCATCTCGCGGTAAGCCGGATTCGGTTCCAACGGAATTTCATCGAGCACGCGCTTCGGGAATCCGCCAACACCCTTACGCGTATTGCGGAACACCACGGAACCCGTGCCCATGCCATCGACAATGCGGCGCATCCATTCGCCTGCCGTCATCGACTTCGAATTTTCCTGTTCCAACCACGGACGAATCTTCGAGTTCTTCGGGACGCATTCATACAAGTCGTCCCAGCTCATGTGGTGGTTCGGATCTGTCGGAAGCTTGTTCAAATCCCTCACAAGTTTGAGGTAGGTTTCCTGGTCCTTGATAAATTCATTGTAATCCGAGAAACGCACAGGATCGAGCATCTTGAGTCGGTTGAACTGCGATTCCGGATGGAGCTGGAGCGGTGTACCCGTCAAAAGCAGCACACCCTTCGAACGAGAAATCACCCTGTTCGCAAGCATGTACTCGTGGCTTGTGAAACCATCCTCGCACACCAGATGGTGAGCTTCGTCAATGATGGTCATGTCCCAGTTTGTCTTGAGCAAGTCTTCAATCAACGCAGGTTGCGCCATCAAAAAATCAATAGACACGATGATGTCGTTACTCTGCATGAACGGGTTGGGCTTCGTCTCGTCTTTTGCTACACCGACAAAAAGCCCGCGAATGTAACCTTCATCGACAAGCGTAAAGAGTTGATTGAAACGGCGTTTCATTTCAATCATCCACTGATGTTTGAGTGTTTCCGGGACAATCACAAGCGTACGCTGGATACGGCCTCGCGCCTTGAGCGCATGCCAAATCATGCCGGCTTCAATCGTCTTGCCAAGGCCCACTTCGTCCGAAAGCATCAGCCTCGGGAGCGTGGAGCTAGAGCATGCGCGGTAGCAAAGATAATACTGGTGCGGAATCATGTTCACACGCGGACCAATCATGCCACGGACAGGTGACGACATCCACTTGTAATACATTTCCATCGCATCTTCATGGCGCAAAAAATCGCGGGACGAGCAAACATCGTCATCGGCCAAGGCCTTGAACAGCACAGCCGGTCGAGCGGTAGAAATCTTCGAGCTCAGCTCGGATTCCTTCATTTCTTTGCCATTACGCGCCACATAGATTTTCAAGCCGGATTCTTCGCGAACAGAATCGACGACAAACGAAACACCCTTTTCGCTTTTGACAGATTCCCCCACTTGCAACACAAAACGTTCAATCGGAGCTTCTTCAGTCCTGTAAATACGAGCTTGACCAATAGAGGGGAACAAAATTTTAACAGTAC
>JAEEGK010023950.1_pt1 | contig 12688 bp, 16 predicted proteins | sample 8958771 | NCBI WGS metagenome assembly JAEEGK01 (sample SAMN16246547, study PRJNA631951) | gut metagenome | biome: gut microbiome; feature: rumen; material: SC-attached | host: Bos | place: Iran: Karaj | collected 2018-10 | reverse complement strand
TTGCGTAATTGGTGTCCTCCGAGAACGGCCCCTGGGCACAGATCAGGTTCTTGCCGGAGAAACCGTACTCGGCACACTTCTGCACCGATTCCATGGTCGACAGAACCCTTGCGGTCACCCTCTCTTTGTAACCGGGTATCTGCGTGTAGAGCGCTATGTCCTTGGAACCGGTCGATGCCAGTATGTTACCTTCCTTGTCCTTCAGGTAATCCACCGCCTCCTGGACGGAGGAGACCTTGACGATCCTGTCCGAATCGGTGTCCGACTCGGACCTCTTGAGCCTGATGTAGAATGCGCCTGTCGCTTCGCAGGCCTGCTTGATGTGTTCCGTGATGTTCAGGGCATATGGATGAGTGGCGTCGATGACTGTATCGTACCCGTTCTCGCGGATGACTTTGGCAATGCCCTCAGCGCCTCCGCAGCTCCCGACCTTGACGTCGATGTTTTCGTCATACCCCATGACCTCCGCACCGTATTCGGTGGCCACCCTGACATGGACGTCCGCTCCCGCGTCCGCCAGCAGTTTGGATATGGTCCTGCCCTCGCTTGTACCCGAAAAGACGAAGATTCCGCTCATAGGAACCTCAGCTCCATCGGTCTGCGGCAGATTGCGATGGTCATGCCGTCCTTCGCGGTCTTCCTTCTGATTATCTCTCCGCCGAAAGGCTTCACTGAGGACCTCTCGCATACGCAGTCCACTGATGTTATGGACTTGACGAAATCGGATTTGGTGAACTCCCCCTCCAGGGACATTAGTTCCTCGGACGTGTAGAATTTCGCAGGTACCCTGAAATGCTTCGCCAGCTCCAATATGGCCGCCTCGTCCTTCTTGAGGTCCACGCTGCATACGGCCCCTATCCTCTGAGAAGGGATCCCGTCCTGCCTGAGGATCTCGGTCACGAATTCCCTCAGCTTCTCTGGATCTGTGTCGCGCTTGCATCCTATCCCAAGGATTATGTCCATCGGGACGAGCTTCATCGTGGTGTCGAACGGTTTCTTCTCGACATCCGCCGAGATGCTGACTCCGAATTCTCCTGAATCTGCGGGAGTCAGCCCGGCAGGGAGGTCCCCCTTCACCGGGATCTCGGTTGTGAATCCGACGAATGCGCCGTCGAGCACCCTGACCGAGACATCCTGGGCCGTCTTGAGTCCCATTATCCTGAGACCGTTGACGGTCGCGAACGTATCCACGGAGAACTTTCCGTTGAGATCCGTAGCCGTCGTTATGATGGGTTCGGAACCCAGACGCTCAGCTATCCTGGCGGTGAGCGCGTTCGCTCCGCCGATATGTCCCGCCAACAGAGCAACGGTCCAGTGGCCGTGCTCATCCATTCCGATGACTGCGGGATCCGTCGCCTTTGATTTGATGTATGGCGCGATGTATCTGACCGCGATCCCGATCGCACCGATGAAGACAATCGCATCGCATTCCTCGAATGACTTACCGGTCCATTCGCTCGTCTTGCCCTCGATGCGCTCCACTCCCAGAGTGTCGCATTGAGTCTTGGCGAATATCCTCAGGTCCTCCTCGGGGAACGCCTCCTTGAGTCTGATCGCGGTCCGGCAACCGTTTGTGGAGAACGCCACGGCATTGATCCTCATAGTTCCTCACCCCTGATCTCCTCCATCATCTCGTCCGCGAGACTGGTCTTCGCCAGCAGCCCGTATACCGATGAGAACATGACGGCCGCCGTCCTGATCTTTCCTCCAGTGCGATGGTTCATGTAGAATTCGACCTTGTCTATCAGGAGCTTGGAAACATCATCGATAAGGTTCTCCTCGTTGATGACGTCCAGCGCATCATCCGTCGAGATGCACCCCATGATCCTCTGGACGGTGGACATGGACGCCCCTGCCATGGCCGCATTGGCGGCAAGGATCTCCATCCTGGAATCCGCGTTGCGGGAATGGGTGTTCATTATCCCTCCGGCGACCTTGACCAGCTTCCCCAGGTTGGATACCAGGACGATGTCCCTGTCGATCTCGACCGCGTAGTCGAGCATCTCCCCGACGAAATTGCTGCATTTGACCGCCTTCTCGGGATCTATACCGGGGAAACTCTGCGAGAACTCCTTTCCGTAGTTTCCGGGGACGACCAGAAGTACCCTGTTGCCCTGGGAGCGCATGTTCATCTCCACCTTGATGGTGTTGACCAGGGCCGTCTCGCTCATGGGTTCGACGATACCGCTGGTCCCCAATATGGATATCCCGCCCTCTATTCCGAGACGGGGATTGAATGTCCTCTTGGCGATCTCCATCCCTTCAGGAACGGAAATCTCGATGTCGAAGCCGCCTTGATAATCGCTGTTGAAACGGACATCCTCGACGGCCTCCTTGATCATGGAACGGGGAACACGATTTATGGCCGCATTGCCGACGGGCTGATCCAATCCTTTCCTGGTGACCCTGCCCACACCGACGCCTCCGTCGATGTTTATCCCCGAGTCCGCTTTGGATACTTTGGAGTATACCAGCGTACCGTGGGTGGCATCGATATCGTCCCCTCCGTCCTTCCTGACGGCACAGGAAACGTAGGAATCCGTGATACACATATCTTCGACTGGCAGGTCCAAAGTTATGCCCTTGGGGGTATGGATGGTAACTGTGTCCACACTCATCCCAGAAAGCAGTGCTTCAGTGGCTGCTTTCGTAGCTGCGGCTGCACAAGTGCCCGTAGTATGGCCTCTTCTGAGCATTTTGTTGTTCACGAAAACGTAGGAATCGTCCGCCATGTTAAGTCTGCCCGCCGTACCTCTCCACGGTATAGGCTACAATATTTATTTTCGTTTGGTCTACCCATCCAAAAAGAAGGTGTACGTACGACAGGAAAGCTTTATGGAATCAGCGTAGGTCCCGGTGAGCCTGGACTCCTTACAATCAAGGCAAAACAGATCCTTGATTCATGCGATATCATCGCATACCCGGTCAAAACAGCGGGAGAGGGGAGCGTTGCCCTCAACATCATCAAACCCAACGTAGATGTGGACAAAAAAGAGGTAAGAGAATACGTCTTCTCTATGAATCCCGACTACGCAGAGCGCGAGAAGGGCTGGAAGAAGGCCTACGACGACATCTGCTCGGCCCTGGAATCGGGAAAGAGCATCGCCATGATCACCCTTGGCGACCTGAGCATTTTCAGTACGTACATGCGCATAGACAAGATGATCAAGGCCAGAGGATACCAGACCGAGCTCGTTCCCGGTGTGCCCTCGTTCTGCCACGGTGCATCCTTGGCTGGAATCCCCCTCACAATGGGTGAGGAATCCCTGGTCGTCATCCCGTTCAACGTATCCCAGTTCGAAAAGCTCGAGAATGCCTTGGAGAACCACGAGAACATCGTCGTCATGAAGGCATTCAAGCATGTGGACCAGATCGCCGATATGGTCGTCAAGAAGGGACGCAGGATCGAAGATATCACGGTCATGAGCAACATCGGCATGGAGGATCAGTACATCGGACCCGTCGTCAAAGGTCGCGAATACGGTTACTTCACAACACTTTTAATCAAAACGGAGGAAAAAGAATGATAACATTCATTGGAGCAGGTCCCGGAGACCCCGAACTGATTACGATCAAAGGAAAGAACAAGATCCTCGAGGCTGATGTGATCATCTACGCCGGTTCACTCGTGAACCCCGCCGTCATGGACGGCCACAAGCCCGATGCGAAGATCTACGACAGCGCATACATGCACCTGGATGAGGTCATCGACGTCATGAAGAAGGCCGAGGACGAGGGCAAGAAATGCGTGCGTGTCCACACCGGTGATCCTGCAATCTACGGCGCCCACAGGGAGCAGATGGACAGGCTCGACGAGCTCGGTATCGATTACGAGGTCATCCCCGGAGTCAGCTCCGCATTCGGAACCGCAGCGGTCCTCAAGAAGGAGTACACACTCCCCGGAGAGAACCAGAGTCAGACCGTCATCTTCACCAGGATGGAGGGCAGGACGCCCATGCCTCCTGGAGAGAAGCTCGTGGACCTGGCAAGGCACAGGGCCACGATGGTCATCTTCCTCTCCGTCGGATTCCTCGACGAGCTCTCGAAGCAGTGCATCGAGGGAGGCTATCCTCCGGAGACACCCGTCGCAGTCGTGTACAAGGCGACATGGCCCGACCAGAAGATCGTCATCGGAACCCTTGCCGACATCGAACAGAAGGTCAAGGATGCAGGTATCACGAAGACCGCGCTCACCGTCGTCGGAAACTTCCTCGAAGGGGACTACAAGCTCTCCAAGCTCTACGACAAGCACTTCACCACAGAATTCCGCAAGGCGGTGGATGAATGAAGGGAAGACTCCACGTGGTCGGCTTCGGTCCCGGCGGCAAGGAGCACATGACATTCAAGGCCGCCGACGTCATCCAGAATGCAGACGTCGTCACAGGATACACCACATACGTCAACATGATCAAGCCCTACTTCCCCGACAAGACCTACAAGGCAACGGGGATGATGAAGGAGGTCGACCGCTGCAAGATGGCGATCGAGGATGCCATGGCAGGCAAGGATGTCGCCATGATCTCCTCCGGAGACTCCGGAATCTATGGAATGGCAGGGATCATCTACCAGCTGGCGGACGAGATGAAGGCCGACATCGAGATCGACACCGTCCCCGGAATAACAGCTGCCTCCACAGCGGCATCCGTCCTCGGAGCCCCGCTGATGCACGACCTGGCGATCATCAGCCTGTCCGACCTCATGACCCCCATTGACCTCATCATGAAGCGCGTGGACTGCGCAGGCCAGGGAGATATGATCGTCTGTCTCTACAACCCCAAGAGCAAGGGCAGGACGGAATACCTGAATCAGACTCAACAGATATTGTTGAAACACCGCTCGGCCGACACACCTGTCGGTATCGTCCGCAACGCCGGACGCGATGACGAGCGGAAGGAGATCACCACATTGGGCGATCTCGACAAAGCGGACGTGGACATGTTCTGCATGGTCATCATCGGCAATTCGCAGACATATGTCGCAAACGGACGCATGATAACTCCCAGAGGATACAGAATCTGAGGTGTGTTGAAATGGCTATATCAGTAGTGAAACCAGAGGATATTGAGAAAAGAAGCATGGAGATAATCACATCCGAACTGAACGGCAGGACATGGCCCGAGCCCCAGTTCTCGATAGTGAAGAGGTGCATACACACCTCCGCGGACTTCGACTACGCTGACAATCTTAGATTCTCCAAGGACGCCGAGAACATCGGGGTCCAGGCCCTGAGGAACGGTGCACACATCGTCACCGACACCAAGATGGCCGCAGCGGGGATCAACAAGAATAAGCTGAAGGAGTACGGCGGAGAGGTCCACTGCTTCATAAGCGACGACGATGTCGTCAAGGCTGCTAAGGAAAGGGGATGCACCCGTGCAACCATCTGCATGGAGAAGGGTGCCGAGATCGCCAAGGACCACCCGGTCATATTCGCGATAGGCAACGCCCCCACGGCCTTGGTTAGACTGGCCGAGATGATCGACGCTGGAGAGCTCAAGCCCGCCCTGATCATCGGCGCCCCGGTGGGATTCGTGAACGTCGTCGAATCCAAAGAACTCATCCTCGAGAGGGATGTTCCCTACATCATCCCTGTTGGCAGGAAGGGCGGCTCCAACATAGCCGCCACCATCTGTAATGCCATGATGTATTACAAGGGTTGAAACGCCCAGGTGATAGGATGTCCAAGAAAGCGATATTGGTTGTGAGCTTCGGAACGAGTTTCAAGGAGACCCGTGAGAAGACCATCGACGCGGTCGAGAAGGCCGTTGCCGAGAAGTACAGCGGCTGGGAGGTCAGAAGGGCCTTCACCAGCAAGATGATCATAAAGAAACTGAAAGAGCGCGACGGCATCTTCATCGATTATATCGACGAAGCGCTGCAGAGACTCGCCGATGACGGATTCGAGCAGGTGGTCGTCATGCCGACCCATGTTATGAACGGGACCGAGTACGATTTCGTAGCGCAAATCTCAGCGGATTTCAGAGACAAGTTCAAATGCCTCAGGATCAGCAAACCGCTGCTCACCACCAATGAGGATTACGACGCGGTCATCGGAGCGATGGACAAGGCGTACTTCTCGAGAATCTTCAAGGACACCTCGGTCGGAAAGGCCATTGTCTTCATGGGACACGGATCCGAGCACTATGCGAACTCCGCATACTGTCAGCTGCAGATGAAGCTGATGACCTTGGGCTACGACCACGTCTACGTCACGACGGTCGAGGGATATCCGTCCTTCGACGATACGCTGAAATTCATGGCCGGACACAAGTACAACAAAGTCGTTCTCGCTCCGTTCATGATGGTCGCGGGAGACCATGCCACCAACGATATGGCAGGGGACGACGAGGACTCCCTGAAATCCAAGTTCATCGATGCGGGCTGCGAAGTCGAATGCCTGCTCGAGGGACTCGGGGAGCAGAAGGCCTTCCAGGACCTCTTCCTTGATCACCTGGCAGACGTAATCAAACAATGAAACACCGGTGGGAGCGATCCCACCTTTTCCCTTCAGATCTTATAATCAACTATCCAATCGAACAGAGCTATCGCAGATTGGTAATCCATGTAGTCGTATCTGTTCGGATAATCGTCAAGATGCTTCACTACAGCCGCCTCGGGATGATATTGGATACCGAACGCACATGTCTTGTCAGTCCTTTCCAGAGACTCTATTATCCCGATACCGTCGGTGTAGGTGCGCCCGGTGACCTTCAATGCGGTCCCTTCGACATCGAGAACGGCCTGATGATGCCATGACGGGACCTTACGGACTATCTCTGTGCCCATCACGTCGAATATCTTCGAATCCCTGTCGATCACAACATCATGCGGCGCATAATCCCTGTAAGCGCCTGGCGACGAGCGTTGGTTCCTGTGCTCATAATGATACTCTGCTGAATGCTCTTCGAAGTATTCGGGAATGTCCTGAATCATCTCCGCGCCTGATACGACCGCGAGCATCTGCATCCCCCTGCATATGGCCGCCAACGGAATATCCTTTTCCAGACAGTAGGTCATGCAGATGTAGTCAGAAACATCCCTTTCAGGTTCGAATGATTTATCCTCATCCGTACCGCCCCACTCCTGCGGGTTGCGATAGAGGTTGTAGCTGATATCATCCCCTCCGGGGAATACGACGAAATCGATGCCGTCCATCATCTCCTCGACGTTGGAATTATGCCATGCGGTCTCTTTCACGATATCCGAGGCACGGCGGTCCAGCGCCCCGTTCTCATCGATACCTTCCAGAAGCTTCCCTGATTCGTCATACGACAGGTCGTAGGAGAATACCTGTCCGAGCCGGACCGGGATCGCACCGGCGGCCTCTATGGACCTGAACGTGTTCACGTATGATTCGGCGGATGCGTTTGGACGCCAAGTCACCCCGATTGTAACGCCATCATCAGGTTCGGAATGCGGAAAGCTCGCCACTACTGCTATTCCCGAAATCAGGATGATGAGTGCAGCGATGACTGCCAAAATCTTGCCGCGGTCGTCCATTTCACGACAGGATTCGCATACCTCCTTTTATCGATTGCTTTATTATACGACATCCCCCGTCAGAGGAATAGAGCATACAATATGTCGAAGAGCGCCAGCGTTTTGGGGGTCATTGCGATCGTCGGTAGCGTCATGATGATCGCCAGCGTGTTCCTCACATGGGTGCAGATACAGATCGAGGTCATAGATTTCGATTTCAAACTGACCGGTTGGGAGGTCTTCTTCGATTGGAGGGACGTCATCAAACTGAAGTATGCGATAGTGCCGCTCCTATCTCTGATCTGCGGGATAATCGTCCTTGTCCTCATGACGATCGTGACGTTCAACAACCGCGGCAATTACAGGAAGATGAACATCATTTTGGGTGCCATAACGATGATACTGGCACTTGTAATCATCATCTATTCCTTCTTGTTCATGAACAAGACTTGGGATTACGCCATCATAACGATCCGTCTAGTGAACTACCTCAAGGTCGGTTTCTGGCTGAACATGGCGGGCAGTTTCTTGGCCTTCGTGGGCGGCCTGGTCCCTATTCTGAAAAAGGGAAAACTCCCAAAACCGATTGTAACTGAGTAAGTAACCTACCCAGAATGACGATATTGTAAAATATCACGAAAAAAACTTCAGTGTTAGTTCGCTAAGAGCGGACCATAATCATCAAAAAGGTGAAATTATGGCTTCAAACATCAACATTCTTGGAATTATCGGAATCGTCGGTGCAATCCTCATGATTGTCGGCGTTTTCCTCGCATGGGCTGAGCTCAACATTCTGGGAGTCAGCCTCGGAACCATCTCTGGATGGGACATCTTCTCCAACTCTGACGCTGGAAAGATCGTCAGCTACAGCTTCACACCCCTCGTCGCACTGATCGGCGGAATCCTGGCGATTGTCCTTATGGTCATCCCCACCTTCGCAAACACAGATACGATGAAGAAGGCCAGCAACATCCTCGGAATCATTTCCATCATCATCGCAATCGCAGTTATCGTCCTCGGAATCCTCTTCATGACTCAGTCCTGGGATGTCCTCGGAAAGAGCATCAGCATGATGAACTACATCCAGTACGGATTCTGGCTGACCCTTATCGGTGCAATCATCACTGCGATCGGCGGAATCATGCCCATCGCAAAGAACAGAATGAACTGATTCTGAAACTCAAAGCGGGGTTCAAACCCCGCCACTTTCCTTTTTTAACACCCTGTGAAACTAATCCCGCGCACATTCATTATTAATAATAAGTGGGCAATTTCGGACGAGTGATTGCATGATAAGATTCGGTCCAGCCGGAATCCCGCTTTCTTGTAAAGGTCGTACGCTCCAGAACGGTATCGAGGATGTTCACAACCTGAGCCTCAGCGCAATGGAGATCCAAATGGTGAGGTCAAGTGCATACGCCAGACCACCTGATGACGAGGAGATAGGAATGACCTTGAAGGACATCGAGGAGGGATTCGTGCTGGAGATCGTCAGGGACGGAGAGCTCATCGTCGACCCCGACGAACCCATCGAAGAGGATGATGACCTCATCTACATGCCTTCCGGAGTCTCCGACACATACGGAGACCTCTTCTGGACCAATGAAATGGCGAAGAGACTGGATGTCAACCTCTCGATACACACACCGTTCTACATGGATCTCGGTTCCAACAACGATCTTACCGAGAACTGCATGGATAGCATAAGGCATGCAGCACTCATTCTCAACGCCCTCGGAGGCGATGTCGTCGTCACAAGTCTCGGAGTATACGATGACAAGACCGACAGAGAGGAGATTGACGAGAACATTCTCAACAACGTGGCGGATATCATGGACTGGTGGCAGGGCAACGGCCTCACCCCCAGGCTCGGTGTCGAGGTCACTGGACAGGAAGATGTCTTCGGATCGTTGGATCAGATCCTCGACCTTTGCGATCAGATTCCCGGAGTCATACCGGTTCTCAACTTCTCGCATCTCCATTCCCGTACAAACGGTTCCCTGCTGGACGTCGATGACTTCCTGAACGTCCTCGAGCAGGTGGAGAGCTACAGCGACGGAAGGATCCATACCGCATTCGCAGGTGTGGAATACTCCGAAGGCAACGAGAAGAGGCTCACCCCCATAAAGAAGGGAGACCTCAGATTCGAACCCCTCGCAGAAGCGCTCATTGAGATGAAACCCAACGCCACAGTCATTTCCACTTCCCCTCTTCTAGAGCATGACGCCATGTACATGAAGATCATCCTCGAGAGGGTCCTCGCGAAGAAGGTCGCAAAGGACATGAAGGAAAGAAAGAAGGCTGAGATGGCAGCCGCTAGTGAGTGAGATGAGGTCTCCAACCGAACTCATAGCCTATTGCGATAGGGCCGTCACCTCTGTCGATACCAAGCTGAAGGATCAGCTGATCGATTCCATCCTCTCCAGCAGAAGGACATTCATCTACGGTTCCGGAAGATCGGGACTCGTCGGTCAGCTATTCGCCGTCCGTCTTGTTCAATTGGGATTCGATGTGCATTTCGTCGGAGAGATGACAACTCCCATCATAACGAAGGACGACCTCACGCTCCTTATCTCCAACACAGGAAGGACCTCTTCTGTGGTCCAGACAGCAGAGATCGCCAGGAATGTCGTGGGGTCGAAGGTCATATCCCTGACCGGCGTAAAGGACTGCAATCTCGCCCATACCTCGGACATCACGATCGTCCTGGACATAGTGGACAACGAGGAGACCAAGAAGATCGCACCTCTGGGAACCATCTTCGAGGATTCCGCACACCTGTTCTTCGAATGTGTCGTGTGCGACATCATGGAGAGGGAAGGCATCACGGAAGAAGAAATGCGTAACAGGCACGCCATTTGGGTCTGATCATTCCTGGAAGAGCACAGAGGCATCATCTACCGTGTCGGACACCTTGTAGAATGAGAATTGATGGGCGAAAACATCGACCTTCATCAGGATTCCGTCCGCAAGATGTTTCTTGAAAAGCAGAAGATCCGTCTCGGTCGGTTCCGTACCGCCTTTGGACGACGCGACGCAGACTCCTATCGGCGAATCTTCGGCGATATTCCTTACGACGAAATAGCGCCCGTTCTCATCATCCATCTGATCGCCGCCGAGAAGGACACCTGCCTGATCCGTATCCAGGAGCATGGAATCCATCGTCTCCAACAGCCTTCCTAGAACAGCCTCCGAAATGAGGATGTCAGCGTTCGTCCCCAGCCTTCCGACCATGACCGTAGATGCGGTTATCCATAATCAAACCTTTCTTATCTGGCGGTTATCCTCGTGCCCATGAACGGTATGACATCGACCACATCGTCCTCGTCCACATAGTCCCCGATGTTCGTATCCGGATCGAGCACCTCATAGTCCCTGACCAGCATGACCCTTCCGTCGCCCCAGTATTCCTCCACGGTCTCCCTGAGCTCCTCGATCTTCTCGTTCTCCGGCATCTCCATCCTTATCGATGCTTCCCTTCTTCCATCCCTTAACGTGAATCTAACCATAGGATTCCCGGGAAGACATTCTTCCGTCAGTGTATAAACCTCGTCGGATTTTTTAAGGTCTATAGATATGGGGGATAACATGGCGAACATCAGGCTGCCCGAGCACTCGCACTGCGCATTCTGCGGCGACCCTATACCGTTCGGTGAGGAGTTCTGCGATGAGGAATGCAGGCAGAAGCAGAAAGAGAAGGTGGCAGCCGATAAGAAGAGGGATTACATCTTCTATGCCGTGGCAGCGGGAACGATCCTCATACTTTTCATCATAAGGGCCTTAACTCGCTGACCGTCCTAGCCACATTGTGCACGCGGACTATGTTCGCACCGGAATCCACTGCCTTCTTCGACAGGATCGCAGTAGCATCATCTACGTCCATATCAGGATAGGTCCTGGACACTATCCTCTTCCTGGAGACCCCGATGAGTATGGAGTAATCATCGCCGAGGAAGGAACAGTCCTCTATGATCCCCAGATTCTGCTCCGGCGTCTTTCCGAATCCCACTCCGGGATCTATGATAACCCTGTCAGCGCTGATGCCTGCTTCAATCACCCTTTCGGATTGGGCATAGAGGAAATCCCTGATCTCTTTCCTGTAATCCCCGGACATGTGGTCCGAATGCATATCGGGATAATCTCCGTACATATGCGAGATTACGACGGCGGCCCCGTTATCGGCACATATCTCTATCATGCCCTTCCCACGCAGACCGTTGACATCGTTGATGATATCAACACCTGCGGACAGGGCCTTCTCGGCTACCTCCGCTTTCATGGTGTCCACGGAGATAGGGGCATCGATCATCTTTCTCAGTTCCTTGAGAACGGGTTCCAACCTGGACCATTCCTCATCGGCGGATACGGGAGTGCATCCGGGGCGGGTGGATTCCGCACCGACATCGATGATATCCACCCCTTGGTCGATCATATCTTGGGCATGCATCACAGCACGCCCGGTATCGTTCCATCTGCCTCCATCCGAGAAGGAATCGGGGGTCAGATTCAAAATGCCCATGATGAGAGGGGGTTCACCCCTCCCTTTGGGAAAAATCATTCCATCAGCTCGTCGATAATCTCGACGAGGTCCCTGACCTGCACCTTGCGGTCGCCCTTGGCGGCCTGGAGGTTGTTCACGCAGAACGGACAGGTTGTGATGACCAGATCGGCGAACGATGCCTCATCCAGTCTTGTGTTGGCGATATCCAGGGATACCTCGGGATACGCGGACCTTACTCCGCCTCCGCCTCCGCAGCAGTGACTGGTGCTGCGGTTGTACTTCATCTCCTTGAAGTCCAATCCGGGGATCTTCTTTATGACCTCTCTCGGAGGCTCGTAGACCTCGCAGTGCCTTCCCAGGTGGCAGGGGTCGTGGTATGTGGCTACGACACCTTCCATGGGCTTCAGCTTGAGGTCCTTCCTTGCGAGATACTCGGTTATATGCAGGACCTCGAAGGGCACCTCGACATACTTGGGGTACTCTATCTTGAACATCCTGTAGCAGCCTGCGCATGCGAGCACCAGGGTCTCGACGCCCAATGCTTTGATAGCATCGACGTTCTTCTGGAAGAGAGGCGTGATGTCCTCCTGGGGCCATCCTACCCTCTGCATGACCGAACCGCAGCAGACCTCGTCGATGGTAGTGAAATCATCGCCGAGCTTGTCCAGAATGGACAGTGTGGCCTGGGCGGTCTTCTTGGACCTGTAG
>JAEEGK010023949.1_pt1 | contig 12689 bp, 7 predicted proteins | sample 8958771 | NCBI WGS metagenome assembly JAEEGK01 (sample SAMN16246547, study PRJNA631951) | gut metagenome | biome: gut microbiome; feature: rumen; material: SC-attached | host: Bos | place: Iran: Karaj | collected 2018-10 | reverse complement strand
GGATGGCAAGCCGCCAAAACGACAAAAAAAACGGTGATTAGAGGTTTGAGTTTTTTCATGTGGACAAAATTACGCTTTTTTCAATGAACCAATATCAAAACACCTTAAACCGCGCCGTTAGCATCACAGTCCTCGGGCGAATCGAGTAAGCCGAATAATACCCATAAATCCCTGAATAATAGGAATAAATAAAACTCTCCGCATTAAGAATGTTGTTCACATCCAAGCTAAACTTGACCTTGCGGAAGGTGTAACCGAGGCTGCAATCTAAAAGCACGAAATTGTCCGTTCGGCCTTCGGAACGGGTGTGATAGAACTCTACCGAGGGCGTGACGGACAAACCGAAAGGCAACAGCAGACTCAAATTGGCGTTGTCGATGAGACTCACAATCGGTTGACTATCATCATTAAAGCCCTCCAACGAGGAAGTCATCCGGCTAAAACTGCCTTTGTTGTTGAAAAAGATGTAGTCTGTTATTGCGATGCTGGCGGTCAGGTTGGCGTTCCAGCCTTGGTTGTAATAAGTGGCCACTTGGTTTTGCACCAAATACGGCGAGCGCCCCAACCCATAGGAGCATTTCGCGTTGATGTTCAACCGTTTCCAACTGAAGCCTTTGCCCGCATACAGCGAGACTGACAAATAATCGCCCCAACTCGGCAACTCCACGGCATTGATAACCATTGTGTTGCCCTCAAAAGATTGCGCATACATCACCTCGTTACGGTAGCGGTTGTAGTTCACTGAAAAGTCACCAAAAGCATATTTCATCACATTCTTATACGAAAAAGTCAGCGAACCATTGGCTCCGTAAGTGTCGGCCAAGGGGCAGTCGTAGTGCGACAAGGTCCTGTAATTCTGCAAGATGTAACCCGAATAAAGCGTCCGCAAACTTGGGGTGTTGTTGTAGGTGGCCATTTTGGAGCTCACTTTCCAGTTGTGGTTGAAATCGTAATGGAACGAGAGCGAAGGCTGGGTCAGAACCTTGATTTGAGGGTCGGAACCATTGCCGAGATGGTCGTCCACATGCAGGTAGCGCAGCTGCACAGGCACGACGAGCGTCACATTCACGCGCCGACGCTCGTAGGTGAAATAAGCACCTGCGGCAGGTTGGTATTTGTGCCAGCGGATGTCGTTCGTAAACTGATTTCCAGCAAATTGAATGGCAAGGCCGTCGGCTTCCTGACCCGTGAGGCTCGAATTAAGTGCCTGCTCCTCCATGTTGAAACTGAAATAAGGCATGATGCGCAGCCGTTTCCAAACCACGCTGGTGAGGAAGCGAAGGAAATTCTCGCTCTGAAAGGACTGAAAACCTATGTTTTGCAAGGTCATGGCGTAGTCCTCGCCGCCGTTGAGGACATCGGGGAAACATCCTGGTGCCACCTTCAAGCCGTAAGGCAAGGTGCCGTAATTTGTGTTGGAATTAATCTCCACGCCGCTTTCAGGGTCGCGACGGCTCTTGCGAATCCAGTGGATGTTAGCCTTGGCACACAGCGATTGGTAGTTTTCCTCCTGCCGTATCAGCTCACCATTGTCCACCAAGCCCTCGCCCCAGTTGCGGTGCCCCGAAACGATGAGGTTGATTTTCAGATAATCCAAGTCCTTGTTAAGATTGTAATTGATGCTGCCTTCGAGCATTCTGGCCGTTTCTAACGACTGCATCCGCTCAACAAGGCTAATGGTATCATCGGGAAGGAGGTAGAGCGTGCTCGACTCGCTTGTTTTGCGGTTGCGGTCGCCGCCAAAAAGCAGGCTGTACGACAGCTCGGCCTCGTTTTTCAGCTTGTGCAGGCTGTTGTAGGTGACCCCTTGCGAGCGGTTCAGCGTGTGCCGCACCCCCGAAATGCCCGGTGCACTCGGCTTGACCATCGAGGCCATCGGATAAACCGTAACATTCTCGTTGTCAACAAGGTTGATGCCTGCATTATTGGCCTTCAAGGTGCCAAGAAACTGGTTGCGTTTCGCGAAAAACATTCCCGTGAGGCTGCCCGCGTATTGCAGGCTGTCGGCCCAGCCCCCGCCAAGGTCGGCCATCAGGGCGAAGGTGCCTTTGGCATTCTCTTTAAGTTTCAGGTTAAGAGCCACATTGTCCGAAAACTGGATGTCTTTCAGCGCTTTCACCTCCTGATGGTTCTCCATCACCTGCACCGAGGCCACATCGGAGGCAGCAATGCTGGTAGTGGCGAGGTTGTAGCGGCCTTGCAGCATGTCCATGTTTTCGATGTAGAATTTGGAGATGGGCTTGCCTTTGTATTCCACCTTGCCGTCGTCCTTCACCTCGATGCCTGGCATCTTCTTCAGCACGTCGGCGATGACGAGGTCGGTGGTGTCGCGGAAGGCATCCACCACATAGTTCACCGTGTCATTACCTCCCCAAATCTTCTCCGACTTCACGCTCACTTCTTTCAGTTGCAACGCTTCCTCCACCACCGTGAAATTGACCGTCTGCGTCTTGTTTTCCACCTCCTTGAACTGCCGTTTCAGGTTGAAGCCATAAACCGCAATGAGCAGTTTGGCCTCCTCACTTTTTGCAACCAACTGATAATGACCTTTTTCATCAGTAAAGGTATAGGCCATAGGCAAGCTGTCCGTCACGCGCAAAAGCATCACCGAGGCATTGTAAACGGGCTGTTTCTTCTCGTTGTTTACCTCGCCGGAAATCGTTGTTTGGGCGAAGGCTTTGGCTATGAAGAAAGCACTAATTATCAGAAAAACAAGTCGTTTCATATCAATTACTCCAATTCCACAGGGTTATAAGGCCAAGGCATTTTATAAGGCCCGCCTCGGGCAATCTCCACTTCCACCATTCGCCCCGAGGCATCCTCCACATCAGCTAACAGTTGGGCATTAGGGTCAAGGCGCAAGGCATAATCGTACAAGTCGCGGTAACACTCCTGGTCAAATTTCCAAGTCTCCTCCCTTGTCGCCTCCTTGTAATCGCATTTCCACATCACAATCGGCTTGGCCTCATTCCTGATGGCAATACATGAAAAAGCGTAATGCCCACGGTCGTCCTCCACTTTCAAAACCAAGCCTGGCAAGCCCGCAAACTTCCACGGGCCATCGGGAATCGGAATCTCGGGAGTAAACCATGCCGACCATGTACGACCCCGAAAAGTGCTGACCGCCTTTTGGCAACGGTAGCCCAAAATCGTGCAAACCTCGTTGGAAAACATCCAATTCATTAGGATATCGGACGGCTCTTGATACTTGAAAACCGGCCCGTCTTCGTATGCCCTATGCGTGACCGTCATTTGATGGTTTTTACGGTCTTTATAAACCTCCATAAAAAGCCAAGTATCAGCGCCTCCTGGAACATCCTGGCCTTTCCGCGTCCGCTCCGTGCAAATGGAATCGTAGCAAAACAAGGCATAACTATACGACTTCGACCAGCTTTCCCCGATGTCGAGGCGAAACACATCCAGCTCTTTTTCAGCGGGTTTCATCGAATCAAGCACATATTGTAGCTCGTAGGAAACCGAATACTTTCCCACGTCCAGAAGCATGAACTCGTCCGTCCGCATGAACCTTTGCGCCGTCAATGGAAGTACCGCCATAAACAGCAACAGAAAAAGCAGCCAAAATGGATACAAATAGTGTCTCATCATTGTATTTTCTTTTGAACATCGAAAGACACGAAAAACCCGAATATTTTCGAGTCTTTCGGGTTTTTCGATGTTGATTTATTCTAATTCCACAGGATTGTAAGGCAGTACTTTCTTGTAGTCTATGGGAGCCTCCTCTGAACCAGCATATTTGCCAGAAGCGTCCGTTTTGGCGATATGTATCTTGATGCCAGGATTCGCCATTCGGATATAGCCAAACAAATCAGCATGATAGTCCTCCTCTTGCTTCATGACATCGGCACGGGTGCAACGCTGATAATCTTCAAAACGAGGTCCATCATACCAAACTATCGGTTTTTGCTGGCTTTCAATGCCAATGCAGCGGAAAGCATAATGCCCTCGCGATTCCTCCGCTTCGAGAATCAGTCCGGGCAAGCCGCAGAACTTCCACGGGCCATCTTTCACGGGAATCTGCATTGTGAACCATGCCGTCCAATGCCGTCCACGGAAGTCGCACTCGGCCTTGAAGCACTGATAACCAAGAATTTCCTTCGTCTCAAACGACATCTGCCAGTCCATCAAGTCCAAAGGCTCGTCATACAGGTAGGTCGGCACCCGAGCTTCACCCATCCGATGCATAACAGTCATCCGTTTTGAGCCGAAATACTTGTACACATCGGGTACCCAAACGCCACCGTTTTCACCAACAAAATGGCTCATGTTTTTATAACTGTCTTGGCCTTTTCGCTCGCTTACCGTAAAGGCGGAATCATAACGGTGCATGGTATTGCTGTAACACATTGAAATAGAGTCGCCTATCATCAGAATAAGACGGTCGTAGTTGTGTTTTGTGGGTTTTAATGAATCGTCGGTCATCATCGTCTCGTAGGTAACGATGAAACGGCTTTGGTCAATGACTTTGAACTCATCGATGTTGAAGGGTGGCTGCGAGAATGCCAAGCGCGGAATGGCGAGCATCAACAGCAGAACGAAATACATTTTGTTACGCATAGGGATTTGTTTTTGGAATGAACGTGTAAAACTACCGCCTTTATTAAACGGTCGAAAGGGCATTCCAAACAATTTCGAGTTCTAAAAACCGTAATATTCTGGAAACAAGCAAGATAAACAACGTTCTATTCCAACCTTTTTCTGGGAAAAATCCAATGATTTTTAGTCTTCTTCCATCTTCTTTCTTCTCCGTCCGCGCAGTTTGTCCACCATATTCACGGACGTTCCAAGGTAGTCGGCTTCTTCCTGACGCGAAAGTTTGAAATACGAAAGAATGTAGGATTTCCGCTCGTCCTCGTTCAAGTCGGGGTGTTTTTTTTGAAGCGTTTCCCAAAGGTCAGGATACTTTTGCTCCACCACTTCCAGCATGGCATCCCAATGGTCTTTGTCGCCAAAAACAGATTGCTCCAAGTCGTTGAGAAGATGGACTTTTTTGTTGTTTTTCAGATAGATGTCCAACAAAAGCATCACCTGCTGTTCCTTGTCCAAAGCCACAGAGAGGCGGTCGGCATAATCTTGCTGGATTTGTTCATGCTCGGCATCCTTTTGGGCCAAGGCCTTGTTCTGCTGCTTGAAGTGGAACAGTTCCGCGTTGATTTCGGCCTCTTGTTTCCGTTTCCTTGCCAAACGGATTTGCGAGACCAAGAAAGCCGCCAAGATCAAGACGGCCACCAAACTTACAATAACGATAATGCGCTGTTTCCGAATGATTTTCCCGTTTAACTCATTCTGCATCACCGCAGTGTCGTATTTTTGGCTGATGAGCGCGAGGTTGTTTTTCTGCTGCTCTATGTCGTGATGCGCATCGTGTTTTTCGTACCAATACATATACTCGCAAGCCTTCTCAAAATCGCCGCGCATCTCGGCAAAATTGGCAAGTGCGCCATAATACCATGCGCCTTCGTTTTGTACATAAGAATCTGGTTCTATACGGGTTAAAATTTCCTCCAATCGTCCATAACAATAGGCCATTGAATCCATATTGCCCATCTCATAATAGACGTTCCCCATATTATGATAATAATACATCAACACGCTGTCGCTTGCATTAGGAGGATAGGTTTGAAAAAACTGCTGCATGTACTCGCCTGACTTTTTGTATTCCCCAGCGTTGAAGCACTTCACATGAAAAGCAGACAAAACCCAACGTTTGGCATCCATCGAACCACTTTGTTCTGCATAGTCCATCGCCCGATTCAAATAGACCTCCGCACTATCGAATTGCCTATGGAATTGGTAGTAATCGCCCCAAAGCGTCATCACCTTGGAGCGTTCGGCGTAATTGTTGCCAAAGCCCTCGTCGGCAGCCTTCAGCAGCGAAATGAACTCTTTTTCATCGGCATAAACGCTCAAGCATTTTGCAATATTGAACCGAGCATGGGCCACCGTCAGTGTGTCGTCCGCCAAAAGGCCGCATTGCTCCGCTTTCTTGAACAAACGCATGGCCTCCGTTTTGTTGCCTGAATCTAACTGGATACGAGCGTTTTCCAAAGCATCGCGACCGGCTTGCTTCACATCGCGAGGTGTGGGATGGCATCCAATGAGAGCAGGGAATAAGAATAGGAACACTATGGTTTTCAGGATGTTTCGCATAGTTACTTGTTATGGGCAAAGCGATGTTTGCGCAGACAAAAATACTAAAACTATCCAATAAATGGCCTAATGAGTTCCGCCAAATTGTCTGTTCCCGTCTTTTTCTTGATGGCGAGACGGGCCTTGCTGACAGTGTTTTCGCGCAGGTCAAGGATGTAGGCAATTTCTTTCACACGAAAGGAGAAAAACGACAGCAGACAAATGGTGCGCTCGGTGTCGGTCAACTCGGGATGGGAGGATGAAAAAACGCTTAAAGCATTGGGATACACGGCGCTGAAATCAGTGATGAGGCGGTTGTAGAGGTTGTCATTACGTTCCTTGTAAATCGTCTGCATGCGTAGCCTCAATGCCTCAATCGACAGACGTTTCTTGTCGTCGTAGTTCTTCTGTAACTGCTGTTTCTCTTGGTTCAGCCTCAAGTTTTTCACTTCGTTTTCCTTTTGGTGGCGATAGGCGAGGAATACCACAATCATCAGTGCGATGATTAAGGCGGCAATGAGCAGATAAAGGCGCAACCGTTTCAGTTGCTGCTCGCTTTGAAGTTGTTGGATTTCAAGGTGTTTTTGGTGCTTATCAGTTACTTCTGCGACGTCTTTTCCGATAAACTCAAATTCCCAAGTCTTGGCAAAATAGAGGTCGGCATAATGACGAGCGTTTTCAATATCGCCAGTGGCCAAATAGGAACGGAGCAGGTATTTGTAAGTTTGCGCCGAAATCATGTCGTCGTCTTCAAAAAGGGCGGCTTGTTGTCCGAAATACAGTGCAGAGTCGTATTGTTGAAGTTCATAATAGCCGTCGCAAAGACTTTGGTTGAGTTGGGTTCTGAATGTGATGGCTATGGGCGTGTTGATGGAGTCGTTGAGGACTTCCAAGCCCTTTCGACTGGTTGCCACTGCTTTTTGGAGCAGTTGCTGTCGCTCTTCCTCGGTCTCGTATTGTTCGTAATCGATAAGGGTCATGTAATACAAGTTGGTAGCCACGTAATAATAGGCACCTTCCATGACATCGTTGACGGCTTTGGCAAACTCCAGTCCTTTTTCATAATACATGAGGCATGTGTCGTATTCGCCAAGTTCCAAGTAGTTCTGTCCCAACGAGAAAGAGGTTCTAATGCGAGCCCGTCTCATATCATTAATGGCATAAAACTGGTCTGCCAATTTCGCATAACGGATAGACTCTTCAACGAACCCCGTGCTGGCGTAAAGGCCACTCAGTGCCATAGTGATTTGGCTTTTCAGATAGCCGATTTTATACTGTTCTTCGGATTGTTTTTCGGAGCATTGTAATAGCCGCGGGTCGAGGTGCTGGCAGGCATCGATGCATTGCAAGGCTTTGAGCATCAACTCGGTACATTCCTTTTCGTTTTGGGTTTCTCTTCCCATAGTAAGACCCATTTGTCGGCTTTGGTTGAAATAGGTCTGGGCTTCGAAGTACTTGTCGTCGTGGGTGGAATAGTAGTCTGCTGCCAGATGGAGCAGTGAATCGGCTTCCGTGCTACCGAAGTCCATCATAAGAATGGCTTGTGCCTTCAGCAGGCAATGGTGGGCCTTTTCCTTCTCAGAGAGTTTCGCAACATCCAAATTGTCAAGGATTTGCAAGGCACTATCGGGGCGTGTTTGAAAGAAACACTCCACTTGATAGAGCAAATTTTCTTCATGTGTTGGTATGTGCCGCTTCTGACAAGCAGAAAAGCCCGATAACAGCGCAATAATGATGCATAATGTTTTGGAAATCCGTTTCATGGCGCAAAGATAAGGAATTTGGCCTTATTCTTTTACCCATTTGCCTGTTTCCGCTTCCATACCATTGACCATCACCTTCCAAACATATACTCCCTTTGCCCATCCTCCGGCATCAATCGCCGTTACATTCTGCGTGATTTTTTGTTCATGCACCGATCTTCCTAAAGCATCATAAACCTCTACATGGGCGTTCTTTATCCCAGTGCGGATATTCAGCGTATTGCCGCCAGGATTGGGATAGGCGATGGCCAATTTTAAGCCGTTTTCGTGGGCTTCATCGATGCCTACGAAAGCCTCGGCAGGGAATTTGGTGACACAACTCCAGCGTTGGTCGGTCTGGTTGAGGTTTTTGGCTCCGTAAACGATGATGCAGCCCCCGTCTCTCGTTGCTGTGATTGAAGACATGAAACTGCGGACGCGTTCGCCCTCATGGTCATAATATAGCGTACTGACAGTGTCGAAATGTGCATACAAATGTTCTATCATCATCCAGGAATCGGTGGAATTGGTGACGGTATTCAAAGTGTAACCATAATAAATGGTCCAATCGGTAGGACAAATGTCGACACCTTTGGAGGGCGTGCGGTCCATGCGGTTGAATTGATATCTTTGCAGATGGTTTAGCATATTTAAATAACCTGAATTGTAGTTTCCACCATCGTCGTATTCATAGAGTGCACAACTCGTGATACCCGATGAGGATTGGTTTTGATCATAGAATTCCGTTGAAACGAGATTGGTACCCCAAGGCGTGCGCACGACGGACATGTCATAGAAACTGCTATAGGGTTGGTCATAATGTCTGAACCCTTTTTCGTTTATGGGATTGAAATTATGGTCGAGATATAAGGCATAGCCTTCGGTCTCAAAATCGGTCCCCTCCTTGCCTGGCAGATATAAATTGTTTGACAAGTCGAAGAAAATGAACCCGTTGCCTTTCTTGATTAGATGATGCGTGCGGAGGAAAAAGGCCCTCGACAAACCGCTACTGGTGCTTTTCATCCGATACCCCACTTTATTTAGGATATGGCCGTGATAATCCATGCGGAAGAAAAACAAGCTATCGGGGGCATAATGACCTAGGCTGTATCTTTTTACATACGCACCTACGATGGCGTTTTCTTCCTGCAAGGCTGAAAATAAAAATAGGCTACCGCTGTAGTCGTTGGGCAAGGCCTGCCAATCGTGGTTTTCACGTAATTCAAAGGTGTCGATGGCAATTCGGGTCTCGTAACTATCCGCAATGTCAAGATGGTTGTCCAATTGGTAAAGACCCAAAATGGAATAATCATGTTGCTCTTCGTAGTTTCTATGGTAGTTGAAATAGGTGAAGTCATGATCAGGCGTGTAGGTGGCAAGAAGATAGAGTGTGTCGTTTTTCTCGAATACATACGGAATGTTGCTGCTGTAAAAGCCTGGTTTGAAGTAGGATTGCTGCTCGCAAAAAGGATTTTGGGAAGGCTTGATGACTGCCACGGCAGGTTGCAGTGAATAGAAGTCGCCCACGCCGCTCTTATAGGCCATTGTGGAAGCGACAGCGATGTTGCCATGGGTCATTTCGCTGGCCTCGCTATAGGAGAAGACGCAAGTGTCGGAGTAGGCATATTCATGAGTGTACTCCCACTCCTGTCCATAGGTTTTTGCCCCGAAAAGCAAGGCAAGCATCACTAAAAAATGTACTTTTGTGTTCATAATGTTGATGTTTAATTGTGACATCAACAAAAGTATATAAAAATTTCGCCAAAAAATCAAGGTTTTGGCCAAATCCATATTTTTGTCAAAGATTGGTATTGGAAATCAAAGAATTACAAAATACAAATCCATATTTTTGTAACCTTAATTTCTCCAAAAACTCCGTGAAAGCAACGTAATCAGCGAGAAAAGCTCCACCCTGCCGAGGAGCATGAAGAGCATCAACATCCATTTGGCGGTCAAAGGGAAGATGACATACGAGCCGCCCGGTCCCACTTGTCCGAGACCCGTACCGACATTGCTCAGCGTGGCCACTGAAGCGCCTAAGGCGGTCTCAATGTCGATGCCCATGGCCAACAGGATGACAGCTCCAAGGAGGAAGACCAGAAAATAGACAAAGATGAAGGTGATGTGCTTGTAGACGCCGCTGGTGGAGATGGCCTTTCCGTTCACCTTTACGGGCAAGACGGCGTTAGGGTGGATGATACGCTTAAGCTCCAATATAGAGTTCTTGACGAAGATGAGGTGACGGAAGATCTTGACGCCACCCGAAGTGGAACCTGAACAGGCACCAATGAACATCAATAGGAAAAGGATGACCCATAGGAAAACAGGCCAAGCTGTGTAGTCGCTGACGAAAAAGCCAGTAGTGGTGAAGGCCGAAATGACACTGAAAAACGACTCACGAAAAGAGGTGCCGAAGCTCTTGTGGCAACCGAACAGCAATACCAAGCCGATGCCGATGCCAAAAAAGATGGTGGAGAGCAGAAAGGTTCTAAATTCTTGGTTTTTCAATATCCTGAATGACTTCCAACTCAAGGAGAGCAGAAGCAGAGAGAAGTTGCAGCCCGACAGTACCATGAAAACAGTGATTACTACTTGCGAATAGTTGGAGAATGCTCCGATGTTGGCGGTCCGAGTAGAGAAACCACCCGAGCTAATGGTACTCAGAGAATGGCAGAGGGCATCGTAGAAGTCCATGTCACCTAAATACAGCAAGACAGTTTCCAATAGCGTGAAAAACAGGTAAATAAACCAAATGCGTCTCACGGTATGCATAATGCGAGGATGCAGCTTATCGTAGGTGATGCCGTTAATTTCGGAGACGAAGAGTTGCATGCCGCTCATGCCGAGATAGGGTAGGATGGCCAACGAGAAAACGATGATGGCCAAACCACCAATCCATTGTGTCATGCTGCGCCAAAGAAGGATGTCTTTCGGCACGGACTCGATGTTGGTGAGTATGGTGGCACCCGTGGTGGTGAAGCCTGACAATGCCTCGAAGAAGCCGTCGGTGAAGTTGGGCACGCTTTTGCTGAGCAGGAAAGGCATGGCGCCGAAAAGCGAGAGTACGAGCCATGAGATGCAGACGACATAGACGCCGTCGCGCGAGGTGGTCTTCTCGTCTTTGTGGTTACGGGTGGCGATGAGCAGGATGAAACCGGTCAGCAGGGTGATGAGGGCCGAGAAAGGCATGCTGAAGGCGTACAACCCATGGTGAAGATAGGTCACGGGGAGCACTGTCAGCATAAAAAGGCCTTCGATGAGTAGTAGCTGGCCTTCGATGCGGAGGACTAAAGGGTGGTTTATTTTAGTTTTCCATTTCATCGGTTATTTTTTGTCACAAAACCTGCAAAACCAACAAAACTATCTTTTTTTCGGACAAGCAACGGCTCGCAACCGCTTGCCGTTGCCGCTCTGCCTTTCGGCGCATTCAAACTCATCAAAAGCTTTTGGGCATCCGTTAAGATGCGTTGGAAAGGAGCCAGTTGGCGACTTTCCTTGCTAAACGAATGGTTTTGAAAGTTTTGTGGGTTTTGTGATACCATAATATTAATGGAATAAGCGTTCAACAGCGGGAATACCGGCAGGCAAGGCCAGCACCACCACTTGGTCGTCGGTCTCGATTTGGAAGTCGTCGGTGGCAATGAAGCTTTCACCGTCGCGGGTGATACCGCAGATGATGGCATCATTGGGCATGGCCAGTTGCCCGATGGGCTTGCGCGTGACCGCCGAGCCGGCCCTTACCTCAAACTCCACGATGTCGGCATCTATACCGCTGAGGCTCTTCAGCGTGGAGACCTTGGCACCGAGGGTGTATTTTACCATGTAACTGGCCGCGATGAGTTTCTTGTTGATGATGGAGTCGATGCCGATGTTCTGCGAGATGTCGATATAGTCGATGTTTTCAACGAGGGCGATGGTTTTCTTCACGCCGAACGACTTGGCCTGGAGGCAGGTCAGGATGTTGGTCTCGGTGTTGTCGCTGACGGCGATGCAAGCGTCCATGTCCTTGATGCCCTCGTCCTCGAGCAAGTCGAGGTTGCGGGCGTCGGCGTTGACGACCAAGGCCTCCGAGAGGTAGTTGGTCAGATCCATGCAGCGTTCCTTGTTGATTTCCAAAATCTTGATATTCAGTTCCTTCTCAAGACGCTTGGCGGTGAGGCGACCCACACGACCTCCGCCCACAATCATCACATTGTGGACATTGATCTGTTTCTTTCCGCTCAGTTTGATGATGTCTTTGATGGCGTGTGGCTTGGTGACCACATACACCATGTCGGCTACTTGGAACACCTCGTCGCCTTGCGGGATGAAAGTGTTTTGGCGGCGGTGGATGGCAGCGATACGGAATTCGATGTGCTCGTATTGGTCAATGACCTCGTCGACGGTCTTGCCAAGAATTTCGGCTTCGGGTTCCAGTTTCACCATGAAGAGTTGCAGGTTGCCGCCCGCAAAGTCGTAGGTCTCCGAGGAAGCGTTCTTCTTTAGCAGCGAGATAATCTCTTGTGCGGCGATGTCTTCGGGAGAAAGTAAGCCATCGATGCCAAGGTCTTGATACATGCGCCACACCTCTGGACTCAGGTTCTCCATCGTGTTGACACGTGCAATGACTTTTTTGGCACCTAATTTCTTGGCGATGATGCCTGTCAGCAGGTTGATGTGCTCGTCATGCAGCACGGCAATCATAAGGTCGGCTTTTTTCACATTGGCGCGTTGCAGCACTGCGGTCGAGGTGGAGTCGCCGGTGATGGTCATTAGGTCGCTGTGCGATTCCATCATCTTCAGCAATTCCTCGTTCGGGTC
>JAEEGK010023948.1_pt1 | contig 12689 bp, 13 predicted proteins | sample 8958771 | NCBI WGS metagenome assembly JAEEGK01 (sample SAMN16246547, study PRJNA631951) | gut metagenome | biome: gut microbiome; feature: rumen; material: SC-attached | host: Bos | place: Iran: Karaj | collected 2018-10 | reverse complement strand
TTATTACAAAGAAAGTCTGATCTTGATATGACCGCAAGAGATGTGAGAAAGCCTTGGCTGATTGAAGCGCGCTTCAATTAAGACCAAGGCTTTTTTTTGTCTTCTGTGCTGTTTCTGTTGTTTTGTCGTGGTTATTCCGAACCGTACGGCACGTTACACGCGCAACAGATTCCCCACATGTTCGTCTGGATTCTTTGAATCTTGAAGTCCTGCAGCTTGCCCGACATTACAATATGATGCTCAGCTGGAATGTCGAATATCTCTCCGCATTGTAAGCACTTAAAGTGGTAATGCTCTTCAAGGTTGCCGTCATAGCGGAGCTCGTCATCTTCGATGTTCACAGTATTAAGAAAGCCTGCCGCGACGAGCTGCTTAAGTGAGTTATACACAGTTGTCTTTGAAAGCGAGGGCATGTCGGACGCAAGCGCGGTATAAATGCGATCCGCCGTTGGGTGTATCGGGTTTGCCCGAACATACTCCCATACGGCGATTCTCTGCGGAGAGGGTCTTATGCCTTTCTCCATGAGTCTTGATGCTGCCTCGATATGTGACATTTTCCTGCACATTAGCCGAAATATCTCTCCAAAAGACCTTTGAATCCAGCTCCGTGGCGTGCTTCGTCCTTAGCCATTTCGTGAACTGTGTCGTGTACTGCATCGTAGCCAAGTTCTTTTGCTTTCTTAGCGAGTTTCAGCTTGCCTTCGCATGCTCCGCCTTCTGCTGCTGTTCTGAGCTCGAGGTTTTTCTTTGTTGATTTTGTAACAACCTCGCCAAGAAGTTCTGCGAACCGTGATGCGTGGTCTGCTTCTTCAAATGCATAGCGCTTGAAAGCTTCTGCAACTTCTGGATATCCTTCTCTGTCTGCCTGGCGTGCCATGGCAAGATACATTCCGACTTCCGTGCATTCGCCGTTGAAGTTTTCTCTTAATCCCTGAACTACTTCTGGATCGAGTCCCTGAGCTACACCGATCTTGTGCTCATCTGCCCAGCCATTGAAGCCTTCTCTTTCCTTGAATTTCTCTTTTGGTGCCTTGCACTGAGGACAAGCGTCCGGTGCCTCGTCTCCTGTGTGAACATAACCGCATACACTGCAAACCCATTCTTTCATTTCGATACCTCCATATTGATATGATTCAAGATTATCCTTTGTGCAAGATTGTACAAAATTTATTGTTAAAATTAAGATAAAGTTGTAATCATTACAAACATGATATTAATATACTTTTTCCACGAAGTCAAGAAAAATATTTATAAAATTTTGAACCACATATTGCGGTCATCCTTGACCGCAGATTACGAGTTGCGGAAGTCCGGAAAACTGGGAAGGGCGGCGAAACGCAGTGAGACGACCGTAAGCTCGCGCCATATAATAATTAATAAATTAGAGAAATTAGAGTTTATAAATCCCCATAAATCGAGAAATCGAAAAAAAATCGAAATTATTTGAATAAAAGTGACCAAAAATGAAAATTTTGCCCATATCCGGTCGTATAAGCTTTGCATGAAGAACGTTACGCAAAAGTTTTTAGTCGGGATTATGTTGCTCTGGGGCGCGATGTATGCGAGTGCCCAGACTGGCTTCGATTTTCCGCCACAGGAAATATCGGAGATTTTGTATTCAGTTTCGCTGGCGAGAGATTTTCCTATCATCTGCGATGACACTGTGTCCGGAACTGCGTCTTTCCGTTTTACAGGCGGTGATTTTGAGACAGCGTTCGACTCGTTCCTTCTTTCGAATCGGCTTTACGTTGTAAAAGAAGAGAACCGATGGGTTGTCTCGCGAATCAAAATTGTTCATCGCGATGACGGCTTGATGGATATCGACGCATACGACATGCCGCCGGAAAAGATTTTTGAGCGTCTTTCCGAGGAGAGCACGGTTCCTGTCGTGTACGATGCAGTGCCCGGATCGCCTGTTTCTGTGCATCTGAGCGCGGTTGATGTTTGTTCCGCAGCCGCTGTGATAATGCGGAAGTTCGACGGATATACGGTGTCGCTCGCAGAAAATTGTGTCTCTATAGAAAAATATGTGCCGGAAAGTCGATACGAAACATACCAAAAAGAGAACAGCAAACTTGAGATTACGTGCGAGGACGGCTTTTTCTTTGCGGAGCTTACGAACGCTGATTTCTCAGAGATTGTTGAGAGAATGGCGGAGCTTTCGGGCATTGAGTTCTGTTCTCTTGTAAAGCCCGGCTCCTATGTGCAGCGAGTCTCGTTTTCGGGGCAGACTTTCTTGAAATCGCTTGAGATTATCTGCGCGCAAGCAGATGTAGGGTTTCGCTGTGTCGATGAACTGTACCTGTTCTTTTCGATGCCGGACGCGGGAAAGAAATTCCGTGAGGAAGAAAAAAAGTGGTTCGTGTTCTCGGCGGACTACATTACGGCAGGCGAGGCGTGCAGGCTTATGCAGCTTAGGTTCCCGGACACCGAGTTTTGTGAGATAAGCGCCGGGCGTTTTATGTGCTGCGCTTTGTCTGAGAGATACGACGAGATGGCGGAGTATCTGGCGTTGTGCGATGTGTGCGAGAAAAACTTTGTGATTCCGCTGCAGTACATCAGGACGGAAGAGTTTTTGAGCAGCCTGCCGCCGGGATTTTCCGCGTCGTCTTTCAGGAAAGCGGGCAGCGGCAACACGCTTTTTTATACAGGGACAGACAAGAATTACGAGCGTCTTTGCGCGCTTATGGAGCATATCGACAAACCAGCGGAGATGCTTTCGTACGACGTGCTTATCGTACAGGCGCAGAAAAGCGTTTCTTCGGACTGGTCTTCCGGACTTGATATGTCGCGTCTTACGCCTGGCAGCGGCACTAAGTTCCAGACAGGAGTCGCACCGTCTTTCAAGTTCAACATCGATGTCGTGGCGGCCTTTGGATATACGTTCAGCGCGAAACTGCAAGCGGCGGTTTCTGAGAACAAGGCGAAAATCTTTGCGGACACCACGCTGTACGGCGTTTCTGGTATGCCGATAAATTTCCGTAATACAAATACTTACAGATACCGTGATCCGTATCTTGATGCCGAGACTGGCAAAACTTTGAGCAGCAGCGTCACTCGCGAGATTGTCTCTGGTCTTGTGCTCGATATAACAGGCTGGATTTCCGGTGACGGCATGATAACAACTTCTGTCACGGCTTCGTACTCCCGGCAGGGAGTGGACACTTCGTCTTCGGGGAACCCTCCGCCGACCTCGGAGAAAGTCGTTACGACGCAGGTTCGCGGCCGCTCCGGCGAGATTATCGTGCTCAGCGGGCTCGTACAGAACGACGAGAATTCCGGCGGCACAAGGACACCTCTTCTTTCGAAAATCCCGCTTATCGGGTGGCTTTTCAAGGCGGAGGAAAAAACTGAGGAAAGTGACGAGCTGACGATTTATCTGATTCCACGGATTTGTAGTGGGGGAGGGAAGATCTCGCCGTTCAGTGTTGTGGCGGGCGCGGATTTGATGTCGGAGTATGTCCGGGGAGAGATTAAGCGGCTCGGTTTAGGACGGGGAGGCGAGAATGGGCGGACAGACGGCTGATGTTCGCGGTTCGGCGGATTTTTCCAAAGAAAGGTGTGATTTTTTGCTGAAAGATGATAAGCAGACTTCTGATGTGCGATGTTCCGCAGAAAAAAACGGATTCTATCTTTCACCTGCGTTTTGTGCGCACAACAAAGTGTGTATCGTCGAGAACGGCGCGAAAGTTGTCATCGGGATGTGCGATGTGAGCGATCAGGAGCTTATAAAGAGAATCCGCCGTGTGTTCGATATTTCAGAATTCGGTGAAAAGGAGCTTGAGTTCGTAAAGATTTCAGAAGAGCAGTGCTGCCGTTCAGTCGGGCGGATTCTCGCGGAGGAAGACTGCATGGGTAGCGTTTCTGACGACGAGCCTTCGTTGGTTCAGACAGAAATAGCCGGTTCTCCGGCAGTGAGCATACTCGATTCGGTGATGATGGAGGCACTTTCTTCTAATGTGAGCGACATTCATTTTGAGCCTGTTGTCGCTGAGGACGGAAAGAAAAGCCTTTCGATACGGTTCAGGAAGGACGGCGAGCTTTTCTTGTACAAAAGCGTTGATTTTTCGCTTTTGGAGCCTGTTTTTGTGCGTATAAAGATGCTCGCAGGACTGAAGACAGAGGAGAACCGGCGGCCTCAGGACGGTCGTTTTTTGTGGCGGAACAGCAATTTTTCTTCGGATGTGAGAGTGTCGGTCATTCCGCTTTGGAATGGAGAATCTGCCGTGCTCCGGCTTCTGAAAACAGCCGCTTCGCCGGTGAACCTTTTGGAGCTTGGTTTTTCCGACTGCCACATCAGTGATTTTAACAAGATTCTTTCGTTACGTAACAGCCTTGTTCTTGTGGCAGGACCTACTGGAGCAGGAAAAACTACGACTATCGCCGGTATGGTGTCGCGTCTTGCTTCCGAGCGCAGAAAAATCATCACGATAGAAGATCCTGTTGAGTACCGGATACCGGGCGTGACGCAAATTGAGGTGAAGCCGGGCATCCATTTCGATTTTGATGACGCGCTCCGCCACGTGTTCCGCCACGACCCGGACGTTCTGATGATAGGCGAGATTCGTGACGCGCAGACAGCCGCAACAGCTGTCCGAGCCGCAGTTACGGGGCATCTTGTGCTTGCGACAGTTCATGCTTCAAGCGCGTGTGCCGCTGTTATACGGCTTCTTGATATGGGCGTGGAGCCTTACATACTTGCGTCTGTTTTTGGGGCGGCTGTCGCACAGAGACTTGTCTCTGCGGCATCTGGCGGTAGGACGGTCGTGGCGGAAGTTCTTCGTGGAACTGAAGAAATCCGGCGGTTGATTGCTTCTAAGCCGACAGCTTCTGAAATGGCGCTTTGCATGCGTATGCAGGGAATGATTTCGATGCAGGAAGATTTTGAGTTCAAAAAAGCTGTCGGCGTGATAGCCGAAACGGAGGAGTTTTATGCGTGACAAGCAGATTTTCCTAAAATTCTGCGAGCATCTGAGGGGCTTGCTGAAAGCAGGGCTTCCGCTGCGTGATGCTCTGGAGATACTGGCGAAACCCGCCGCCGCGACTTCAAAGAAACTTGCGGAACGTGTGCTTTCTTTTATGAAAAAAGGATACTCGTTTTCGAGCGCGGTTTCCGTTAATGGCGCGGTGCGTGTCGATGAGCGGTTGTGCTCGCTTATCGCGGCGGCGGACAAAGCAGGAAATCTCTGCGAGATGCTTGGCTTTATCACTGACGCGGAATCTGAAAAATCGAGTTTCACGTCGAAGCTTGTGGGCTCGTGTGTTTATCCGCTTGGGGTTGTACTTCTTGCGGGCTTTGGTTCGCTTTTTCTTGTGAAAAACTGCTCTCTCTTGGGGTTTAAGACTGTTCCTGGAAGTGTTTTCCCAGGATTCGTCGCGTCAGTGCTTTTTATCGTGCTTTTTGCGCTCTGCTTTTTCTGGGTTGCACGCAAGACGAACGCAGAAAATCCGCAGCTTTCGTTTTTCAGCCCGCTTTCTTTTTTCCTTTCGTGTGGCTTCGACCTGAAAAACGCGCTGTCTCTAGTTTCGATTGGGGGCGGTTTGAAAAATGCTTCGCTTTGTTCGCGATTATTGCAGAACCTTTCGTGCGGGGTGCCGTTTTCAAGGTCGCTTAAAGAGCAGAACTTCTTTTCAGGTGAGGCTGTCGCACTTATCGCGCTCGCAGAAAAATCTGGGCGGCTTACGGAAACTTGCCGGACTGTCGCCTCTCGTCTTGCGGAGGCTGAAAAACAGAAGAAGTTCCGCTTTATCAGGTTTGGTGAGCCAGCGCTTATTTCGGCGGTGGGCGTTTATGTGCTTGTTTTGGCGCAGAGCGTGATTCTGCCGTTCCTGACGAGCTTTGATTACATATTTTATTGATTACATACTGTAGGAGGAATTATGAAAACGAAAAAAGATGATGGGTTTTCTTTCGCGGAGACAATCGCCGTTCTCGCGATAATGCTCATCCTGACTGCCGGTGTCGGCTTTTCCGCCGCAGGGTACGTCCAAAAAGCGCGGAAACTCTCCGCCGAAAACCAGATTGAAATTTACCGGCTCGCGTTGCAGTCCTACTATCTTGACTGCGGCGTGTATCCCAGCGACGAGCAGGGGTTGGAAGCCTTGTGGGAAAAGCCTGTGTTGTATCCGGTTCCTGCCAGTTGGAACGGACCTTATGTGGACAAAGAAATCCAAAAAGATCCGTGGGGAAACAGGTTCGTATACTCAACTCGTAAAAACAGAAAGCTTCCGTTTACGGTCGTGTCGTATGGAAGCGACGGATTGGAAGGGGGAAGCGGCGATGCGGAAGACATTGTTTCATGGAAATAATCGCGCCAAATGTGCCAAGCCCAAAAATTGCGGTGGCGTTCGGAGTGATGACGGAAGCATCCTTGGATTCACGGTTTTTCTGCTTTTGTGCGTCGTGGTGGCTGTTGGAATAATGCTTCGCGCGAGCTACGCGGAGTTTATGAAAGTTTGTGCCGATTACGAGTCTTTTGTCGCAATGCGCGAGGTTTCGGAAGGGAGCAGGCAAGATGAAATTCATTGAAGCAATTGCCTCTGCAGTGGTTCTTTTCCTTCTTTTATGCGCCTTAATCGAGCCGGTCGGTCAGATAATCAGATTGAAAAAAGCGACGCGCGAAGTAAGAAGCGAGTTGTACATGATTAGGGAGAGTTATGCGCAAAGATAAGTATAAATATCGAAAATATATGGAGATATGAATGAGTAAGAAAGTTTTTCTTGAAACCGATGAATATGATATTTTCATGTTTCCGGTGCCGGAGCCTGTCCTTAAGGGAAATAAGTTTCTTGCGACGATTTTCCCGCGAAAGACCGTGAAAGAGTGGGTGATTTCGTGGATGCAAAAACTTCATCCGTGTTTTGACGGCAGATTTCTAAGCGATATAAAGTTTTACAAAGAGAAAGGCAAGATAATGGCGCTAGTTACTGTCGCCGATAAGCTGAAGGTCGCATCGCATCTTGAAAAGAGAAATACGGCTGTCTATGTATATCGTCCTGAGAAGAGGCTGGTTTTCGCAGGGAATGTGTCTGGGCGCAGGTTCTGGCTCGCGTCGGCTTTTGCGGCTGCGCTTGTTATGGCGACGCTTTCGGGGTTCGCGCTTCGTTCGGACAGCCGTATCGCGGGGGTACCGGATGTTTTAGCTGATGTGCCTGAACGTGATTCGTTGCCGGATTTACAGTCCGTGCCGAATGCGCCTGATGTTGAGAGTTTTCCGTCAGACGATTCGCTGCCAGACGCAGAGATTGTGCCGCCAGACGCAGAACGTGTGTTGTCCGATGATACGTCACCAGACGCAGCCCTACAGTCATCTGTCGTAGTGCAGCCGCAACCAAGTGAACTAGCTCTTTGCGGAACAGCTTCTGATGCACCCGACTTACCGGAGTCCCCTGCCACACCCAGTATCTACGACACTCCGTTCATAGACGAGTTTATTTCCGCACTGGCAGAGGGCGGCTGCAGAATCTCCAGTTTCCGCTGGCAGACAGAGCCATCCGCTTCTGCAATGCTGTCTGTCGAGGGCTGCTTCCCAGAACAGATTTACGCCTGCGTCGAAAGCCTTTGCGGTGACTTGGCTGCTCCTGAAAACGAAAACCTGCCACGGCTTTCGTTCAGTTCCATAAGCTATGCGGACAATGTGCCGTCATTTTCGGTCGTGCTTGATTATTCGGGGTTCGAAACTATGGCAGATGATTCAGAGGGCTTGGATGCGCTCCCTGTAGCCGAAGTTTCCGCAAAACTGGCAACACGAAAAGGCGAGGCTTTCTCCGCGACTGCGGCTTTCCGGAAGCTTATAGTGAGCGCAGGCGGACGTGTCTCTGTCGAAAGCTTTGAGCCGCCGAGCGTATCTGGCGTAATTCCCGGCGAAAGTTGGAACGCGTTTTCGGAAGAAGCTTCGTGCTTGCTTTCGTCGCAAGCTGTCGGCGGCGTATCGTCCGTTTTGTTCGAGACGCTTCCCTCAGACGATGTTTCTGTCTCCATATCGTTTAATACTGGGCAACCGTCGTTTTTCCCTCTGGAGCGTGTTTCTGTGCTTTTTGATGCAACTTTTGATGAATCGGACGAAACGATGGCACAGAAAAACAAGACGTTTTCAGACGAAACTTCGTCCGCTCTCGAATTGGCGCGGCTTTCTGCTTCTTCGGCCGCTCCCGAAAATCCGCCCGCACATCAACCCTTACCACAAGTTCTTACTCAGCACGACGCTGATTTTATCAGCATGTGCCAAATCGGTTCGGTCTGTATGGGCGGCAATGTCTATGTGAAATTCTACCGTGATTATGACGGAAAAATATTCAAAGGAGAACCTTATGAGAAAAATTAGGTTTGCGGCCGCTATGCCGCCTCAACCGCCTGTCATCCGTATCTTTTTGATTTTTGCGTTCGTCACTTTCTGTATTTTGTTCAGTGCGGTTTGGTTTTCTTCGTGCGACAATTCTTTTGAAAGCCCGCCGTTCGTCCTGTCGCAGCCAGAGTGCGTGCTTTCATCGCAAAGCGGGAACTTCCAGTTTGCAGGCGTGAAATTCTCGGTGTGGAACATGCGCCAGTCTGAAATCAAAAGCATTTCTGCCGTTTTTTCAGTTTTTGAAAGCGAGAACGGCTCAAGTCCGTTTTCAGGCGGCAATCCGTTTTCGGGCGGGAACGTCATAACCGCAAGCTTGGATTGCAGCATCTTGCCGGGCGGTCATGAGGAGTTTGAGGCAGGGCTTGATCCGTATATCTCCAAAGTGCCCGAGAAGCCTTTTTACATCGACTTTCTTTATCTGGAATCGGTCGAATATGCTGATGGTCAGACTTGGAATGATCCGGTGGGAACCCATTTTGTAAGGGGGAAAAATGCAAAATAAACCTTTTTTGCCAATTTCCGCGATGTTTATGATTGTCGCGATGCTCGGAATGATTGTGTCATGTGGAGATACGTTCGTCCGGAATGCGGAAATATCTGTGAAAAGCCGTTACAAGCTGATGTTGAGCTGCGATGATGGCGGTCAGATTGAGGTTAGTCCTGAAAAAGCAGATTATTTGGCTGGCGAGACGGTGACAATCCGTGCCGTTCCCGATGAAGGCTATTCGTTCCGTTGCTGGAGCGACGGCGTTCAAGAAACTGAGCGTGCTGTCGTAATGAATACAGATACTTCGCTTTCTGCCGAGTTTTCGGAGCGGAGCTGGACAATCATGGTGTATATGGCGGCTGACAATGATTTGGAATCGGCTGCGATTCTTGATATAAACGAGATGGAAGCCGCTGATTTTTCGGATAGCGGAATAACGGTGCTTGCTCTTGTTGACCGCGCGGAAGGATATGATGGAACGAACGGAGATTGGACGGACACCCGGCTTTATGAAATAACGCACGATGACGACGGATTGAACGGAAACATCGTCTCTAAGCGGATTCCGTGCAATATGCTGGGACTTTCCGCCGATGCCGATTCGGAGCTCAATATGTCCGATCCGAATGTTCTTCGCAATGTGTTGAGTTTTGCGGCAAAAGCTTATCCTGCTTCTAATTACGGACTTGTAATCTGGGGGCACGGTACCGGTTGGCGCGGTTACGGCACTCCCGCTGCGGCCGCCTCTGTCAAGGCAGTTGCAATAGATGATTACAGTTCTTCTTACATGACGATCGCGCAAGTTCACGAAGCAATTTCTTCATCGCCGTTCGGCAGTTCGGGTGCAGCGGGGAAACTCGGCTTTCTTGGGTTCGACACATGCTACGGCGCGCTTTTGGAAACCGCCTGGGAATTCCGTGGAGACGCGAAGTTTATGGTGGGCTCAGAAAACAGCGTGCCGTCGAACGGCTGGAATTATCAGACATTTTTGGATAGTGCCGTAACCGCGGCATCCTCTGAAGGGGAGATTACGCCGGAGACACTCGCCGAATGCGCAAAATCGTCATTTGCCGAGCAGTACAAGAACCTTTCGTATGCCACAATCAGCGTTGTTAATCTTTCGAATGTGATTGACCTTAAGCAAAAGTTCGAGAACTTTCTGGAGCTTGTCGTAAGCGGTATCACTACGCGGGAGGAAGCGCAGAATCTGCTCGGCTGCATAAGGAACGAGGTGCTTTCTTTCTCGTATGTGGGATATGCTAGCGATATGTTCCTTGATATGTACTCTTTCGTCAAAAAAATCCATGCCGCTAAAGAGCTTATTTTCTCCGACCAAATGTTGATTTCCCAGATGGAATACAGGCAGAGCAGCTTCGTAACCGCGCTTAACAAGGCTGTGTCGTCATGGAGCGGAGACAACTCCAAGAACAACAGGCTTGGAATCTACTTTTCGCCTGTCTCTGCGGCAGGGGAGCCTGTAGCATCTTATTCGACGGCGTACATAAAGAACAGCGGAGATCTTACACAGAGCGCGTTCGTAAAAGATTCTGTATATTGGGTTCCCACAAAAAATTATTCAGATGCGACGTTGCTGAACAGATTATTTTTTACGGATTTTTAGCAGAATTGGGCATCTGGATATTTGATGAAAAGTCAGAATAGTGATATAACGGAAAGGTGTTTCCAATTCAGCTGCAGAGTGGAGAAATTTTGCGGTTAGAATTACGGTAACAAAATGAGGAGTATATTATGGAAAAGTTATTCAAACTGAAGGCGCGTGGAACGACCGTCGGTAAAGAAATTACTGCCGGTGTAACAACATTCCTCGCGATGGCTTACATTCTTGCTTTGAATCCAGATATCCTTTCTGCATCTGGAATGTCAGCTGGAAGCGTTTTCACAGCAACTGCTATTTCAGCTGGTATTGCAACGCTCGTTATGGCGTTCGTAGCAAACCTTCCTGTTGCTCTTGCACCTGGACTTGGACTGAACGCATTCTTTTCTTATACAGTAGTTATTGGAATGGGTTGTTCTTGGCAGCTCGCTCTTACGGCTGTTCTTCTTGAAGGTATCCTGTTCATCATCCTTTCTATCTGTGGTGTTCGAGAGGCTATCATCAAATCAATCCCAGACGGTCTTAAAAAAGCTGTTGCTGTAGGTATTGGTCTTTTCATCACAATCATCGGTCTTTCCAATGCTGGTATCGTAGTTCAGGCTGCTGGAACACCAATTGAATTCGTAAACTTCAATATGCAGCACCCGACAGCAATCGTTGCTATCCTTGGTCTTGTCATTACTATTATTCTTTTCATGCTCAAGATTCCTGGAGCTATCCTTATCGGTATCGCTATCACGACAGTAATCGGAATTCCTTTCGGTGTTACGACGGTTCCAGCTGGTTGGTCTCCAGTTTCTGCTCCTGCCGCTCCTAATTTCTTCCAGTTTGACTTCAAGGGTATCTTCTTGGATTCATTCGGAAACTTCTCAGGCGCTGTTCTTGGTAAGTTTTTCGTAATTTTCTTCACATTCCTTTTCACAGACTTGTTCGACACTATCGGTACTCTTATGGGTATTGCAGAGCAGGCTAACCTTAAGGACAAGGACGGAAACATTATCAACGCAAAGGGTGCTCTTCTTGCAGACGCTGTTGGTACTGTAGCAGGTGCTGCTTTCGGTACATCAACAGTTACTTCTTTCGTTGAGTCTTCATCCGGTGTTGCAGCTGGTGGACGCACAGGTCTTACGTCTGTCGTTACAGCTGTTCTCTTCCTGCTCTCACTTTTCCTGAGCCCGCTTTTCTTGCTCGTTCCGTCAGCAGCTACAGCTCCGGCTCTTATCTTCGTTGGCTACCTGATGATGAAGTCTGTTGTTAATATCAAGTTCGATGATCCAACAGAAGGTATCCCGGCATTCATTACGATTATGGCAATGCCATTCGCATACTCTATTTCAAAGGGTATCATGTTTGGTATCATTTCTTACGTAATCGCAAAGTGCGCAGGAAAGAAAGTAAAGGACATCCCTGTTATCACATGGATTCTTGCACTTATCTTCCTTGCTGATATCATCTTCGAAGCTGTAAAATAAGACAGTTTTGAGCTGAGAAAGCCGGGGCGTTTTGTTCCGGCTCGTAAAGCCTCGCTGCGGATTGTGGCGGGGCATTTTTTTTGCACGTATCATTTGGGCAAAAAAAAACCGGATGCTTTAGGGCATCCGGCAGAACTTTCATATAAACCTTACTTTTTTAAATCCTGAAGGCTCAGCTTTTCTAGAGCCTTCGGCATTTATAAATGAATGTTTTCATTCGTCTTGCACTTTTTGCTAATTTGTTATGTCCTTAGTATACACGACTTTTTCTATTTGGGAATACTTTTATGATAAAAATTTTGAAAATTTCATAAAATTTTTATGACCGAAAAAAAATATATACTGAAACTCTAAAAAATCCAAAATCTATACGTAACAAAATTATAGTGTAAATGTAATAATACTAAAGTTTTTTTAGTAAAAATGCAGAAAACTACCCTTTCTTTATTGTTTCTTTTTCATCGGTTTTATATAATCGAAGAAAATTCGGCGAGAGCAGCTGGCTGGTGAAAAATCGGGCTTTAAGATTCAAAAACACGTCCGGCTTCGCTAAAAAATATTCTGGAGGTTAGAATGGCTTCAGGAAGACCTGTAATAGCTGTAGAGAAATGTAAGGGTTGCGGTCTTTGCATCCGTGCATGCCCAAAATCCTTGTTGGAGATGTCAAAGCAGACGAACGGTCAGGGTGTGCATTATCCAGTTTGCAACGACGAGTCCAAGTGCATTGCGTGTACGTTCTGCGCGACCATGTGCCCTGACGTGGCAATAG
>JAEEGK010023947.1_pt1 | contig 12690 bp, 10 predicted proteins | sample 8958771 | NCBI WGS metagenome assembly JAEEGK01 (sample SAMN16246547, study PRJNA631951) | gut metagenome | biome: gut microbiome; feature: rumen; material: SC-attached | host: Bos | place: Iran: Karaj | collected 2018-10 | reverse complement strand
GACTTAAATGTTCTATCTATGGTACCGCCTTTTTTTACGTGTCTGAGTTTAACTCTCATAACGGCACCGCCTTTACCCGGTTTATGGTTTTGGAACCATGTTATTTGGTAAGGCTCATTATCAACTAAAATTACCATTCCGTTTCTAAAATCTGCTGTGGAAATCATTTTACTCTCCTATTATTCAATTAAAATTTAATTTAAAGTAATTAAAACATGTCTAATAATTTTATCTAAAAAGCAGATATATTGTCAAATTAAAATGCAATTATAAGTTAGTATTTTGCGGTAGTGAGAACTTTGTATCCGTTTTTGGTTACAAGAACGGTATCTTCTATTCTTACTCCGAATTTTTTGTCCAGATATATTCCGGGTTCTATGGTTATTACCATCGATTCTTTTAAAATGTCTTTTGATTTTGAACCTACGGATGGTGCTTCATGTATATCCAAACCCACACCATGCCCTGTTGTATGTATAAAATTCTTTTCGTATCCGGCAAGTTTGATGGTATCTCTTGCAAACGAATCTATATCACTTGCTTTTATATTTTGTTTTACATTTTCCAGAGCTTTATCATGAGCAAATTTAACTATATCCCATATTTTTCTTTGATATTTGTTTTCTTTTCCTACAAAAAATGTTCTTGTTAAATCGGAACAATAACCGTTATAAATACAGCCCATATCTATTAAAACAATATCGTTTTTCTTTACTTTTCTTTTACCGCTTATATGGTGCGGGTTTGCGGAATTCGGCCCGGATGCCACGATAGTCTTAAAACTTTGTACCACATGCTTTTTTGCAAATTCTTCTTCTATTTTGAAATGAATATCAAGTTCCGTCATTCCGGGGACAACTTTTTTCTTTACCGTTTCAAACACATCCGAAACAATCTCGCAAGCTTTTTTTATGTTTTTTATTTCTTCTTTGTTTTTAATTTTTCTTTTTTCAAGAAGAATATTCCCGTTTGTAACAACCGATATTTTGTTTTCTTTTAGTTTATTATTCAATAACGAAAATAAAGTGTAATCGATATTTGTTGTATCTATATTTAAATTGTTAATTTTATACTTTTTACATATTTCGATAAGTTCATTACTGAAAGAAGATTTTATAACAAAAATTTGTGCTTTATTCTTAAAATGTTGTTTTACTTGTCCGAAAATCATTTGAGAAGTTATTACTATGAACTTATTTTTGCGTATAAGCAACCAAAACCCGTCAAATGTTGCTCCGGTAAGATAAAAAATATTTTTGTTGTTTGTTAAAAGTAAAGCATCAATGTTCATAAAAAGCTCCTAAAATATATTAAAAATTATACTATATTTGCATTATTATTAACAGTAAAAAAGTCTTTAAAAAAAAGTAAGTATATTGTATAATAGTACATATACATATAGTCTATTAGGTTGGTTAAAAAATGATTAAGATTTTAGTTTGTGATGATGAAATTTTTGCAAGAGATGCAATGGCAAAAATCATCAGAAGGAAAGGTTTTGACGTTGTTGTTGCTTCCAACGGGGAAGAATGTATAGATTTGTTTAAGAAAGAAAACCCCGAAGTTGTTTTCTTGGATGTAATGTTGCCCGATTTGGACGGTGACCACATTCATAAATATTTGAAAGAATTGAAACAAGATATAAATGTTTATTATATTACCGGTTCGGATTCTGTTTTTACACGAGAAAATGCAAAGATGGCCGGGGCTAAAGGTTATTTGCAAAAACCGGTAGATATAGATCTTTTGTTTGAAACATTGGATAACATAAAGAAAGATTTCGGAGAACAAAATTGAAAATAAAAAAAATATTGTCAGTCTTGTTAACGTTGTGTTTATTTGTTAATGTTTCTTTTGCTTTCGATCCTTATGCCGATGAAGAAGTAGAAAAAAAATCTTACAAAAAATTATATTACGGTATAGCACTTACCTTATTAGGCGGTTTTCTTGCATATGACGGTTTTTCTTTAGAAAAAGTCGACGCTTCCAAACCGAATGTGGATTTTCTTTCGGTCTCTCACTCCGAATGGGTACAATTAACAGGTGATAAAGAAGAAGAAAGTGATGATGAAGCAGAAAGTAATGACAAAGCAGAAAGTAATGACAAAACAAAACCGAGATATCAACTAAGATCAGGAATTTCACTGAATAACGTTCCAGGTATAAAGTATTATAATAAAGATGGTACCAGAATTGTTGATTATAGCGTATATGAAGTAAAGAAAAATTCAGATGTTAATTTAGATGATAATACTAATACGGGATTAAACGAACAAGAACCTCCCTATGATCCCGCGGATTATGATCGATACACAGTAGAACCAAATATTTTATATAACAACGGTAATGTGGATTTAAGAGACATTACAATAGAAGTCAGGTACAAATTTAGTGATGGATACATCGGAACATTTAAGAAAATAGATGAAGATGGTAACTATATTTTGAATGAAGAAACCGGAGAGCCGGAAATAGTTGTAGTACATACGGATAAAAACGGTCATTACTCTTATGAAGACGAACAAGGAAATATGCATTCCGGTTATGTGGAAAATCAGGCATACCATACGGCAGAAATAAAAGCAGGCACGATAGATTATTATAATGAGAAAGATAAAGCTATTGAGATAAAAGACGGTGATGAAAGAGTTAAAGTGTATGAAAACCTGGAATTAAAAAAAGGAGCATCTCTAACCTGGCAAGATGTTTGGGAATATACAACAGACAGAGAAGATTCTCCGGCAGATGCGAACAGAGCAAATCATTTTTATGATCCGATAAACGAAGATCCGGATAAAAAATATGATCCGGGTACGAATGGCCTTAACTTAGGAAAAAACTCCACTGTTATTATGGAAGTCAGAGTAAAATTAAAAAAGAATCAGCAATATACACCGATATACGAAACAAAGCATAAAAGCGATTTGGAAGGTGTTGCCGGTATGTTTATCGGAATTGCAGGGCTTTATTTTATAATTGATCATTTTTTTGATATGCATAAATTTAATGCTTATGCCAAAAGACATCATTTGAATTTGAAAATTGCAACCGCTGCTAACCAATATAAACTGATGTTACAAAAAAGGATATAAAGAAGAAAATATGGGAGTATGATGAAAAAAACAGTTCTGCTTTTTACGGCGTTGATAGTTTTTTCTTCAATTTGTTTTGCCGTTCCGTCTCAACCTACAGACAATTCTTCTTTCAGTATTTCCGTTCCTTCGCACTCTATGCCACCGGATCCTACTTTTATAACTTCAAATGTTTCTAAGCCGTATCCTACAAACAAATTTTTTAATTCGGTAATAAAAAATCCGACGTACAATAACAACTATTCATTAAATATGTACACATATCCGCAAGTTGTGAGAGCGGAAGCTACCGGACTTTTAATAGAGTATCCGGAAGTGAAATACCATAACGATAAAATAGTATATAAAGATTTTACTTCCGGCTATAACGAATGGGGATATTGGGAAGACGGTGGAGACAGATATGCAAACACTATAGCGGTTTCTATTTCCACAACAGTTTCAAATGGGTACACTATAACATTTCCTTCGACAAAATTAGACGGATATTCCGATTTTGCCGCAACGATAAAATGGGAACAAGAAGAAGAGGATAATTATTGGATGAGATCAACGATAGTTCAAGGTTCTCCTTTTTCTTACTACGAATTTTGTGAAGGAGTTTATCCTTCTATAGGATTTCCTTATGAGTGGGGCAATTATTGGGACGGGTCTACTCCCGGTTATACTTTATATAATGCAAAAACAGGAGAACAAATAAGAGAAACGGATTTGGAATATATTTCGGACGCTATGATTTTGCATGTTCATCTTGCAACAAAAGATTTGTATTACGGAATATTTGTTCCTGCAGGAACAAAATTTGTTCAAGACAGTAACAATTTAAGAGGCGGAACAAATTATTTCCCATGGGTTAGAATCGTGATTAGTTTTTCCGGCAGTGAAAGATATATGTCAACAGCTCTTCTTCCTTCTGCAAATTTGGAAGAGGCCGTTGAAGATGTAAGTACTTATTACAAATATGCATACAATTTTGTTACCGATACAAAGGTAAATTGGGAAGTTTTATCATCCGATTATTCTTCAAAAACAACTTTTGATATAACAACTATCAAAAAAAGAACAGATATTGAAGGACAACAAGACGGAACGATTTTTTGTTTATATCCTCACCAATACAACAATTTATGTTCAACAACGGATATTATGAGTAACAAAACTTTCAACACTTTAAGAGGTATCTTAAAGGTTGCAAAAGGAAGCAGTTTTTCAACCAGAGTTGGTTTTAAAGGGATAGTTCCTTTTTTTCAGTATGATTTAACCGATATAGAAACAGATTTAGCAGATTATTTGGAAACGGATGCTGCGGCAATATCCGTAAGCGGAGTTTCCGGTAACCCTTACAGAGCAGGCAAAATTATTGCAAAACTTGCAAATTTATTACCTATAGCGGACAACTTAAAAGATGATATGACCAAAAAAAGTATTACAATTAAACTGAAAGCTTTACTTACGGATTGGTTGACTTTTTCCGGTACCGAACAAAGCAAATATTTTGCATACGATGAAACATGGGGCGGACTTGAAGGAATAAAAGATGATGAATTTTATTCATTTAGGTACAACGATCATCATTTTCATTTCGGATACTTTATTTATGCCGCAGCGATTCTCGCGATGTATGATACGGATTTTGCAAACGACTACGGACAAATGGTAAATCTTTTAATAAAAGATATTGCCAATACAACAAGAAACGATTTGAATTTTCCTTTTATGAGACATTTTGATTTTTACGAATCTCACAGTTGGGCAAACGGTATGGGCGGACAGGATAATGGCGGTATAGATCAAGAATCTTCTTCGGAAGCGATGAATGCATGGAGCGCAATATTTCTATGGGGGCTTGCAACAAATAATGACGAATATAAAAAATTGGGTGCATATTTATATTCCAACGAATATGAAGGTATAAAATATTATTATTTTGACATAGATAAAAATATATTGAAAGATTCATATGAACATAATTCCGTAGGAAGACTTTTTGCAGGAAGTATTTCATATGATTTATTTTTTTATCCTATGGTTCCGCAAACAATAAAGGGAATACAAGTTTTACCAATGACTCCGGCAATGACATATTTTGCTTACGACAAAACATATTTGGAAGACTTTTATGAAGATTGTGTAGAAGATGAAAGATCAACACCGGAATTATGGTACGATATTTGGGCAAGACTTGTTTCTCTGTATGATCCGGGAACAGCAATAGATAATTTCGAAGAAAATAAAGAAAGTGAACCGGATGATGGCGGTACGAGAAGTTTTACTTATCATTTCATAAACTTTTTCGACAAACACGGAACGCCCGATTTCGATAAAAACACAAAATATACCGCTGATGTTCCAAGCTATATAGTGTTAAATGATAACGGAACAAAAACATATTGTGCATATAATCCGGATAAAACAAGAAAATATATTCATTTTTATTCAAACGGAGCGGATTTAGGGTATTTAACCGTAAAAGGAAAATCATTCGCTTTAACACAAGAATTGTCTCAAGATACACCTTCACAAACAATTATGGTATATCCTGTTCCCTACAAACCTAACAGTAGCGGAAGATATGGCGGAGATGGAATATATTTTTCCGGTGTTGATGAAGGTTCGAACATACAAATATTCAATATTGCCGGTGAAAAAGTCTTTGAGACAACGGTTGAAGAAACGGACGAATTCTTGTGGAATGTTAAAAATAATGCAGGCAATAATATTTCTTCGGGGATATATTTTTATTATATAAAAACATCTGGGGGTAAAAAAGTTAAAGGAAAACTTGCCGTAGAAAGGTAGTTCTTAACTAAAATAAAGATATGAAAAATATTATTATAAGGTGGTCTGTTTTTTTTGTTTGTTTATTTGTTGTTTGTTTTGTTATAAATAAAAAGGTTCATGCAATTGCTCAGGCAAATTTGCAGTCTGCAATGGTTTTAACTCTTCCGCAATATACACAACAAGAACTTATCAGTGATGTTCAGGCAAGAATGAAGTATTTGCTTACAAGAACAAAAGGTGTAAAATTTCTTATACATAAAGTAAAAAGAGGAGAAAATCTTTGGGGGATAGCAAAAAAACACGGGTATTCCGTCCATACGGTAATAGGTTGTAATCCTCAAATGAAAACATACAATGTCAGTACAAACGAAAAATTGTTAATGCCTTCCATAGGAGGAAGTCTTCATCCCGTAAGCAAAACCGATACATGGCAATCCATAGCGGAAAAATACAATATCGAAGAGTCGGTATTAAAAGAAACAAATTACAATGTTCAGGATTTAACAAGCGAACCGTATATTTTTATCCCGGGCAAGAAACCGGCCGTTGATTTGTTGAATGAATCTATGCAGGAAAAATATGCTTTAAGAGATTTGTTCAGGTCTCCTCTTGCAGGAAGACTTTCAAGTACATTCGGAACAAGAAGACATCCGATAACCGGTAAAGTAAGTAAACACGGCGGAATAGATATTGCTGTAAAAACCGGAACTTTGGTAGGTGCCGCGGCTGATGGAATAGTTACTGTTGCAAGTACTAATGTCGGTCATTACGGAACAGCTGTTTTTATTGATCATCAAAACGGATATATAACTCATTACGGACATTTATCTAAAATTCTTGTAAGAGTAGGGCAAAAAGTTAAAGCCGGTCAAATTATAGCCAAAAGCGGTTCTACCGGAAGATCTACCGGACCGCACTTACATTTTACCGTGAAGAAAAACGGTGTCAGCTTAGATCCGCTAAAGTTTTTATGGTAACGAAACAGAGGAATAGAAGGATAAAAGAATAGATATACGGAAAAAGGCAAAAATTTTTGTCTTTTCTATACCTCCGTTCATCCATACCTCTATACATCTGTTTTTATTTCGTTAAATTTTCGAGAATTAAGTTTTTTACCTGGTCGGTAACATTTCGTTTAGGTGAAGCAAAAACGGTTTTTATTATTAAATCTGCGGTCAATTCTTTAGCTTTCAAAAATTTGGTATATCTGTTGCTGTTTTTTAAATCAAGTCCGCTTATATCAGTAGAATCCGTAAAGACCGCAAACGTTTGTATAAAAGGTCTGTAAAATTCGTCACGGATATTAAAATTATTTTCTTTCAATATCTTTTCTATTTTTTTGCTTACCTGTTTAAATTGATTATCCGTTTGTTCAAAAAGATTTCTTCGCTTTTCCGACAATATTTCTTTTCCGTCAATTATAATTTTTGTATCTTCGTTTGCGCTTCCTATAAGTTTGGCATTAGGAAAATATTTTGTCTCAAAAATTAAAACGGTAAACGGTAAAGGCGGTTTTGTAAAAGCTATAACATCTATTTCCTGCCCAAAAACAGTAACATTTTTTTTAGGAGATAAAATAACTTTGTTGAACAGGGATACTTTATTAAAAATTTCTTCTTCGAACATTCTTCCGGCACCGACTTGAGCTTGTTGTTTGTTGTCTAACATGGAAGATAAAAGAGTATTTTGCGACTGTAAATCTTGAACGGTTTTGTTTAAAGAGTTTTCTTGAGCTCTTAAAGCTTTTCTTACTTTTACTATTAACTCCGTTTCGGTAACGGGTTTAGACATAAAATCAAAAATCATGTCACCGGCAACTTCCGTTACCGATTCTCCGTAAGTTTTTTCCATTGCCGATAACAAAATTACTTGTACCGAAGGAGCGGTTTGTTTAATGAAAGGTAAAATATCTATTCCGGTTTCACCTACGCCGAAATGAATATCCAAAATTAACAAATTTATTGTGTTGGGATTGTTAAGCAAAAACTTCTTTATTTCCAAAGTCGCAGAAAATTGTTTTACTTCAACATTATCGAAATGTTTAAGTATGGTTCTTTCGAGAGCATTTCTTATGTTTGAATCATCATCGGTTAAAGCTATAATTTTCTTCTCCATTGGTTCTCCTTAAATTTTATATACAGGTATCGAAATATTTGTTTTCAACCCTTTTTCATTATTATCTGTAACATTTACGGCATTTATTTTACCGTTTAATACGGAAACGAAATAGGCGGTATGAATAGTTCCTTCGCCGAGTCTTTTACCCTTTGAACTTTCAACTTGCTCTTTATAAAGCTTTTGTAATTTTATTTCGTCTACTCCGCCGGCATTGTCTACAACCGATATTATCAAATTTTTTGAATCTTGAGACAACTTTAATGAGATATTTAATTTAGCAACAAACTTGTCGTCAAGTAACAACTTTTGTAAGGCAAATATGGAATTGTCCAGGATATTATTTATTGCAATAAAAATTAATCTGTTTGTATAACAATAAAAAGAGTCTATATCATCATTAAATTTATCAAAGGTAATTTTTATGTAAGGGGCTAATTTTAAATTATAAAATTCTATTTGATTTTCTATTTGTTCTTGAATATAAGAAATTGTATTTTTAGATAATTTTCCCGTTCCCAACTCTTCAATATGTTCTCTTGTGTTTTTTTGGTTTTCCAAAATTGCATCTTTATAAGGTTTTACTATTTTTTCATACACTTCCGACAGTAAATCGTTAAATCCTGTTTTTGTTTTTTCCAATTCGTTTATTAAATCGTGTCTGCTGCTTCTTAACAGTTCAACGGTATCCTGTGACCAGTTGAGTTCCAAAGCTTGAAGTTTTTGCCTTTGTGTATCAAAAGAGTCTGAAACTTCCGTTATGGTTTGTTTTTTTATAAGTTCATTTTCGAGAGTGATATCTCTTGTCATATTATTATTATGTTTATCTATAAGAATAAATGTTGCAAGAAGAATTATAAGCCATAAAAAGTTGCTTACATTTGCCGGCGAAACGGAATTTGTTTGATAGTATCTTATCGGTGTTATTCCCGTTAAGTTTATAATAATAGATATGTATATAAGGACTACAATTGTTGATATAAAAAACAATGTTAACATGAAACTTGCTATATCGGAATCGAACTCTTTTTTGTTTAAAATGTTTCTTTGTAAATAACTAAAATCAAAAGAATTTTTCTTTACGGGGATAATTATTTTTAAAAACAAAAAAAGAATTATTATAATAAGCGGAATAGAAATCATTTCCAGAAAAATAAAACCTTGGCTGGAATTAACGGAAATATCCGTCATAATTGTTGTTAATATTGTGTTTGAAACAGTTTTTACGGTAGTGATATAAATGTAGCCCGTAATAACAAAAATTATAAACTCCACAATGGAAATGTTCGACATACAAATTTTAAACCAAGAAATATTATTCTTTTTTATTTTTTGTTGATAATGTTGAGTAAACATGGTAGTGTTATACTTTAAGATTGTCATTGAAATAAAAGAGCCTATAAATACGGTAACTATAATGTTTGGAATTTCTATAAATGTTTCGGCTATATAGTTCGCTACTATAGATAAAGGTCCTGAATTATCTATAAGAAAAATGTTTCTGAACAGTTCCGTAAAATAAATGGAGTAAGGTTGTTTAAATATAGCATCATGAAAAATTACATTTTTTATTATTGATGAAGGTATTGCTATTATAAGACCCGCTGCTATTGCCGCAAACAAAATAAATTTTATAACTATAAAAAAGGTTTGTTTAAAAGAATTTTTATTTTTGCTTTTTGTGTTGAATATAGTTAAATTTCCGGTTTCGGCAAGCCAACCCCAAACCAGGGCACCTGTCATATTTATTACCGCCAAATAAATAAAATGCGGTGAAGTAATGTTTGACAAAACTATCGGTGTTGCGATTGCGGCAATTAATGCCCAAACAGTTCCGAGTGTCATCGCAACTACAAACGTTCCTACCATATCAAAAGTTAGGAATCTGTAACTGTTTTCGTATACGAAACTGTGTCCTGCCCAATTTAACAACACGGCAAAACAAGTTATAAGTATATGAAATCTTTTTTTATAAAAAGAATCATATATATCGGAGAATGCATTTTTAATGCTCATATTAATATAATAGGAATAAAATGAAATTTTTGCAAGATATTTTTACAATGTATAAAAATTTGACAAACTTCTTAAGATTGTTGTATAATACCAAAACAAGTTTTTGGCTTTGGGAATGTGGTGTAGCCTGGTTTAACACACTGCCCTGTCAAGGCAGAGACCGCGGGTTCAAATCCCGTCGTTCCCGCCAAAAACAAGAATAAAAGTCCTTCCTTACTCGGAAAGGGCTTATTTTTTTTGGTGATGATATGAAATTTGACAAATTTACTAATGTAGCTGTTGAAAGTGCATATAAAGGTGCTGAAGTTTTATTAAAATATTTCAATAGCATAAAGAAAATTGAATATAAAGGCAGAATAGATCCCGTAACAATAGCAGACAAAACTTCGCAAAAAGCAATAGTCAATAATATAAAACAATATTTTCCTTTACATAATATTATTGCCGAAGAACAAGATTCAACTTTAGCACAAAACAGTAACGATTATTGTTGGATTATAGACCCGTTGGACGGAACCGTAAACTATGTTCACGGTGTTCCTACTTTTGCAATTTCCATAGGATTAAAATATAAAAATGAAATAATATCTGGAGTAATATATGCTCCTGCTTTAAAAGAAATGTTTGTTGCACAAAAAGGAAAAGGTGCATATTTAAACAATAAAAAAATTACAGTTTCTAAAATAAAAGAAATGGTTAGAGCTTTACCGGTAACGGGGTTTCCTTACTATGTAAAAGAAAATCCTGACAGAGTAATAAAAAATTTTAAAAATATAATGCTTGAAACACAAGGTTTAAGAAGGTTCGGTGCCGCATCAATAGATTTAGCTTATGTTGCCTGCGGAAGATTTGATTTCTTTTGGGAAGAAGGATTAAAACCTTGGGATGTGGCTGCCGGAATTGTTATATTAAAAGAAGCGGGCGGTAAAATAACAGATTTCTATGGAGATAAAGATTATCTCTTTGGTAAAACAATAGTTGCTTCAAACAAAGTATTACATAAAGATATATTAAAGGTCTTAAATGAAACAGGAAAAAGTAAATAAGATAATAAAAATACTTGATAAAGAGTATGGTGATGTTGATATTGCACTAAACTTTTCGAATGTGTTTGAACTTATGGTTGCAACTATTCTTTCTGCACAATGTACGGATAAAAGAGTGAATATTGTTACTTCCACGCTATTTAAAAAGTATAAAACGATAAAAGATTATGCAAAAGCAGACTTAAAAGAATTTGAAAACGATATAAAGTCTACCGGCTTTTACAGAAACAAAGCAAAAAATATTATAGAAACAGCAAACATAGTATTAAATAAGTTTAACGGTGTTGTTCCTAAAACTATGGAAGAACTTATAACACTTAAAGGTGTAGCAAGAAAAACAGCAAACATAGTTTTAGGCAGCGGATACGGAATAAATGTCGGTATTGCCGTTGATACACATGTTATAAGGTTAACAAATCTTATAGGATTATCAAAAAGTTCAGATCCTAAAAAAATAGAACAAGATTTAATGAAAATTATTCCTAAAAAAAATTGGAAAAATATATCTTTCGAAATACAAACATTAGGCAGAAGAGTTTGTATAGCAAGAAGACCGAAATGTGATATTTGTCCTATAAAACATTTATGTAATCATTACAAAAAGAAATAATAAAAATATGTCTATAGAAAAAGTAAAACAATATTTTAAACAGTTTTCAATAGAAAATAAAATAAAGGAGTTTGATGTATCAAGTGCAACTGTAGAACTTGCCGCTAAAGCGTTGAATTGCGAGCCTTGCAGAATTGCAAAATCTCTTTCTTTTAAAATTGGTGATAACAAAGCTGTTATTGTTGTTGCTGCGGGTGATGTTAGAGTAGATAATAAAAAGTTTAAAAGTTTTTTTCAAAAGAAATTAAAAATGTTGTCTTGTGACGAAGTAAAAAATTTTACCGGACATGAAATTGGTGGTGTATGTCCGTTTGCAGTAAACGATGGTGTGTATGTGTATCTTGATGTTTCTCTTAAACGATTTGATACTGTTTTTCCGGCATGCGGAAGTTCTAACAGTGCAATAGAAATGAATATGGAAGAGCTTGAAAAATATTCATCAAATTTTAAACAATGGATTGATGTTTGTAGTCAACCGAAATAATCAAAATAAATTTAGTCTTTAGATAGAAAAAGCGAGAAGAAATTTATTCTTCTCGCTTTTTTATTCAATAAATAAATCGTTTTACAATTTATTAGATTAATCCGTGAGCCAACATTGCTGTTGCAACTTTTTTGAAACCTGCAATATTTGCACCGTTAACCATATTGCCCGGTGTTCCGTATTCTTCTGCAGCTTCTTTAGCATTTTTGTGAATGTTGATCATAATTTGATGTAATTTGTTATCAACTTCTTCAAATGTCCAAGAAAGTCTTTGAGAATTTTGTGCCATTTCAAGACCTGATGTTGCAACTCCGCCTGCATTGGATGCTTTACCCGGAGCATATGCTATTTTTGCATTTATGAATGCTTCAACTGCATCCGGTGTTGAAGGCATATTAGCACCTTCTACAACTGCAATTACACCGTTTTTCAAAAGTGTCTTTGCTGCTTCACCGTCAAGCTCGTTTTGTGTTGCACATGGTAATGCGATATCGCATTTTATTGTCCAAATACCTTTACAACCTTCCGTATAAACTGCACCTTTCT
>JAEEGK010023941.1_pt1 | contig 12692 bp, 10 predicted proteins | sample 8958771 | NCBI WGS metagenome assembly JAEEGK01 (sample SAMN16246547, study PRJNA631951) | gut metagenome | biome: gut microbiome; feature: rumen; material: SC-attached | host: Bos | place: Iran: Karaj | collected 2018-10 | reverse complement strand
ATTTTGTTTATGTTCTTCAATAAATTCATAAACTTTTTGATTTTCATTTTTATAAAATAAAAAAAATATGAAGAATTATCACCAAAAATATTTTGAATAAAATTTTTATTTTATCTTTTATTAAATAAAAGTAAATCAAAATTTTTATATTTTGTTCATAAAAAAAGACTTTGTGTTCTTCAATATTATCTTCATCAAATAATTTTTGATTAGGAGAAAATAAATAAGTGAAAATTTCTTATCTTTGGTACATTTAATTTCATAAATAATATATAAATTAAATTTTTTATTTAAACCATTTTTTTTCTAAATCTTTCAAAATATTTTCTTCATCATATTCATATGAAAAATTATCAATAACAAATAAGGGATAATTTATAGGAAAATCATTAATATACATTTTAATTATAGGTATCAAATGAATAATTAATTCTTTTGATAAACAATTTCCATAAATTAAATTGGTCAAACAGTGAAAGACATTAATTATTAGTTATTTCTTTAATTTAATTTAAATAATTTTTCTCATAATTTTATATTAACAATTATAAAAGGATTATAATCACCATTAAATTGATTATAATTACCTAAAATCATTTTAATGATTTACCAATTCCTTTTCCTCCAAAAAATTTTAATTTAACATATGAATAATTATTTATTTTATGATATTAAAAAAGTCTAAATTTTCTCGTTGTATCTCTATTTGTTTTATAAAAAATTGAATTATCTTGAAAATGGTATTTTTCATAATACAAAATTCACTTATATTATATTCTATCAAAAGTATGAATTCTTTTCAAATCTTCTTTTTCATTTTCAATTGAAGAAAATATAAAAGGTAATTTATTGTTTATTTTATCTTCCAAAATTGATTCAAGTGTAATAATTTTATTTTTCTCAATTTTTTATCAAAGGGAAAATTTAATATTTCTGTTTTTGTTTATAATATCTTCTAAATTCCACAAGGATTTTTTATTTTTTCTACTTCACTTATATAATCTTTAAAATCTTTTATTTTTGTTATTATTATTTTCATCTTCAACATTTGATTTTGAAAGAGCTTTAGAATATGATGGTGAATTAATATTTATTCCAAAACCAATCCAAAAAGAATCATATATACCAAGTTTATTCTTAATAAAGGAAGTAAAAAAAATAAGTGATAACTTCCTAATATTCTTCCACGGAAATTGAGAAGATATATTTGAGGCTCGAAATATATGTGAAAAACTAAAAGAAAAATTAAAAATGAATATATTAATAGTAGAATATCAAAGTTATTCAATTTATAATTATGAAACAAATTCAAATAAAATATTAGAAAATAGTTTAATTGTCTTTGATTTTTTTAAAGTAAAATTAATAGCTTATAAAGAAATTAAATTTATATTTGGAAAATCAATTGGAAGTTCTCTAGTAATTTATTAATCTAATAAAAGAAAACAAGGAGCCTTATTTTATGTTTCTGGATTTACTCTATAAAAGAAGCAGCTATAGAAGTTTAGTTGGTAATATATTACAAATATTAGTTAGTGCTAGATTCCCTTCTATTTAATAAACTAAAGATGTTACTTGTCCTATTCTATTTATTTATGGATAAAAAGATAAATTAATTCCTTTTGAATATTCTTTAAAATTAAATGAAAATTGTAAATGTCCTTATGAAATTTTGTTATCTGAAAATATGATAAATAATGAATTTATGAAAAAGATACATTAGAACCTATTAAAAATTTTTTAAGTAAACATAGTTGAATAAAAACTGATTTAAATAGTCATATTAGTATTCCTCATGGTTTATTTGAAATGCCTATTGTTATTAAAAATAATATAAAAAAACAAATTAATTAAGTGAAAATGCTTTTATAGCTTGTTTTAGAAATAATAATAACGAATAATTTTTATATTATTTATATATTTTTTGTTTTATTAATACTAAATATAAAAAAATAAAATAAATAAAAACAGATATTATTAAATAAAAAAACCAATTTATTTACTTTCATTTTTCTCAGCCATTTCAATAACCTTAGTACCAGTATCATTAATAACATTATTTCCTAAATTTTTCCTAATAACATTATTATTACTTTCATAAGCTGTAGAACTACTTCCATAAACTCCTGCTTTTATTTTATTATTAGTATTAAAAGAAGAATCACTTTTATTTTTTTCTAAATCTTTTTTATTGAAATTATCATTAAATTCATCACCTAATTCATTAACAGGCCAAGTTAATCCATCTCCTTTAGGATAACCTGAATCATTAATGAAAGGAATAAACCAAAATAATTTATCACTTCCCATAACTTGTTCCCAATTTTCTTTTAAAGATAAATTAAATTTATTTTTCTTTTCAAATTCGGGGTCTAAAGTTTCTATTGTAGTACAATTTTTAAAAACTAATTTTAAATGAAATTTAAAAAATTCAAAATCTAAATAAGTTAAAGTTAATGTAATTCCATGATTTAAAAGAATAAAAAAATGATAAAGAATAAATAAAATTTTTCCTGAAAATCTATTTTTATATAATTTCAAAATACTATTATAAGTATGAGGAATATAGATAATATCTAAATAAAGAACAGATAAAAAAAAGTAAAAAAGTAATTGAATAAAAAATTTTCTATTATAAAATCCAATACAATTATTAACCCAAGGACAATGATGATCCATATTTAAAACACAAGTATTACAAATTGAACAATGATGAGCTCTATCAGGTTTAAAAACTTGACAAAGTAAACAATATCTTTTTTTCTTATAATCTTGATCACCAATATAAAATCCCCAATATAATGGGATTGATCCTGGATTTGTTCTTGAAGTTAAATAAAATGAACTTATTAATAATATAAATACTATATGAAAGAAAAATAATCTAATTATTGAAAATGACATTGATGATACTATTTAATTAAAAATGTATTTTATTTTTGTTCTTACTTTTTATATTGTTTATTTCTATTATAAATACATATGAAATATATTGTTCTATTATTACAAAAAGTACACCGAAAATTAATATATGACCATAATAACTTTTTTTTTCTTTTTTTATTTGGTCTTTTATTTGATCTTGTTGATTTATTTTGTCTTGTTGGGAATTTGAAGTTCTTGGCTGACTTAATAAATTTGATTGAAGTGGATGTGTTCTATTTGAATTGTCATGTTTATGGGATATTATTTCTCTATTATTATTTGCATTTGTATCTCTTTCTTCTATGAGATTATTCATTATTTTTTTTTATTTAATTAAATTTAATTTATAAAAAATATTATGGAATTTTTTTAAAATAAATTATTAAGTCATTTATAAGTAATTCATCTATTCAAGAGTTAAAAATATAATTTATTTGTTTTTCATTTTTTTTAATGTTAATTACATATTTTCATAAACTAGTTTCAATTTTAAATGATATTAATATTTTATTTTAATATTTTTTATCTAAATTTTCTGAATTATTGTTTTTTTTTAAAATTTTTTTTTTCTTTATTATTTTTTTTAGTAATTATTATTTAAATGAAAGTTTATATTTTTTTCTTATCTTTTTGTTTTTTTAAATGTGTAAATATAAATGAAAATAAAAATCAAAGAAATGTTCCTAATAAAAAAGATTGTTTAGCTATGGAAGAATGTCATCAATGTACTTTTATTGAATTAAAAAATAATGATGAATGTCAACTTACAGGTTATAAAAAAAGATTTCATTGTATTTTTGAAAATTCAGAAGAAACTTATTACAGTGAATCTTGTAATGAAAATATTAAAATAAATTCAGTTTATTATTTTTTTTTCTTTTGTGCTATTTTAGGAATTGTTACTTATGTTTTACAAAAAAATCAAAAGGAATCTGCTATTAAAAATGTTATGATAAAATTATCTATATTTAAAGACAAATAAATAAAAAAATTAATTTTAAAAAACAAATAATATTTTATATAGATTATATGTTTTTAGACAATTTTTTTTGTTTTTTTTTAACTAAATTTATTGTTTTAGTAAATGTCAAATTGAAATTTAGCAAATTTTCATTTCTTTTTCCCCAAACAACTTTAAAATTTACTTCTGACTTTAATTTAATTTATTTTTTATATTTAGATATAAAAAAAACAAAATAAGAATAAAGGATGATTAACTAAGATTTAAAAAATATACTTTTAATTTTTTATTTTAGATAAATTTTGGTATTCTATATTATGAATAATGAATTTATTTTGGAAAGATTATGTATTTCCTATTGAAAAGAAGAAAAAATTATTCAAACAATAAAAAATAATATTTATTTTTTTATTTTTAAATTTTATCTTTTTTATTATTTTTTTATTGAAATATTTGAACAAATTATATTTTATTTTTTATTACTTTATTGTAAAAAATAATAATATTTCTATTTAATAATAGATAATTAAATATTTTTTCTTTTTAAAAATTTAAAAAATGGAAAATGAACAATATATAAATCAAGAAATAAAAACTTTGATAGAAATTCCATTATTAAAATGGGGAAATTTTATAAAAGGATGGGAAAGAGTACTTTTAATTTTAGATGAATACTCAATTAGAATTATGTCATTAAAAACATCAGGATTAAAAAAGGAAAATAAAGTAACAACTTTGAGTTTACATAATATTAATATAATGGAAGACAATAAAAAGAAACAATTTCAAATAATAACTAGTAATAAGAAAATGACTTTTAAAGCAGAAAATGAAAAAGATAAATTTGTTTTTATTGATAAAGTTAATTTAGCAAAAAAAAATTTATTAGAACGTAAAGATTCTTTAATAAGTAGAACAAATTCACTTTTAGATAATGATGATACAAGTGAAAAAGTAATTATAAATTTAGATAAAATGAATAAAATATTAAATCGAATAAAAGAAATAAATGAAAACATACTTCAAATTCAAATGTTAGAAAGTGAAATAAAAAATAAATCAAGAGAAAAATTTCGTTCTTATGTTTCAAATATAATTTACATTGGTGATACTTTAAAGAAAAAATTAGATGAAATAATAAAAAATCATTCTCAAAATTTAATTTTACAAAATAAAAATAATTTATTGTTAATAAATCAAAATAAAAATATATTAGAGAATTTTGAAAAAGAAAAAAAAGAAAATAATGAAAGTTATTCTTCAAGTGAAGAAATAGATGAAAATTATGATAAAGAAAGATTAGAAGAAATAAAATCAGTTAAAGAAATATTAAATTCAAGTATAATGAAAATATCAACATTTAAAAAAAATTTAAGTTCAACAATTTCAGATTTTTCTGATTTAAATTATAATTTCAAAAGAAACATTCTTCCAATTGAATTAAAGTGTCCAGAAACAATGGTAAAAGATTTTGTTAAAACATTTACTTCTAAAAATACATCTCTTCCAATATTATATAATGAACCAATATCAATGTTACAAAAACAATGTGAAAAATTTTATTATTCAAATTTATTAACAAAAGCTTCAAATGAATCAATATCAAAAGAATTAAAAATATGTTATTTAATAGGTTTTATTTGTGCAGAATTATCATTAAATATAAATAGATATTTAAAACCTTTTAATCCTATTTTAGGAGAAACTTTTGAATTTTTTGATAATGAAAGACAATTCAGATTTTTTTCAGAACAAGTTTCTCATAATCCAATAATAACTGCATATATGTGTGAAAGTAAAGATTTTGTATATTTTGGTGATACAAGAATGAAAAATAGTTTAAAAGTTTTTAAAGGAGCTATGGAAATTTTATTTACTAATAAAACACATATTTTATTTAAAAACACTCAAGATAAATTTGTTTTTAATAAACCAAAAGTTTATTTAAGTGGAATTTTTAATGGAATTCCTAAATATGATTATGAAGGAGAAGTTGTTATTGAATATGTTAATAATAATAAAATTAAAGGAGTTTTTAACTTTTTAGAAGGGAAAAATAAAAAAAATAATGAATATATTGTTGATGGTGTTATTTATAATGATAATAAAATTATTTATAAAGTTAAAGGAAATTGGAATGATAGAATATTTTATTATAATGAAGGAAATGAAAATGAAGAAATTGAAATTTGGAAAATTAATAAAGATGAAAAATATTTAAATAATACTTTTAAAGATTATAATCTTCCTTCTTATTCTTTAAATTTGAATTTTATTAATGATGATTTAAAAAAAATTTTACCTAAAAGTGATTCAAGATTAAGACCTGATCAAAGAGAATATGAATTAGGTAATATTGAGCAAGCTACGAAATTAAGACATATTATTGAAGATAATCAAAGAAGTAGACATAGAAATTTTGAAGAAAAAAAAATTGTTTATGAACCTTTTTATTTTAATAATATTTTTAATGAAAATAGTAATGATTTTGTTTATGTTTATAAAGGAGGATATTTTGAACAAAGAAATTTAAATGAATATAAAAATGATAAAGAAGATATTTTTAATGTAAATAAGGAAAATTAAATGTTAAAAAGAGGATTTTAGTTTTTTTAAATTATAAAAATTAAATTTGTATTTATATATATTAGATAATTAGTAAAAATTAATATATAATAAAAATATTTTATTATTAGTTTTAAATTCTACATTTTTTTTATTGTTATTATGAATTATTTATTGGAAAAATATGTTTGATTTTTTTTCAACATTTAGAATAGCTTTTACATCTTCTTCAAGAGATTTTTTTTATATTTTTCAAAATTTAAAACCTTATAATTTTTTAATATTCTCTATTTAATTATTTTTCTTTTTATTTTCTCTTTTTTTTAAACCGTTTATTTTTCTATAATTTTATCATTGTTATTTACTTGTAATTTTAAGTTTATCTTATATGTAATGATATTAATATATTTCTTTTTGATTTAATCTTAAATTTTGTGTTTCATATAACCTTTTTATTTTTTCTAACCTATTATAAAAATATTTATATTTTCTAAACATTAATTTCATTTATAAAATATAAAACATTATAACTTTTATTTTTTGAGAAGTGGATGTTGTTTGTTAATAATTTCAGATTTTTCTTTTAATAATCTTAAAAAACCTTTTGACCTATAAAATAATTTATTAAATATTTTAAAAATAATTCAAACTTTAAAATAATTAATTTTCAATAAATTTATATTTAGTATTTCAAAAAATCTAAAAATTTTATTCTCTAAAATTAATTATTTAAGAAAAAAATTAAAGAATTATCCTTTTTGAATCTTAAAATTTAATAATACCTTATGAACAAAATTATTCAGAAAAAATTAATTTTAAAATAATTAATGGAACCTTGTGAAAATTCGAATTTTCAATTTAAATTCTCAAATAAAAAAAATTCTCAAATTGAAAATTCTATAAATAATAAAAACCACTTTATAATTGTAACTCAAAAACATTTAGAAGAAGAAGAAAATAAATTATTAATAATAGACAAAGAAACAAATAAAAAAATGTATAAATGTCCATTTAAATGCGGAAAAATATTTAAAGAAAGAGGAAATTTAAGAGTTCATATAAGAACACATACAGGAGAAAGACCATTTACATGTAATAATTGTAATAAAACATTTATAAGTAAAGGAAAATTAAATTATCATATAGAAGAATATCATTCAAATTTAAAAGAATATATTTGTCCATATGAAAATTGCAATAAAAAATATATAAATTTAGAAAGATATAAAATTCATTTAAGAATTCATACTGGGGAAAAACCTTATAAATGTAATTTTCCAAATTGTAATAAAAGTTTTAATGAAAAAGGAAATTTAAAAACTCATTATAGAATTCATACTGGAGAAAAACCTTTTAAATGTAATTATCCTAATTGTAATGCTGCTTTTAAAGCTAAAGGACATTTAAATGCTCATATGAAAACTCATAATAAAATTAAAAATTTTAAATGTAAAATTTGTGGTTCTTGTTTTTCAAGGTCTAATACTTTGAAAAAACATTATAAAATTCATTTGAATAAAGATATTTGTAAATGTTTTTACCCAAATTGTAATTTTCAATTCAGTGATGTTGATAAATTATTGCTTCATTTAGAAGAACATTTAAATTTTATTTATAATAAAGATGAATATTATGATTATAATAATAATAATCTATTTGATAAAAAAAGTTTATTTCAAAAAGATTTATTTTTACATTTTATATATTTTTTGTATATAAATGAGATAATTATCAAACTTAATATTAATTTTTGTAATTCATTTATAGATATGTTAAATAATTTTAAACAATTTATAAGATAAATAAAGTAAGGGAAAAGTTGAAAGAGCATTTTCAAATTGAGTGAAATTTTAAAATAATTTCTGAATATAACCTTATTGGTTTGATTATATTTGTATATATAATTTTTATCAATTAGTTTATTAGATTAATTTACGGATGAGGGAAAAATAAAAAAAATATAAACAATTTTATTTCCCTTCACAAAAAACAATCAAATTTAAATACTATTATTTAAATATTAAAATTTAAAGAAATATTATATAAGTAAGATATTAAACAAACAAGAAAATTAATTAAAAAAAACCTAAAAAAAAAATTATTCAAAGAAAAAAAAAATTAAAAAAAATGTCAGAACAAAATCCCCAATCATCAGTTCGAGCACCAAGAATCCTAAGTCGTGGAGGACCTCGAGTACCTTCAAACAATGTACCTTTATCTAGAGGACGTCAGGGAATGGAGCCGATACCTTCATCTCGTCCACGTCGAAATTTTCCAATTCCAAGACCTCAAAATCAATTTAACCAAAACCTAAATATAAACAGACCAAGAATATTTAGAAGAAGAGTAATAAGAAGGCGAAATTTTCAAAATAGATTTTTTCCAAATCAAAATAATAGAAGAACATTAAATTATAGGAGATTATTTATTTCAGGAATTGGAAATTCATTAAATAATAATCAATTACATAGTATTTTTTCTAAATATGGAAGATTAACAAGATGTAGAATTAATTATGATATAATGGGAAGAAGTAGAGGAAATGCAAATGTTGATTTTGTTTTTCCTCAAGATGCAAGAAGAGCTATTAATTCTTTAAATGGAGCTCAAATTGGAAGAAAAATTATGATTGTTAGATTTGATAGAGGAAGAGTTTTGAGAAATAGATTAATTAATAGAAGAAGAAATTTTAGGAGATTAACTTTTAGAAGAATTAATTTCAGAAGAAGAAATTTATTTGCTTTTAGAAGAAGAAGAAATTTTAGAAGAGGTTTTAATAGGAGGATTGCTTTTGGGATGTTTTAAAGTATAATTGTTTTTGACATTTTTTCTGGGAAGATTTTTTATTTTGGTTTTATTTTTTTGGTTATTTTTAATATGTTTATTTATATGGGATTTTTGAGGAATGGTTTTTATGTTAAAAAATTATTTTTTTATTTATTTTTTTACTTTTTTGAGGGAAATTGATTTATAAAAATATAATAATAAATTTAAAAAGTAATAAAAATAATAAAAAATTTATAATGGAAAGTTCCAGAAATTGATTCAACATCATCAAAAATGATATTATATTTAATTTCAATTAATTTCAATAAAAAAGATAACAAAAAACCCAAAATTATATTTTTTCCCCAATTATAAATGATATATTTGAAATTATTAATTATTTAAAATCATTAGGATTAAAGTCAAATGAAAAAAATAACTTTAATCAAAACAAAAAAATAATTTATGAATATTTAATAATGTAAATTAAATCAAAAAGAAATAGATATTTATGAATATTTTATTATAGTACACATAATAAAATATTAATTTAATAATTAAACACTATATTAATTTACATATGGAAGGAAGATAATTATGCTCATTTTATTAGTATAAGATATAGGAGGACCAATTAAATGATGAATTATTAATTAAAAAAAGGAGCATTACTAATCAAATAATTATAAAATAAAGACTCCTTATATTTTTTCTGAAAAATATAATAATCAAAGAAGACATGAATTATCATTATGTCATTATGCAGACAAAAAAAATTGAAAAAAAAATATCTAATAATTTCTATAATTCCCATTTTTTCTGTGTTTTTGTTTTTGATTTTAAGCAAATGATAATAATACAAGTAAAATCAATTGTATGAATTTTTTAAATAAAAATTAATCTTGCCATAATTTAATTGAATATTCATCTCCTTCTCCTCCAGAAGCAATTGTTCCATCATTTAATTCAACACATGAAAAAATATTATCATCATGTGCTTTTTCCTTTTCAAACATTTTCTTCAAATTTTGTTCTTCATATTTATATTTCACAAGACAATGATTTCCTTTTTCATCAATGATGGAACATAATAATAAACCATCTAAACATTCATTAATAGCAAAAATTGTATTAGGTCCAAGAATATTTTTAATAAGTTGATGAGTAGATATTTTAATTAAATAAAATCCTTTTGAATTTGTTCCTCCAACACATAATATATCATTTTCTAATAAACACATTGTTTTATATGTCCATTCAATTTCAATATTATTAATAGTCGCAATATTTGAATACTCATTTGAATTCCAAAATTTAATACATTTATCAGAACATGATGAAGTAACAAATTCATTTTCATTTAATCTTAAAATATTACATCGTGATTGTGAATTTTGAAAAGTAATTGTTTTATAACATTCAAATTGATTTTCATTATTTAATTTCCATATTTTCATTGTTTTATCACCAGATACAGAAATTAATTCATTTTCTTTTATTACAATTACTTTATAAACATTACTTGTATGTTCTTGTAATGTTTGTTCAATTTGATATTTATCTTCTTCTATTAATTTAATTATTTTCATTGTTTTATCAGCAGAACATGTTATTATTCTTCCATCATTTAATTGAGTAAATGAAGCAATCCAATCTGAATGTTCTTTAATTGATAATTGAAGTTCATAAGAATCTTTTTTATATATATTTAATAATCCATCATATCCACAAGAAATTAATCTTCCATCATTTAATTGAGATAAATGACGTACTTCACTTGTATGATTTTTAAGTATTTTAAAATTATTTTTAAAATTATTTTTAAAAGAATTTGCTTTAATATTTTAATTTTGAAGAAGATTAATACATTTATTACCTTCTTTATTTAATCTTTCAAATAATATTATAATTTAAATTATTTTGTTTTTCTTCATATTGATAAGTATATAATAATATTTTAATGAATTTCATTTCTAATTCACTTGATTCTTTTAATTTATTAATTTCATTTATAATATTTTCTTTTATAATATCTAAATTTTTAATCTTTATTTCTATATTCTTTATTTCTTCTTCTAATTTATTTTTTGATTCTTCACTATAATTAAATTTAGATAAATTAATTAAATCATGTTCTTCATGTTCAGATTTACAATAAATACATAAATTTTTTTTACATTTAATACAATAAAAACAATATAAATTTGAATGAATTTTACATAAAGAATCATATTTTTGAAAATTTATAATAAAATGATTATCTCCAAAAGGATGATCTGTTAGACAAGAATAACATATAAATTTATTACATTTAGAACAATAAAACAAATATCCTTTTACTTTTTTTTTATTTTTTTCACAAACTTTACATTTTTCCTTTGAAAGACTAAATTTATTAAATTTATTGATATATTCTTTTAATAAAATATTTCCTTTATGTTTATTTTCACATTCATAATCAATCATTGGATTTCCTTCTTTATAATTTAATTTAAGAGAACAAATTAAATTACAACTAGTACATCTTGGAATATCATCTAATTTATAAATAACTGGTGCTGCTTCATTAGGTATATTATTCATTTTTTTAATTTATTAATTATTAAAGTAATTTATATATAAATACTTATAATTAATTCATTATAATAGAAAAAAATTTCAAACAATTATTTAATTATTTAAGATTGAAATGAACTTCAATTTGAAAATGTTTTTTTGAAAAGTAAATATATTCATTTTATTATTCTTATAAAGAAAAAGACCAATCAAGTAAAATATAATATGAAATAATCAATACTAACTGAAAAATTAATCTGAATAAATTATTATAAATAAAATTTATTTCAATTATTCTTAATTAAATGTACCTTTCTTTTAAGAAAACAAATCAAATATATTTAAAAAAGAAAACAAATCAAAGATTTTTAAATAATAATCAATATTAATTAAAATTAATTAAAATACTAAATTATATTTGTAATATTGTTTGGAATTATATCTTTAGAATTTAATTTTATTTTTGGATACTCATTCTCATAAATCATTTAAAAATCATTGTTGTTTTTTGATCTTTAAATAGTTATATTTTTATTATATAAATTATATGAAGATTTGAATTTCTTTGATATTATTGTTATTATTAATAATTTTTAATTCTTATTTAATTGAATTCCTTTAAATGAGTTATCTTTTTAAAATTAACAGATTTTTTTAACACTAAATCAGATCAATTGATCAATATTTTTCATAAGTTTCATATAAATTAAATAAAAAACAAATATTCTAATCATATCTTCAAAATCTAAATATCATAAAATTTTAGTTTGATGGAAATATTTATAATTTTTGTTCCTATAATTGTTTTTACATAATTGAGAAGAAAAATATTTAATGAAGGAAAAATTATGCAATTTTATCAAGGAGATTCTATTAAATTTAATCAACCTATTAAAGATCCATATGAAGTTAATGCTAT